>JACCDP011203643.1_pt1 | contig 15402 bp, 10 predicted proteins | sample 7445841 | NCBI WGS metagenome assembly JACCDP01 (sample SAMN15323441, study PRJNA562643) | freshwater metagenome | isolation source: river surface water | place: USA:Blue River Watershed | collected 2017-08-17 | reverse complement strand
CTACTAATATTTAATACATTTATTTTGACGCCCACAGTATATATCGTTGTTGGTCCTACCGCAGTGGGTAAAACAAAGTATGCAATCGAATTAGCGCAAAAATTAAATACAGAAATTATTTCTGCTGATGCTAGACAATGTTACCAAGAATTAAATATTGGGGTGGCTCGTCCAAGCAATGAAGAACTAGCTCAAGTCAAACACCATTTTATTGCAAGTCACTCTATTAATGATACTTTGAATGCCGGTATATACGAGGCTTATGCATTAGCTAAAGCAACCGAATTATTGGAAAAATTTGGATCTGTGGTCATGGTTGGTGGAACTGGCTTATACATTAAAGCATTTGTAGAAGGGATGGATTCAATACCAGCAATTGATCCAGTAGTACGCAATCAAATTCAACATGATTTTAAAAGCAAAGGTATTGCTTGGCTTCAAGGACAAATACAAGCAAAGGATCCTGGCTATTGGGCGCAAGCAGATCAAGGCGAACAACAAAACGCACAAAGATTATCCAGGGCTTTGGAAGTAGTGATTGGTACAGGTCAATCCATCCTTGATTTTCAACTGCAGGCAAAAAAAACACGTTCGTTTGATATACAAAAAATTGGACTTGAAATGCCTAGGGAACTATTGTATGACAGAATCAATCAAAGAGTTTTGCAGATGGTCAGCACGGGATTAGAGGAGGAAGTATACGCCTTACGCCCTCAATTTCATTTGAACGCATTACAAACTGTAGGTTATCAAGAGTGGCAGCCTTATTTTGAAGGACATCAAACAAAGGAGGCAGTCATACAAGCCATTCAGCAGAACACCAGACATTATGCTAAAAGGCAGATGACCTGGTTTAAAAAAGACCCTGAAATTAGCTGGAATCAAGCCTAATTTTATACAATTCGACATTAACATTTTTTATTTATTCTTAAACTTATTTAATCAGTAATTATTGCAATTAGGCTTAATTTTATCCAATATATATTCCCAAAAATCAATTTTTATGCAAAAAAAATCAGTTCTATTTTTTCTTTGTATGTTGACTTTGTTCATCAATCAGGTGACAGGTCAAACCATACAATTTGAGAAATACACTTTGCCAAATGGCTTAAAAGTAATTTTACATGAAGATCATTCAGCACCTGTTGTGGCTGTAACGACTTTATACCATGTAGGTTCTAAAAACGAAGACACTGCAAGAACTGGCTTCGCACATTTCTTTGAACATTTATTATTTGAAGGTTCAGAAAATATTAAAAGAGGTGAGTTTGACAAGTACATCACCAATGCTGGTGGTGCGTTGAATGCAAACACTTCTCAGGATCGTACTTTTTATTATGAGTTATTACCTTCTAATCAAGTTGAATTAGGTTTATGGTTAGAGAGTGAGCGTATGATGCACGCTAAAATTGAACAAATTGGTGTGAATACACAAAGAGAAGTAGTAAAAGAAGAAAAACGTCAACGTGTCGACAACCGACCATATGGTTCTTTTTTAAACGAAGTATTAAAGCGTGCTTATAAAGTGCATCCTTACCAATGGTCACCAATCGGAAGTATGGAGCATTTGAACGCTGCTAAATTAGACGAGTTCATCAATTTTTATAAGACATTCTATGTACCTAATAATTGTGTATTGTCTATAGCTGGTGATTTTAATAAAGCCGAATTGAAAGCGAAAATTGAAGCATATTTTGGTCCAATTAAAATGGGTACCAAACCAATCCCAAGACCAACCATTAAAGAACCAGCATTAGGCGGTGAGGTAAGAGATGTGATTTACGATAACATTCAATTGCCAGGGGTATTCCAAGCCTACCGTGCACCAAAGCAAGGTGGGGATGAGTATTATGCGTTCAATGTATTGTCAACTCTTTTATCTGGAGGGGAGTCTTCTAGAATGAATAAAACTTTAGTTGATAAAAAACAACAAGCAGTGGCTGCACAATCTGTTCCATTCTTTAATGAGGACGAAGGCTTATTCATTGCTTTATCTATTGCGAATATGGGTGTGAAGATTGAGGAATTAGAAAAAAGCATGGATAGTGTTGTGAATGAATTGAAGACAGGATTAGTAGGTGAGCGTGAATTCCAAAAAGTTAAAAATCAAATTACAACTTCTCTTGTTACTGGTAATGCTACAATGGCTGGTATAGCAGAAAGCTTAGCAAACAATGAAGTGTATTTTGGTGATGCCAATTTAATCAATACAGAATTAGAGAAATACAATAAAGTAACAAGACAAGATGTATTGAATGTGGCTAAGAAGTATTTAAACAAAGACAATCGAATTGTATTGTATTATTTACCAAAAGAAAAACCTGCTACTAAATAATCGAGTCATTCAAAAAAGTTTACATTAAAATAATTTTATGAAAAAACAATTATACTTATTTCTATTTTTAGTTCCATTGGTTACAATGGCACAAAATATAGATCGTTCAATAGCGCCTATGCCAGGCAAGGCGCCCCTAATTCAAATTGGTGACCCAGTTAAATTTACTTTAGCAAATGGGTTACAAGTATTTGTCGTTAAAAATACTAAACTACCACAAGTGAGTGCTACATTGGCATTAGACTATGATGGTTTTGCAGAAGGAGATAAAGCAGGTGTGGCTCAGATGGCAGGCCAGTTATTAAAAAGAGGTACTAAAACAAAATCAAAAGCACAATTAGACGAAGCTATTGAATTTTTAGGGGGCAGCATGTCTACTTCAAGTCAATCAGCATCAGTTAGTTCATTGAAAGGCAATTTCCCAAGTCTTTTAAGTTTATTATCAGAAGTGGTGTTACAACCAGCTTTATCTACAGAGGAATTGGAGAAAATTCGCAAGCAAACCCTATCAGGTATTGAATCAAGCAAAGACGATGCGGATGCAATTTCTGGCAATGTGGTTAAAAAATTAGTTTATGGTGCAACACATCCTTATGGTGAAATGATGACCACTAAGACAGTGAATCAAGTTTCTATTGCAGATGTAAAAACATTTCTAAGTACCTACTGGATACCAAATGCCGCTTATTTAATTTTTGTTGGAGACATAGATCCTGCTACTGCAAAAACATTAGCAGAAAAAAGTTTTGGTACCTGGAAAAAAGGTGTTTTCACAAAACAAAATTTTGCTAAACCTGTTCAGCCTAAACAAACTTATGTAGCGATTGTAGACAGACCTTCTAGCGTACAGAGTGTAGTTGCTATTGCTGGCGCGGTAGATTTGTTGCCAAGCTCTCCGAATGTGATTGCAGGCTCTGTGATGAATAATATTTTAGGTGGTGGATTCTCAGGTCGTTTGTTTGCTAACCTACGTGAAAAATATGCCTTTACATATGGTGCATACTCTTCTTTAAGTCCGAGTCGTCAAATTGGTATTTTCCAAGCAGAAGCTTCTGTAAGAAATGAAAAAACAGATAGTTCTGTACAAGAATTGTTACGTGAAATCAATATCCTCAGAAATGAGCAAGTAGGAGAGACTGAACTAAGTAGAATGAAGAATTATTTATCTGGTGGTTTTGCAAGATCACTTGAAAATCCTGCCACCATTGCCAATTTCGCATTGAATATTGCGCGTAATAATTTGCCAGCAGACTATTATAAAAAATACTTGACCAATTTAGCAGCAGTAGATGCAGCAAAAGTGCAAAATGCAGCTCAATTATTTTTGAACACCAATCAAATGCATATTGTGATTGTTGGTAATGCAAAACAAATTGCTAAAGGCTTAGAGAAATATGGTCCAATTAAATATTTTGATATAGAGGGTAATGAAGTGGCTGCTCCAACAGAAGTAAAAGCAGATGCAAGTTTAACACCAACTGTATTGATGGAAAAAGCGATTGCAGCAATTGGTACTAAAGAAGCATTAAATAGTGTGAAAGATGTACAATTTAAAGGAACCGCTAATTTAATGGGACAGTCTTTAGAAATGAAACAAACCATTGTTATGCCAGGTAATTCAGTAACCACCATGTCTATGGGTGGCATGGCAATTATGAGACAGGCAGTTGTTGATGGTAAGTATTCTATAGCACAACAAGGACAAGAAGTGCCTATTACAGAAGATACAAAGGAAGATCTTGATCAGTCTGCTACACTTGTACCAGAACAATTATTCCTAACAAAAGGCTATGGCTTAAAGATTGTTGGTGCAGAAAAAGTAGACGGTAAGGATGCCATTGATGTTGAAGTGACTACGCCTTCTAAGAAAGTATCACACCGTTTTTATGATGCTAAGACTTTCTTATTATTAAAGACATCAAAATCAGAAGAAATACCAGGAAGAGGTACTGTTACACAGCAACAATTTTATAGCGGGTATCAAACTGTAAATGGTGTTCAAGTTTCTTCAGAACAGTTAATAGATATGGGTCAAATGAAAATTAATATAAAGTACACAGATATTAAAGTCAACCAAGGATTAAAGTCAAGCGATTTAAAATAGGGTGTAATAGCTCGCACAAAAAAGCCATCCCTCGGGATGGCTTTTTTTATATCGAAGAGAATATATCGAAGAGATTATATCAATGAGATTGATCGATGAATTAATCTCAATCTGAATTAGAATCTGATTCCGTATCCAATATTGAATAATACAGTATTGCTATTTTGAACAGCAATAGGGCTTGGTTTATCAATTAATCGGTAAGGCACAACCGCATCTCGATTGGCTGCACTTGAGATTGTAAAGTCTAAGAAATATTTATTGGTTCTGTAACCAATACCACCAGATAAAATAAAACGAGATGGTGTTACTAATTTTGTACCATTCTCATCTGCAAATTCATTTTTGTAAGGACTACCATAATAAGCAGTACCTGCTCTAGCCATCCAGTTACCTGTTAATTTAATTTCAGATCCAAGTCTGATATTAATATTATTCTTGTAAGTAGCTTTCATGGTATTATTTAAGTCATCATAGTAGTCGGCACTTTCTTGGTCAAAATCATTGGCAGAAAAACGTGTTCCAGCATAATTTACCCACTCAATATCCGCACTAATAAACCCTAATGGTTGTGTTGGCTTGCCTGGGCTAGCAAAAAAGTAACTACCACTAAAAGTAGCCTTAGTTGGTGTGATGACTGTATACTCTCTTACACCAGGGAGGCCATTGTTCAATTGATTTGAACTAGCAGAAACTTTTCCAGCATATGACTCCGTATTCGTTGTCATGTCTGCAGATATTTTATCTCTAAAGCCAATCAATTGTGGGGTATGTAATGCAAATCCCACACGTAAAGAGGCTTCTGGTTTGTAGATGATACCAAATTTGGCACCAATACCCCAGCCTTTAGAACTAAATTCTTCATTGAAAACAAAACCTCCAAATTGATTTGTTGTATTGTTTGTTGAAAGATCAGTTTCAGAAACTGTAAGTGAACGATTAAAATTCACAATAGGTAATACGATACTTGCACCTAAGTATAATTTGTCTTGTACATTACCGCCCCAACCAAATGCCAATTCATTAGAACTTCCACTGGTATAGGAATCAAAAGTTTGATTCACACCACTAGAAATAGGGACTAAACTTTGATATCCATCTATTGCGCCATTTTTACCAGCGATGGTATCAATCAAAAAAGTTCTAAATGCCAATGAACTACCAAAAATATAATTGTTTTCGGCAGCACCCATTCCTGCATTGTCATAGTATAATTCTTCTAAGAATTTTTCTGAGTAACTACTAAAATTATTGACGCCTTTAAATCTTTGTCTGGTATTGAAGTCTGCTATTTGAGTGAAGCTAATTGAAAACGCAGTACTTGAATAGCCTCTGTTCTTTTTGCCATCCGCAAGGACAATGCCTATATTTCCCAGTGTAGTTGTGTTATCAGAAGTGCTTGTATTTGTACCTCTATACTTATAATCTGTTTGGGTATTTAAATATTTACTTGTGACAAGTAGTTCACCAGACTTATAAAATCCTAAACCTGCTGGATTGATATGCGCAGCAGACAAGTCACCTCCTAGAGAACCCATAGCGCCGCCTAATGCGTTGCTTCGTGGTGTTCCATTGGGAGCAAACCATGATAGTCTTAATCCATCTTCTGGACTTTGTGCTTTTAAGCTTGCACTTACGAATACTAGAATACCTATTACTATTTTTTTCATATTACTTTCTATTGAACTGGTTATAAACGCCAAATTAAAAATCGAATAAGACATACTTACCTAAAGGATTAATTACCTCCTCTTGGTGGTCTTGAACTAGGAGCAGATCCGCTACTATTGAATCCGCCACTTCTTCCACCTGCATTGTTATTTACAGAAGGTGAAGTGTTGGAATTAGAGTTAGAGCTAGAGTTACTTGATTTATTTTGGTTATTACTACTAAAACCGCCATTGTTAAAATAACGCGCAGGTCGATCAAAACTATTTGCTTGATTCGTGTTGGTATTATTTGTTGTCACACGTCTTAATAAATTGCCAAATCGACTATTTAAAGTTGGATTGCCAGTGTAGCGCGTTGTACCATTGGTCGAATTTGAAAAATTATTGGCGTTGTTGTAGTTTCTATTTGTTCTATATGCACCTAGCGCTGGAGCACTTGTTTGCATTGCCCTTGGTGTATAGTTATTTCTTTGCATAGGGAAATCGCTTACACCTCCGCCATAATAAATTGGTCTGTATGGGTTCCAGAAACCTGCGAAGTAAGGGTTCCAACCGCCCCAACCACCGAAGCCTCCGCCCCAGCCACCAAAGCCGCCCCAACCACCAAAACTACCCCAACCACCGAATCCTCCGCCCCAGAATGGGTCCCAAAATGGATCCCAGAATGGGTCAAATCCCCATCCTCCCCATCCACCGCCCCAGCCAAGGCCAATACTTCCGCCCCAACCGCCAAATCCGCCGCCCCAACCGCCGAATCCACCGCCCCAGCCAAGGCCAATACTTCCGCCCCATCCGCCAAATCCTCCGCCCCAGCCACCGAATCCGCCACCCCAACCCATTCCCATATTCATACTCATACTAAATCTTGGGTTGTTCCAATAACCAAAATCGTCGATGCTTGACCAACGGTTTCTGTTCGCCACTTTTAATCTTAAAAAGCGGTCGTCCTGGTAGTTTTGGTAATCTTGGTATTCGGCTTCTTCAGAAATTTCTGCATCGGCTGAATTATTTCTAGCGTTTGTTTTTGTATTTGTTTCGGCCTCTTTTGAAGGCGTAAAATATAGATCGTCTGTGGCTGCAGTTGTAGTTTGTTGCAAGCTTGTACAGCTGGTTAAGAAAAAACTACAAGCCATTAAAATACCGATGGCGTTGAACCCAATGAGGGATTGGTTGTGTTGCTTTTTCATGTTGTTCATTTTTTGGTTTTAATATGCCCCTGATTTAGCATACATTTGACATCATAAAGGTAACAAAGTTTAAAACATAGAACGTTATTAGGAGCGGTTTTGTTACAATTTAAAATGTTAAGAATTTTTAGAAAATGGCAAAGGAACTAACGACAAGACAACAGGACTATTCGCAGTGGTATAACGACCTAGTTCTAAAAGGGTCACTTGCAGATTATAGTGCGGTAAGAGGCTGTATGGTGATCAAGCCATATGGTTATGCTTTATGGGAAAATATGCAAGCAACATTAGACAAAATGTTCAAGGACACAGGACATGAAAATGCCTATTTCCCTTTATTTGTTCCAAAGTCTTTATTTGAGGCAGAAGAAAAAAATGCAGAAGGTTTTGCAAAAGAGTGTGCGATTGTTACCCATTATAGATTAAAAACTGATCCAAACAATAAAGGCAAGTTAATGGTGGATCCAGAGGCGAAGCTAGAAGAGGAATTGATTGTTCGCCCTACCAGTGAAGCGATTATTTGGAATACCTATAAAACCTGGATTCAATCTTATCGTGATTTACCAATTTTGGTGAACCAATGGGCCAATGTGGTAAGATGGGAAATGAGGACAAGATTATTTTTAAGAACGGCAGAATTTTTATGGCAGGAAGGGCATACAGCGCATGCTACCAAAGAGGAAGCGATTGAAGAAACTGTAAAAATGCTAGATGTCTATGCCGACTTTGCTGAAAACTGGATGGCCATGCCTGTGATAAAAGGGGTGAAAACGCCGAACGAAAGATTCGCAGGTGCAGAAGATACTTATTGCATTGAGGCTTTGATGCAAGATGGTAAAGCATTGCAAGCAGGTACTTCGCATTTCTTAGGACAAAATTTTGCAAAAGCATTTGACGTAAAATTTAGTGATAAGAACAATACTTTAGATTATGTATGGGCAACCTCTTGGGGTGTGAGCACGAGATTAATTGGTGGATTGGTGATGACACATAGTGATGACGAAGGGTTGGTTTTACCTCCACGCATTGCGCCTTTGCAAGTGGTGATTGTACCCATTTTTAAAGGAGAAGAACAGAAAGCATTATTGGATGAAAAAGTACACGGGATGGTAGCTTCATTTAAAGCTGCTGGTATTCGTGTGAAGTATGATGATTCCGATAACCAAAGACCAGGATGGAAATTTGCAGAATACGAATTAAAAGGTGTGCCTGTAAGAATTGCTGTTGGTCCGCGTGACTTGGAAAATAACCAAGTAGAAATTGCACGTCGTGATACCAAAGAAAAAACAACTGTATCGATGGATGGGATTACCGAAACAGTATCTCAACTTTTATTGGATATTCAATCTAATTTATTCAATCGTGCTAAAAAATATAGAGACGAACATATTACAAAAGCAGATAACTGGGATGAGTTTGTTACAACACTAGACACCAAGGCAGGATTTGTATCCGCACATTGGGATGGTACACCAGAAACCGAAGATAAAATTAAGGAGATGACCAAGGCAACTATTCGTTGTATTCCATTGAACAATGAACAAGAAGCTGGTACTTGTATCTTAACAGGAAAACCTTCTGTGCAAAGAGTTTTATTTGCACGTGCTTACTAGTATTTAAGTTACAAGTAACATGAAACAGAAGCCCATCCCTCCAGCACTCACTCCTTTTTTAGAAGGCAAGGTTTTGTTGATTGATAAGCCACTGAATTGGACTTCTTTTGACATGGTTAAAAAAGTGAGGTGGTTAACAAAAATCATGAAAGTAGGACATGCTGGCACACTCGATCCACTAGCTACTGGGTTATTGATAATTTGTACAGGTAAGTTTACAAAACAGATCAATGAATTCATGGGCATGCAAAAAGAATACACAGGAAGTTTAGTACTTGGAGCAACAACTGCATCCTATGATTTAGAACAAGAGCCTGAAAATTTTAAATCGATAGAAGCAATTACGGAATTAAAAATTCAAGAAGCGACAAAACAATTCATAGGGACAATTCTGCAAATGCCTCCTCAACATTCTGCGATAAAAAAAGATGGAAAGCGATTGTATGAGTCTGCACGTCAAGGGATCGAAGTAAAAGTGGATCCAAGACAAATCACCATTGAGCAATTTGAGATTACAAAAATTGATTTACCTAATATTGAATTCAGGGTACTATGTTCAACTGGCACTTATATAAGAAGCTTGGTGCATGATTTTGGACAAGCACTAGGTGTAGGAGCCTATATGAGTGGATTAAGACGCACAAAAATTGGATCATTCCAGGTAGAAGATGCCATGCAGTGGGAGGCGCTAGAAAAAGAAATCAATGCTTTGTTAGAAGGGTAATCCAATTCCAAATTGCCATGCATAGTTATTTACTCTAAGACCATTCGTTTTTAATTCTGCCCATTTCAAATCGCTGAGGTTTAACCAACCGTTATTATAGGATCGAGTAGGGTCTTTCATCTTTAAGGCAAAGTCGATTCTGATGATAAAATAATCAAAGTCCATGCGCAATCCACTTCCAACTGCGATTGCAAGATCTTTATACAATCTATCTAATTTAAATCCTGCTTTAAGGTCGTTTCCTAAATCTCTTGTGTTCCAAATATTACCTATATCCGTAAAAAGGGCAGACCCAATTTTGTAGGAACCAATTTGTAATAAAGTAAAGCGGTATTCAAAATTGGCCTCTAATTGAAGGTCACCAAAGCGATCAAAATTTTGACTTGATGCACTGGTATCATAAAATGTAGAACTACCTAAACCAAGCTGTCTTAATCCCCAAGCACGCATACTATATGGGCCACCAGCTGTAAATTGTTTGAAGAAGGGCAATTGTCCACTCAACCTTGCATTGTCACTATAGTTATTTCCCCAGCCACCCATTAATCTCCAAGCAATCTCAGAATGATCATACTTGTAGGTAGATCTATATTCTGCTTCTAATTTCAAGTAACGATAAAAGTTATTATATAATTTTTCTGAAATGCCAAATATTCCTCCTGCATCTTCAATGCCTAGTCTTAAATATTGTTGTTGGCGAGGATGTTTTAATGAAGTCCCAATATTGGTATAACTCAAGGTTTGACTTGCTATATTACCCTCGTTAAATGAAGACCTCAAAAAAGGATTTCTAATCAGCAAGCTATCTAGTTTAGAAAACTTATTTAATCGGTATAGTTCAATATTCAATGGGGTATAGCTGATTACTTGTTGCTTGCCATTTTTATTTTTTTTCCACTCATAACCCCAGTTAGTGGTGAATGATTTTAGTTGATAGAAGTCCAAACGATCCATATATGAACCGTTTAAAGAGAAGTTTGTTTTCACATTTTGATTTGCCTTTGCTTCTTTTTTTACAAATGGAATAATTAAATAAGGGAAGCTATAAGTTTGACCAACATTCATCAATAAGGTTTGTGCGAGATTGCCTCCGTTGTTTAAATTCAATTCCACACCTAGTCTTAGACTTGTGATTCCAGGAATTGCTTTTCGTTGAACGTTCTTGTCTTTGTATGTAAGGTTCGTAGATAGACCCAATAAATTACCTGATCCTAATTGGGCTGTATTCCTGCTTCCTTCAACATCAAAGTTGACACTTCTCCTACTATAAGGCACTAAAAAATAATGCAGATAAACACTATCATTTAAAAGCGTCGTTCTTCCATCTACTTGTTGCCATGCACCAAGACTACTCACATTATTGAGCGTTTGGTAATAACTTGTTTCATTAAAAAGACTTCCTTTTTGAATGAAGGCCTGTTGTTTAAATATAGAACTTTTGAATTTTGGTAAGGTATAAAGATGCACTAAATTAGAAAGCGTATCTCTTTTCAATGGTGCATTAGTAAGAATACTGTCAGGATTGGATAGTACCGCAACATCGCTATAAAATAATTGTTGACCAACTGTATATTGTTTTGTTGTTTCTTTTGAAAGATTTCTTAATTGAATACTAATTTTCCAACTTGGATTTTGATTATTTTTTGCATTTGCTTCTGCGATCTGTGTAATTTGACTGAGTGGATCAAGTTGCAATACCATCAATGATGCGTCGATGGTATCTACTTCTGCAAATATTTTTTCTTTTGTAAAATTGTAAAATCCATTTGCTCTAAATAACCCAACCAATCTATCTAATTCGTTATTAATGCCTTCGTCAGAAAATGCTTGTCCTTTTTTTAAGTAACTAGCTTCTTTATTTTTTAAAGCAATTGATTGTAAAATTGGGTCTGATAACTGAAATGTAACGGTATCAATGATTGTTTTTTTATTCAGCGCTACTTGCATTGTCACCGTTGTCCTCCACTCATTTTTGATGGTATCGGTGGTGATGATAGGGGTCAATACAGGGTGGTAATATCCTTCAGAAGCTAAAAAATTGGACATATACTGCATGGTCCTAGTCATCCTTTCGGGCTGGTAGCTTTTAGGATTTATAATGGTATTAAAAATACCATATTGTCTTATAGTTCGCACTTTAATACTGTCATCCCAGTAATTATCAAGTGCAATAGATAGTGCCTTGGCTTGCTGCTTTGAAGCAGCGTCTTTAACAATGATTTTATTTTTGTAAATAAACTCTGTTTCCTTGGGGTAATTGTGCACAATCGCCATTTTTAAATCTGCGCAGCTATTTAATAAAAATAAAAGGCTGAATAGACTCAAACTTGAGGAGAATCGAATAATTTTAACTTTCCCAAAAGGCATGCGCATGATCAATAAGAATGAGCTCAAATATATCCAATCTTTCGCCCATAAAAAACATTGGGCAGAAGAATCTGTTTTTATCATCGAAGGACCAAAGATGATGGAAGAGCTAATGGCTTCGGAATGGGTGATTCGACAAGCCTATGCCACCAAGGAGTGGATCGAAACCCAGCCCTTTAAGCCGCATTATGTGACCGAGGTAGCCGATTTTGAATTAGATAAATTAACTCAATTACATAAAGCCAATCTGGTCATCGCATTGGTTGAGAAAAAACAAATAAAAGGCCCCATACAATTAAAGGGTAAGATGACCTTATGCTTAGATGGCATTCAAGACCCAGGAAATTTAGGCACTATTATAAGAACCGCTGATTGGTTTGGTTTAAATCAAATTGTAGTGAGTGCTGACACAGCAAGTTGCTATAATCCTAAAGTGGTGCAAAGCACGATGGGGAGTATTTTAAGAGTGGATGTAATTGTTGCAGATTTACCTGATTTAATACAATCTTCCAAATTGCCTATTTATGGTGCAGTGCTTGAAGGAAAGTCAATACAATCAACAGCCTTGCCTAAAGAAGGTATTTTGGTGATAGGCAATGAATCAAAAGGGATTCGACCACCCATTTTATCTTTGATCACAGATCCAATTACGATTCCAAAATATGGAAATGCAGAATCCCTAAACGCTGCTGTAGCAACCGGGATTATCTTAGCTAACTGGCAACATTAATCGAATCTTATTGCTTTAGCAGGACTGATTTTTTTGATCCAAATGGTAGGTAAAAGAAAAGATAAGTAACAGATGATTGCTGTTCCAAAAATAACCCCAACTACTTGCAGTGGTTGAATCTGGATAGGAAGTACATCAATTAAATAAGCGGACTCGTCTAAATGTATCCACTGAAATTTTAGCTGTAAAATTGAAAGTCCAAGGCCAATGAATACGCCTAGTCCGATGCCTACAAGTGCTATAAAACTCGCTTGGTATAAAAATACTTTTTGGATCATGGCATGGGTTGCGCCCATTGCATTCAAACTGCCAATCATTGGAACACGCTCCAATAATAAAATCAGTAAACAAGTGATGAGGTTTACAACAGCTATAAATAGCATGATGATAATGGTAATATCCCTATTGATACTTTGAACTTGAATCCAATCAAAAAGTTGAGGATAGATGTCGGCGCTTGCACTGGCAACCCAATTTTCTGGAAGTATGGATTGGATGTCTATTTGCGTCTGAGCAATTGTACTTAAGTCATTCACATTTACTTGATAGCCTGTAATTGCATTAGGAGCATGAATTAATTGTTGTAATAATTGAATATCCACAAATACATTTTTAAGATCGTATGCTTCGATACCAGAATGAAACAAACCTACAACCCTTAGTCTTCTTTCTTGTACTTGATTGTTTTGGAAAAAATAAAGCCTTACTTGATCTCCAATGGCAATATTTAATTTAGAAGCCATATTTTTTGAGAGCACAATTTCTTTACTAGGATTTTGGCCATCGCTTTGAATGATCCTGCCTTGGATTAAGCTCGGGATACTAGAAAAATCAGCAATGCCTTTTGCGTTTAGTCCTTCAATCTCGATATCCTTAGCAAGTACCATGGTTTGGTTCAAAAACGCCGAAGAGGATTGAATATTCGAAATGGACTTTATTTGTTTTGCAACTTTTTCGTCACCATTGAGGTTAGCCCCATTGACCGAACTAATTTGAATATGCCCCCAAAAGGAGAATAATTTGTTACGCACTGTTGACTGAAAGCCATTGACAATAGAAAAAGTGAGTAAAATTGCAGCCACACTAATAGCTGTTGCCGCGATAGATAGTCGTACTATAAATCGGGTGTAGTTTTTTTGTTTGTAAAAACTTATTCTTTTAGCTATTTCAAAAGCGGTGTTCAACTGTTAATTTTAATCAAATCTAGTTTTTTTATCTTTATAATTAGCGTATTCAACTTAGTTTCGTAGTAGTAAACAATTGGTATGAAAAACTGGATGATTCTAATTTGTTTGTATTTTTTGACTTCGCCATTATTTGCCCAGGTGGATAGAATAATGGATGCCAATATTCAAACCGTCTTGATTTTTCCTAAAGGGAAGCCATTGGCATTACCGATCATTGGACTTAATACTCAGGACGAATTATTGATTCAGTTTGATGACCTCTCTGCTAACTACAAGCAATATTATTTTACGATTGAACTTTTGGATATCAATTGGCAGCCTGTTGCACTCAATCCCTTTGATTATACAAGAGGACTCACACAAAATAATATCAGGGAGTATACTATTTCATCGATCGCACAACAAGCCTACTTTCACTATAGTTTTACATTTCCAACCACATCCTGCAGGCCCACTAAGTCAGGTAATTATTTGATGAAAGTGTTTAGACAAGGAAGGCCCAATGAGCTTGTATTTACCAAACGTTTTTTTGTGGTAGAACAGGAAGTGCCTATCACCGCTAGTATCCAAGAGCCTTTTGATGAAACTATTTCTAAATCACATCAAAAAATACAAGCTCAATTAGATATAAAAAAAATCCAACTGCTTCAGCCAGAACTACTTCATGTTGCGGTTATACAAAATACTAGGTATAATGATCTGTTGATTTCAAACGCACCAAGTTTTATAAGAGGGAATCAAATGGAATACAATGCAGATAGGGATTTTGTTTTTCCTGCAGGTAAAGAGTCTAGGTGGTTAGATTTGCAAAATCTAAGGTTCAAAACAGACCGAATTGCTGCCATACAACAACTAGGCTATGGCTCTAGGATTATTTTAAAGCCAGACCAGTCGAGAGCAACCCTGCCTTATTTTACATTTAGAGACTTGAATGGTCAATACACGATTAGTAATACAGAATTAATTCGTTCAGAGGATCAGAATGATTATGCCCAAGTATTGTTTAGCTATCTTCCAAAAAATGGGGTAGCTTATGAAGGGAAATCAATGTATCTAGCGGGAGCCTTAACAGGTAATGTTTTAGATACCAATGCTCTTATGAGGTGGAATAGCTCGAGTAAACAATATGAAAAATGGTTGAATTTAAAACAGGGTTATTATAGTTATAATTATATTCTTAGAGCCGACCAATCTCCCAATCCATTGCATGATTTTATGTGGACAGAGGGGGATCATTGGGAGACCGAAAATAGCTATACGATTTTTGTTTATTTCAGGGCTCCAGGCAGTAGATATGACCAAATTATTGGGTATTCCAGCTTGAATTCGACTCAAAATTGGTAGGAAAACCAATCTGTTTTTACTACCTTCGCACCGGCAGGTCTTACACGACCAGCTCCTGCTGAACCTCCCCAGGGTAGGAATACAGCAAGGATAGGCGGTTGAGCGGTGCGATGTGAGTAGCCTGCCACTTTTTTATATTTT
>JACCDP010004153.1_pt1 | contig 15402 bp, 10 predicted proteins | sample 7445841 | NCBI WGS metagenome assembly JACCDP01 (sample SAMN15323441, study PRJNA562643) | freshwater metagenome | isolation source: river surface water | place: USA:Blue River Watershed | collected 2017-08-17 | reverse complement strand
GTGCAAGGCTCATTGCCCTGCATCCTGAGACACGCAAAGAGAATGATTCAGCAATGATGGGTACGGCAGTTCATGCCGGTATTGAAGCGGTGCTTCGTGGCGAAATTGTGCCAGCCGACATTGCAGACCATTCGGTAAACGCATTCAGGTCAAAGCAAAAAGAGTTGCAGTCAGAAGGCAAACAAATCAACATCACAAACACTGACCCAAAGAATTGGGACAAGCACATTGCCTCGATGGCAGAAGCATGGGCACGAGATATCATGCCCCATGTGCCAGAGGGCGGTGACTGTGAATGGAAGTTTGAATCCAAGATTGCACATGTAAGCAACGAAGTGTTTGAGTACGAACTGTGGTTTGAAGGCACGATGGATTACTTCCATCCCCAAGGTATTTGGGACTGGAAGACTGCGGCTCGTAAGTATTATCAAGCAGAAAAGCAAACACAAAACATACAGTCTGCTGTTTATGCAGAAGCGGCAACCAAACTGGGGTTGCTTGATTATGACGTTGAATTCAACTTCGGCGTCATGATTCGCAATGCATCAAGTACTGGTCAAATTGTGCCAGTCGTAAGAACAGCAAAACACGGTGAGTGGATTACAGAACAAACCATTGCTCTGATAAACAATCTTCTTACTGTTAAACTACACATGCCATCAACACGATGGCTTGTGAACGACCAGCACTTTCTCTGCTCGCAGAGATGGTGTCCAGTCTGGGAACACTGCAAAGGCTCGTACATACCGAGCGACAACAACAACGCCGAGGAGGCAAACTAATGGACAAAGACAAGGCAATCATCACACAAGTCTGTGCAAAAATTGCAGCAGACCTAACAGACAAGACCATCGGAGTAGACGAGCGCATTGGCGAGTTCGCAACTCTGTTCTCAAGCATCAACGACATGTTGATGGAACAGATTTACGGACAGACCCCTCTTCAAGAGAACAATGCTCGAATCGTTTCAATGGTCAAGGAAACATTCAACGCCGAAGAAGTGACCAAGCCAAACACTACGAGCACAGGTAGTGTTCAGATTGCTGGTCAGCAACACGGTGAGATTCCAGACTGGCTCATCAAAGCGTGCAAGCGTGACGGTGTAACCAAGGTTTACGACAACCGTGATGGACTAGCGCAGAACCCAAAGCGCCCTTGGTTCAAAGCAGTTGACGACAAGGAAAAGGCCTACTGGCCACCACGAGGTAAGTGATGAGACTTTCCGCAGAAGAAATATCTGCGGGATGGGAATCAGTGGGGAGACCGAATCCGACGGTCTCCTCACATTCCGATTACAGGATGTACACGCCTCTTGCTGAAGCCGCTGACTCTTTCGTCAGATGGGCACAGTCTCCCCAAGAGCGTGTACATCTTGGTATCTCCCGCATAGACCAAGAACTACGAGGCATTGCACCGGGCGAAGTTTGCATGATGCTTGGATTTGCGCATGGTGGTAAGACGCTCTTACTACTTCACGCACTCCGAAACAATCGTGACAAACACATTGCAATGTTCATACCTGACGAGCCTCGCCAACTCGTATTGACCAAACTCACCTGTATTCATCACAACATTGATGCACGAGAACTGGAACGACGAGTAGCAGAAGATGACCAAGATGCCATCAACCTGTTACGCAGTACAGCAGAGGAACACTTTCCAAACCTTGCTGTGTTTGACCAGCCACTTACTTCCTCCGACATGGAGCGAGCCTATGGAGAGGTTTGCGACGTGTGGGGGCAAGCACCTGACCTAGTAGTTGTTGACTACCTAGATTTGGTAGAAGCAGGAGAAACTGTGCCAGACAAAGCGACCTTCCTCAAAGGGTTCGGTCGTCGTCACGACATTCCAATGTTGGTATTGCACCAAACATCACGCACCGCAGGTGCTGATGGTGCGAAACTAACCATGTCGTCTGGCTCGTACGGTGGTGAGCAACAAGCAACATCAATCATTGGTGTCCGTCGCAAGAAGTATCAAATTGCTGCGGAGATAAATGAACTCATTGAGAAACTTGACCGCTCGCACAGCGAACGTGCACAGGACAGACTTGACTACCTCAGACTTGAGCAAAGGATTCACGAACACACAGTCACCGTGTCGCTGTTGAAGAACAAGCGACCCGCTGGACAGTTGGTTGATGATATTGACTTTGAGTTAGACCAAGCAACTGGCAGACTCCGTGACCTCAACGATGGTGAATTACCAGACCAGTACAAACAGATGGGGCTTCCTTATGCAGATTGATGCAGTGGAAAACTTCATGAAACTATTTGGTGGTCGTACAGATGCGTATGGAAGTTGGGAAGGTGGCTCAGTAAAGAAAGAAGTCACCTACTCAACTTTCGCACGACACCTGTACGGAGATGAACTGGTCGGTATCTACCCTCTGACCGACGGTAACTCTGTTCGTTGGGGTTGTTCGGATATTGATGTTGATGACATTGACTCTGCACGAAACCTACAGACAGCACTCAAGGTGAAATCAATACCTTCATTTGTGGAAAAGACACGCAAGGGTTATCACGTGTGGGTCTTTGCTAACGACTGGGTTCCTGCGCCAATTATGCGTAGAGCCTTTCTCGTAGCACATGAAGTCATTGGCTTGCCACCAAAAGAAGTAAACCCAAAACAGGAAGAATGTACCGGACTAGGAAACTATGTCAGGCTTCCGTATCCAAATGGATACAACGAACTACCTGAGAATAGGTATGTCATGTTTGAGCGTGCAGACGAACCAATGACACTAAAGCAGTTCATTGATGAAGCGATTATCAATCGTGTAAGCATCAACCTGCTTCAGCCTTTGGCTGAACGTCATCGCCCAAAACAGAGAGCCGTGCTCGAAATGCCTACGTCAATGTCTGTTCGTGAAGCATTAGACCATGCAGATGGTTTGGTGTATTGGATTTGGAAACACGGCCCAGATGAAAGTCATGACCGTTCAAACACACTTGTACGTCTTGCACACAAGGCGTATGAGTGTGGAATGCCAATCGGCAAGGCTTACATAATTCTCGTTGACGCTGACAGGCGATGGGGTAAGTTCCATCTACGCAGTAACGGCATTGAAGAGTTGGTTAAGATTGTTGAAGGAGCATACGGAACTGACAATCAGGAGGGTTTCAACCCATGAAGAAACTTCAATACCATCAAATCTTTTCAACAAGACCGAAATCAAAAGGGAGACCACGTGTTACAAAAACAGGTCACGCATTCACACCGAAAGAAACGGTTGAGTATGAGAAGAAAATTGCAGAAGCCTATAAAGGCCCACTCTTTGAAGAGGGTATGCTCTCAATGAAACTTCGCTTCACTGTTGAAGGAACAGAGATGTTGATTGAACGAGTTGAACCAGACCCAGACTTTCCTCTACCAAAGGGAAAACTAACTGGAGATATTGACAACTATGCCAAGTCAATATTAGATGCACTCAACGGTGTGGCATACACCGACGACAAACAGATTGTGTGTCTGTACTTGGAGAAAGCATGATTACCTACGGCATGTTTGCAATCGGAGTGGCTGTGCTAGCAGTCATATTCTTTTCATGAAACCAATATCCAAACCATTTGACAGGAATCTGTATAACGCAGATGACTCAGTAAAAGAAATATTCTTAGACTGGCTTCATTCCAAAGGATATGAAGCAGAAGTCAATCCGGATAAATATGGGATTGATATTCTGTCAAACTGGTTTGGTGAGGACACTGGGGTTGAGATAGAAATCAAACACAACTGGCGTGGTGCAAACTTCCCATTTGACAGTGTTCACTTTGCTTCACGCAAATATAAGTTCCTTGAAGGTAATCAACATGTGAAGTTTGTGATGTTCAATCACGAACGAACACACATACTCATTGTTGATGCCAAAGAGTTCAACAAGATAGTTACCAAGAACACCATCTACACAGATGGTGAATCATTCTTTGAGATACCAATTGAGAACACAGAGATTGTAAGTCTTGAAAAATAGAGAAGTCGCCATGACTCCTTACCACGAAGCAAACCTTCGTGGTAATAGGAGACCTGAAACGCCGATAGAGGCGTTGATGATGGCTGCTTCTGGTGAGAACGCAGTTGAATCAGTTGTTGAACTTCAACCTTTACGTGAAGCAATTGCGGAATGTATTGAGAAACTCAGCGACCAAGACCGTTTCATTATTGATGCAATCAATTCTGAAATGGTGTCGCTGGAAGAACTTGGTGGTCGGCTTGGCGTGTCAAAGCCGCATGCTTGGAGGTTACGCAATGCCGCTTACGAGCGGTTACGATTGCATCTCTTAGAGAATCAGATTATTAGAGAAAGGCTCGGACTTGAAGACACGACAGATAACGGTGGGTTTTGATGTTGAGGTCAATCCGCAAGAGATTGCTATCGTACTTGCACAGGTGTATGGCAACGTGGTTGTGGGTGAGGGAATACCAAAGAATGGTTTGCCCTTCGGGAGTATATATGTTGCTAATAAGAAAAGGAAGAAAAAAAATGGCTGAACAAGAAGATTGGATTTACGACATTGTGCCAAGAGCACAAGTTGAATCCATGAACACAAACGCCAAAAAAATTGAAAAGAACATGGAAGGTGGAGTCACACTTGTTCTTTCTTCCGACAATGAATCAGCAATCGAGTTATGCAACTACTGGAGGAACGCTTTGCAAGGTGATGCAATGAGTTGGTTGCGTATATCATCTTTCATGGCTGGAATAATTGAAACACTTGAAATACATCTATCAGAAGAGGGAATCAATCCATATGAAAACTAAAGACGTTAAATCAGAATGGGCACTAGTCGTTATCCATTGGCGTGATGCTTTTGATGGCGAAAACGGTTGGACAGACTTGGACAAGTACACACCAGAAGACACAACAGTTGTTACTGTTGGCTGGCTTGTGCCAGACATGCTTGCTAACTACGTGACTGTGGTGAACTCATACTTCCCTGATGAGGTTGAAGACCCCAAAACAGTTGGTATGCCAATTCACATTCCGATAGGAATGGTTATCAAAACAGTCACGATACATCAGCCAACTGTTTCTATTCCTGATTCGTCGGAGTCTCCTCAGGAATCACCAAGTTTGCAAAAGCCTGCTTCACCTTCTCAGGGCTATCCGCCATTTCTGGAGAAATCTCAAAGTGGAGCCAGTCTCCTGAACCGCCCCCATGAATAGTTTCCTTCTTGTAGTTCAACCAAGCATTGCGGTCACACATCCAAGCACGACCATGTGGCTTGACGATGTAATCAAAAATTGCTTCAACGCCTAACGCATCAGCGTTGGCGACAATAATCTTCAATACACGTAGTGCTTCCATACGACCGTTCTTGATGCCCTTCTTTGGTGGCATATGACGGTACGACAAGTCAACTGCTCGCCCCGTTGCGTGGACGCTGAGCGACTCCTTGCCCCTCATTGGGCGAACACCCCAGTCACCGTTATTCCAAAGTGCACCATTACTCAACTTGATTACTTCGTCAATGAACACTTTCATGCCCGGACGAAGACTCTTTGCTGCACCATCCTTGTTTCCCGTGTACGGTCTACCCTTTTTCATTCAATGTTCCCAATCGCTTTCTGTTCGTTCATGAACGCTTCAAGAGATTTCTTGAGGCGTGTAAGTTCAGATGCTTTCATCTGCTCTGTTACTTGCTTCACTGGAGCACCAACGTATCCAAGCCATTGATTACCAGTTCCCCTCTGTTGATATGTCTCTGTTGAAGGAACAAGTCGCTCAAGTGTCCCAAGAGTTGGCGCTATGCTCCTAACTCCGTAGAAGAATTTATCGTTGATAAATTTCTCACCCTTAGCATTTGTTGTTCCCATCCCCAAGGCTTGTGCTAGTGGCTGAAGGACCGAACCAAGTCCGCCTTCCACTTGCACAGGCGTTGACGAGAATGGTCTGTTTGAATACAACTGCCTGTTGCCCATCAACTCAATTGGAACTCGTATCGCTGGGTTCACGTTTGACATGAGTCGTGCTGGGTCGGAAAACTCGTTTAGAGTTTGTCCGATTCTGTTGAACCCAAGGTCTGGGTTCGCATACAAGTCCTTACCGAATGGCAACTTGAATGCACCAAGTTCCTTGAAGTAGTTAGGCACAACATCGCCCTCTTTATCATCACGCAAGTTGCGGACAATCGAGTTATAGATTGCGTAAGGCTTAGGGTTCATCCACATGTTCTGTATGTGCAATGGCAAGTTACGTGAAGTCCACATCCAGAACGGAATGACCTGACGCAAAGCCTTGTCAACAGTTGACACATCTTGGTAGTCAACAAAGAATCGCTTTGTGCGAGCCGCAGCCATGCCAACATCAAACCCTTGCATACTTGCGTCATATCCAAAGATGAATCGTGCATGGTCGTCTGCGAACTGACCAAACTTCTGACTTGTCTTGAGAATCTTGAGGTTCCACCACTGGTCTCCGTTGCGTATTTCATTCAATGTATCTGAATACACACCGCCACCAGATGCTGCTGTTGACATGCGTGCCACGTTTGCGTGGACACGCTGTGCCTCTGGAAGTTCCTGCAAGAACTGTTCCCAAGTCTTATTAGCACCCTGAGCCTCTGTCCACTTGCGTGACACAATGAGACCTTCCTTGAGGAACTCACCACGTCCACCGCCAAAGAACAACATCATTCCGTTTGATATTGCGTTGCGAACATGGAATCCGGGTGACGCAGTTGCATAAGCCTTGAAGAACTTGGTGTATGAGCCAAGGAAGTTAGACAACGCACGAACAGAGTCTGGTTCAATCAGTCTATGTGCATTCTGGAATATCTCTGCAATCTCAGGTGTAACCTGAAGATTCTGGTATGGGCCACCAAGACGAACCCAACCCTCTTTGAGAATTTCATCAATTCTTACACCACTCAAAACTTCTGCTGGAACATTTCCTCTACGTGCGGCTAGCACAAGTTCATTCTTGCTCGCACCACGACCAATCATCTGTTCAAGACCACGAGCGTAAGCCAAATCTCTCTGTGCATCAGAAAGACCTGCAAGCAATGTCTGATGTTCAATCAACTGCTCTGCACGCTGAGTCATAATTACCTGCATGTTCTTTTCCATCTTCATGTTCTTCATGCCGGCAAGTACTGGTGAAAGTTCAGCGGTAATCATGTCAACTTCATTGACCCAAGTCATATCCTGCGGATTGACTTTCTTCCTAATCAAAGTCTCACGAACCCGTGCAGAAATTGCATTCAACTTATCTAGTCGCTGTTGAGCGGCATCAATGTACTGCAAAGTCCAATACCTCTGTGCAGCATTTTCATCATAAAGAATCTGAGCCTTGTTCCATGCTTCAGCCTTTTTAGCAACAACGTCATCTGCAGTCTGAACTTTCTTCGTGACCTTAGCGTCAATGTCAGCAAGTTTCTTTTGAGCCAGTTGAAGTGCATCAAACTGTTCTCGCTCAAACATGAGAACAGAAAGCATCTCTTCAAACTGTCTGTAACGTGGTGACTTCTCTCCAAACTCTTTCCTGATAGCACCAAGTGCTTCCTTGAGTTGAGGATTCGATTGAATAATAGGTTGCAACTTCGCATGGCGAAGATTGAACGACAAGTCATCAAGTTGAGTTGGCAAATCAGCAATAGTTGTTTCTGTAATTTCGGTTGACTGACTCGCTGTTGCAGGTGCATTCAACTTATCCAAGTCTGCAGTTGTTGCTGCAATCTTCTCATCAATAGCGGCCAAGTCGTTCTGCAAAGAAATAATGTTCTCAGCATCCTGCTGACTCATCTTCTTGAATCTTGGCTGTCCATCTGGTGTGAACACAACACGACCAGTTTCATCACGCAAATACTGAGCAACAGTTGCAGTCTGAAGTTGTTCCTCAAGAGCATTCTTAGTCTCACGCAAAGGAGCAATCTGGTCTTTGAGAACCTGACGTTGAGCATTACGCTCAACAGTTGACTGGGCTTGTGCTAGTCGCTGTTCAGCAGTAGCAGTCTCATACGGAATCTTTGCAACCTTGTCACCAACAACTGGTCGCATTTCACCAAGCAAATCTTCAACACGACGAATTGTGTCTTTTGTTCTTTCATTGAGACTATAAGCAAGACGTGCATCATCAGCAGCCTGCTGATACTGAATAGCCTGCTCAAGTTTCATTCTACTATTCTTGTAATACTCAGTAAACTGAGCAGCAGAAACCTCACCTTTAGCCTTGGCTAGTTCGCTAACAATTTTTCCTTCTTCGCTTGCGCCAAAGCGTGCTCGCACAACTTGCGAGCGTGCTTTAGCGACTTCTTCACCACGATGAACAATCTGCCAACGCTGAACCAAAGCATCAGCAATCCTTGATGGGTTTTGTGATGCACTATCGGACAAACCAAGAGCCTTACCAAGTTCTGGTGTTAACTGTTCAACGAGTGAATTGAATTTTGATTCAGCATTAGCACGTGCAGAAATGATTGCAATCTGTCGCTGTCTTGAAGCAATCTGTGCTTCAATCTGTATGCCTGCCTCTTTTTGAGCCTTTGTCAAATTACGTGCAGTTGTAGGCAACTTCAATTCAAGTTTCTTTATTTCTGCTCGAAGTTGAGGAACAGTCTTTACGTCAACAGGTCGTTCAAATATCTCAGAAATCTTCTTGTTGATTGCTTCAATCTGTGCATCAATCTTAGCAACTTTTTGCTTATCAACTTTTCTAACAAGAGCCTTACCCTGAGGAACAACAGGCTTCAACTTTTCAAGTTTTGCAATCTGGTCTTCAAGTTGACGAATAGTTTGTTCTTCCGCTATCTGCGGTGGCAAGAACAACGAATGCCATTCTTGTTCCGTGAACGACAACGGTCTGCCGTTGTGCGTGAATGCAAACTGACTAGGCCCATAACCCGGAACGCTATTGCCCCAAGGCAATCTGATAAACATTTCTGGTTTGGCTTCTTGCACAATTCCACCAGTACCATACGAGGCTGCTTCCGACACAGCCTTTTCATCTGGAACTCTAATCCAAGTTTTGCCGGGGTCATATGAATTACCAGAACGAACAAGCGCATTCTGCAACGCAATTGAATCCTTAGAACCAATTCCCTCTGAAACCATGTTTCCACTCTGGATTGGCTTCAACGTCGTGAATGCTTCACCTCTTGAATACTTATCAATTGCATCTTGAAGTTGAATTGTGTTTCCATTTTCATCAATAAAGATAAATGAGCCAGTACCACGATTACCTGCATCCAATGCTTCTTTGAAGTTAACAACATCCATTTGATAAACTTCATGTTGCAATCCTCTAGGTGCACGTGAAAAACCACCACCAGAAATTATTGCTTCTCCAGTTGGAGACAATGTGACAGTTGAGTTGCCCATTTGCTGAAAATGCCTGTCAAGCAAGTTTGTGTCAATGTTTGATGTAATTGGATTACCAGCAGTATCAACAGCACCCGGTCGTGCTTCGTTCCAAATAAAATCCTTAGGACGAGAGAATGGGTCTAATACAAACTCACCAGCCTGATTCTGCAACATGTGCAAGTCGCTACCAGAAAGTTTCTGGGCAATCTTGAAAAACTGTTGACGCTTCTGTGCAACTGGAAGCAAAGGATTTGCTTCCAAACGTGCAACAGTAGCCTTTAGGTTTCTGTAATCACGAATCATCTGCCTTACATCTTCTGGGAACTTAGCCCAAATTGACGGGTCAGCATCTGCGTACATCAAGGCAATACCACGCTTACCAGCGTTCTGCCATGTAGTTACAGTTGGTTCCAACTCATACATTGTTCGCAGATTCTCTGCAACAGCCTGCATCTGCTCAAGCGTCATCGTTCCATCTCGCACAGCCTGAGCATTCACACCAGCAAGATTTGCTGCCTGCAACAACTCTGCATCTTGCGCTATTGAAGCACGCAACTCTTTAGCAAGTTGTTCCGCTTGGTCTGCATAAGCAAGTGGACCCCACACTCCTGCACCACCCTTGCCAGCAGAACGGTCAAGACCGGGAACAATTTCTGCACCAATAATCCTTGCCGTATCAATCTCTGGGTCAATCAAGTTCAAAAGAGTGCTAATTCTTTGCTGGCTAGAAGCAAGCGTCTTACCAGCATAAGAACTTTCAAATGGAACTTCCTTGATTCTTGCGGCCTGTCGGATTTCACGACCAATGGTTGCAATGTCAAACTTCATTGGGTCTGCTACAGCGTTGTATTCAAACGTACCACCAAGCAACTCACCAAAGAATATTCGAACCTTTGTGCGAGAGGAAGATTGTTTGATTGCATCAGAGAACAACCCAGCAAAACCATACGACAATCCACCGCCAACACGACCTCTAACGGTTCGTGATGCGGTCTTTACACCAAATTCAATACCAGCCTTTTGTGCTGCTTCTTTTGAAGCGGCACGTTCTTTCTTTAGTCGGTCGGTAATTTCGTCCCATTCTTTTTTCAGCATTTCAAGTTCTCTACCAAACTTTTCTGCTGGAGTAAGTGTTTCAACAAAGTTGCCAGTTATCTCAGGGCGAATCATTTGAACTTTTCTACCCTCAGCAGAGTACGGCAACTCGTTCTCAAACCTATTAGTAATTCTTCCAATTACCTGACCTTGCTCTGTTCTGGCAAGAGCATCAGCAACTGGTGAAACCTCATCATCAAGAATCTTTCTTATCTGATTGTAAAGTTTTTCAGCAGAAAGGTTCTGTGACCTAGAAGCAATCTTGGCTAACTGCTCTTCTGTTGACGCAACACGCTGAACACGCATCGCACCCATCGCATCCCTCGTTGCGTCAATCGTTTCCACAACCGCACCTGTGCTAGCCCTTGGTCCAGCAGTTCTACCAGTCTCCATAGCAGCACGACCGCTACGTGTACCAGTCTGTGCTGTCGTATCAATGATGCCAAGCATCTCTTGCATACGACTAATAATCTCTTGGCTTCGTGGGTTCTGAGCATGAAGTCGTGAAATTTCCTTCATACCACTACGGTTCAAAATCAAATCAAAGTCTGGGAAGAATCTACGTACAGAATCTCCATTCTCAGAGTTAAGCAACTTGACCATTTGCTCACGGAGTATCGCCCATTGCTCTCCAGCAGTTCCGGCTTGCACAACAGTCTGAACTTCACGAAGAAGTTCTACCACTCCACTAAACTCACGAGAGAATTGTTTTGCTCCAGCAACCTGCTGACGAGCAACCTCATGGAATACACGTTGCCAAACACCAGCGTCAACAATTGTTCCAAGAGGTGCCATTGCAGATGCAAGCCTCTTGAAGTGCATGTTTGTTTCAGATATGAGATAGTAAGACAACGCACGGTCTGAGTATTCACGTGTCAGTTCTTGATAACTTCCATATCTTTGTAATTTGTTGTACGCAGTTTTTTCACTACCAGAAAGCCTCATGCCGGCAGTCTTTATCTTGTCCTGCAATTCTTTTTGACGTGCTTGTAAATCAACAATTTCTTTACCCAAACTGTCATACTTCTGAACGTCATATGCACGCTCAACAGAACCCAATCCACGTGCGTTGTTCTGTCTCCATTGTGTCAGTTGATTGATTGTCTCTTGGAACTGCTCATAAGTTGCACCAGTTGAATACTGTTCATCCAAAAGATTTGCAATATCTGCTTCACCAGCAGCAGTCAAATCCAATATAAACTCGTCAATGTCTCGCTGAGACATTTCTCCAGTTTTTCCAAGCCATGCAAGTTGATAGTTTGACTGAACCATTTCAAGTTGAAGCGTTGACATAACATCAGCACCAGCCATATTTGCACGTTCAATTATGCTCTCGTTAATCTTTGTGCTTACTTCACTCAATTCGGTAACAAGGTCGTCAACAATAACAATATCGTCATCAGACAATCCAACTGCAATTCTTTGCAACACATCATTCATTCGACCAACTTCTTCGTTCAAATCACGAAGTCCAGCAAGTCGTCGTACTATGGCGTTATCCACATTACCTGCAACCAAATCTTTAGCAAGTTCTGGATTAGCCCTCAAGTCACGCAAAATCAACCACGTGACTGCTTCCTGCATATCAAGAAGATTGTCACCAGTTGTAGTTGAACGAATCAAACGATTTCTAACTTCTTCAAGGGTGAGTTTCTCAAGTGCACTCTTCTTGATTACATTGCTTGGGTCAAGAAGTTGTTGTACCGCTTGAGCCTCTGGGTTTAGTGCAGCAGCCCTAGTACCCCACCACTCACCAACCGTCTTGCCAAGATAGAAACTTGGTTGTCCACCCTTCCTGCTCTTTGACATTGGAAGTGCTTCCATCTTTTCTTTGATGGAACGACGCAAACCTTCTGAAATGTCAAACGAATCAAGAACTCGTTCAGGGAAGTCAACACCTGCCTGACCAATGATTGCATCATCTAACGCATTGTAGAAGTCACCAATATCGTTGCCAAATGCTTTAGCAACACTATATGACTCAGCAATAGTCCTGAGTTCCCTTTTCAGGAACTCAACTTCCTTTTTGACTTGAGTAATTCTTTCTGCTCTGTCAATGCCAGTCATTGCATTGAGCCTGTCAACTGGCTTGAGTCCAGTTGTCAAACCTTCAACATAAGGTCGTGAAATTTGATTTACTTTTCCACTATTAAACGACTCAAGCAACTCACCCGGAAGAGCATTCAGCCTTTCACTAATAGTCTGGAACTTTGCCTCAATCTGTGCAACCACATCTTGTGCCATACCAAGTTCACCGTAAGCCAAATAACGTGCCTCATAAGCCTTACCGAGTGCTGCAACAAGTTGATTATGTAATTCCAAAATCTTCTGTTCATTTGCTGCAAGAATATCGTCTGTGACGAGATTCTTTGAAACGTTATCCAATTCCTTTACACCAGCCTCCGTGGCTTGTGCCAGTATTGAATCAATGTTTTCAAGTGTTGTATCAAGAACAGCAGTAATCTCTGCATCTGAGGCTTGCACAGCGTTGAGACGGTCGGAGACTGTTGATACAAACTTTGCCATCACATCTGGGTCATAAGAGATTTCGGTCTTGATGTAATCCATCAAATCTGGATTACGCAAAAGATGTTGCATGAATGCAGCAGAACCCATTTGTTCTGAATAGTGGGTTCCATACTTTGCAAGAACTCTCTTTGCATCTGTTTCAAATAGGTCAAAGCCTAATTTCTTTTTAGCAATTGCATTCAGTTTTGCAACAGTCAAATCTTCTTTAGCAAGAGTTACACCAAAGAACTCCATTCCAGCACGAATGTTACGTGACCTAAACGAACTAGCAGGGTTTGTTATGTCAATAGACATAAACTTCAAAATGTCCGCAACCCAAGGATTAGAAGTATCTCGAATGTGTTTGATACCTTGGTCGCTGAGCATGTGCGGGAAGTATTCTTCAATTTTACCCAACTTATAGTTAGGGTCAATTGCTTTCATTGTTTTATCAATTTCATCGTGCATGTTAGAAAGAGTCTGCCTGATTTCATCAGCCAGTTTTCTTTCAGCAGCAGGTGCACCATTCAAACGCTCAAGACTTGGATTCTCCAACAACTCATGAACAGTCTTGCCAAAGTTTTCCATTTCAACATTCTTGAACAATGGTTCTAGTTTTCTGTTAGCAATATCAAGCGCTATGTTAAAACCAATACGACGTTCCTCTTCACCTGCAAGCAGTTGCAACGAACGACGTGAGTCAACTGCTTTACCACGTGCCAAATCAATACGTGACTGCCTAATAATCTTTGGGTCAATCTGTCCAACAGCATCAATACCCATCGGTGTAAAGGCTTCTTGAATCTTTCCACCAATACGTGTATTGACAAATCCCATTCGAGATTTAATGATTCCACGCTCAACCAAGTCAGCAATTGGGCCAGAGCCAGCAATCTTTACCTGACCACCAAACAAATAGAAAGCAGGCTTCGCTGAACGAAGACCAGTCTCCATCGCAATCTGCTGTGGAACAGCACGAACACCCCTTGCCGCAACATCACCAATTGTGCGAGCAATCTCTTGGTCTGTGTATTTGATTCCACCTTCTACAAGGTTTGATGCAAGCATTCGTTTCTCAACGAATCTTGCAAGAGCCTCTCGTGATGAACGACCAGCAATACGTGAAGCACCACCAGAAACCAACTGACGAGTAGCCTGCTTGCCAAGAACTTCAACACCTTCAAGTGCAAGTTTGCCCGGAACGTTTGTACCAAGTGAAAGATATGTAAGTGGGTCTAAAGCAATGTCTCCAACAAGACCAATGATTCTTCCCTTCCAACCACTAATTGGAAACGCTGTACCAAACCCATAAGCAGGGTCTTTAGCCTGCTGAATAAAGTCACCAAATCTTGCACGAGTCTCTGGGTTGCTGTCCATTGCATCTGCAAGTTCACGTATACCAGAAATTGCTGCACGACGACCAGTATCCAAAACAATCAAAGGCTTCAATACATTTCCAACAATTGGATTGCTGAAAATCTTTTGTGCAGTATTTAACTGTGGCTTACCGGCAGCAATCTCTTGGATTCTATTCCTAAGTGTTGGTGCACTAGCAATTGAGTTAAGACGGTAATCGTTCAAACCCAACTGAGCCTTTGACAATGTTGTGCTAGCCGTTGTAGCCATTGGTGCTGTCGGCAAAGGTTTTGCCGCAGCAATACTCTTCAGTTGGTCAAGGAATTGTTGATTAGGGTCAACAGCCATTACTTACCCTTCGTTACGTTTAGACCTTGTAGGTAGTTTGCTAAATCAACCATGAACGGTGTATAACCAGCCTTCTCTATTGCTTTCTGACCTTTTGCTTCAAGTGCTTTTCTTGCAAGCATCGCAAATGGGTCGTATGTACGAGCCATTGTAGATTCACCACCAGCAGGACCAACATACTTTTGCGAAGCAATATCTGGAACAGTCTTGTAGTTTTCACCCTGTGTAACAATTCTTTGTGCTTCCTTAATCTTTGATTGATTCTTATTCAAGAAATCTGTGTAAACCTTTTGAGCACTCAAATATTGATTGTACTTAAAATCATTCTGAGGGTCTTTTTCATAAGCGGCTTTTGCTGCATCAAGTCTTTCTTTTCTTACATCAAGACCAACCTTTGGGCCTGCAGAACTTTCAAGAATATTTGCAGCACCACTCATTTCATCTGAACGTTGCTGACTCTTTTCTTTTTGAGAAGACTTAAACTGGCTATTGAGTTTGTCAAAAATACTCTTCATTGCCTTCAAATTCTTTTCAGCATCTTTCAAAGCCTGCTTTGCTGACTCACGATTCTCAGGTGTAGCAGTAGTCAACATTTGCTTTGCTGTGTTGTAATTACGTTGAGCAATAGTCATATTGCTCTGTGCATCAGCAAACCCTGCTGGCTTACCAGATACCGCTTCTTGTGAAACACCACGTGCACCCATACGACCAAGAGCATCCATTGATTGGTCGTATGCAGAATCGTACGGAAGTCTTGCACCACTACCAACAGCACCAGTCTCATAGCGAG
>JACCDP010185500.1_pt1 | contig 15408 bp, 18 predicted proteins | sample 7445841 | NCBI WGS metagenome assembly JACCDP01 (sample SAMN15323441, study PRJNA562643) | freshwater metagenome | isolation source: river surface water | place: USA:Blue River Watershed | collected 2017-08-17 | reverse complement strand
CGGCAACTAGGGAGAATTCCCATGATGATGGATTTTGTTTCGCACGGTTCAAGAGATCCTTATGCGTATGTTGATTATGGAAAGAGTTACTATTCCTTTATTCGCGGTTTAGAATCTTCGTTAGAAATCTTACCGAAAACATCGATTCAGTTGTTGGAGCAGTTTTCGCAAGAAATCGCCAACGGAAAACGCATTGAGGAACTTGCTGCATTAAACGTATTGTTGGAAAGAAAAGAATGCACGAGCAAGACCCTTTCGAAATACTGTGGTTTACTTTTAGGTAGTACATATTCCATTTCTGAGCCTTGTTTTGCTTCCTTGGAATGGAATCTTAATTTCGAATTTATCAAAAAACCTATACCTGTTCTGAATAAGGTCGGTGGTGCTTTTGAGTTAACGGATTCCTTCAACACCATGGTGCTTAATCCCACGTTTAAACGGTTTTTTATGGACGCCTTGGCCTATGGAATTCATGCATTTCAGAAACGATTTAAGGCCACACGTTTTCATCATGGATTTGTTTTAGGGGCAAAATATAGTCGTAAGGATGTTTGCAGAATTTTAAACTGGGAGAAAGATATTAGTAGTACCGTTTATGGTTATCGCACCAACCACAAGGTGACGCCTTGTTTTGTTACCTATCAAAAATCCGAGGACCGCACACAAAGCACACAATACAACGACCATTTCATTGACAATAAAACCTTTGCATGGGAATCCAGATCCAACCGAAAAGTTGACAGCCAAGAAATTAAAAATTTAATGGAATCAGAATTGATTCTACTCTTCGTTAAGAAATCCGACGGAGAGGGCACCGATTTCTATTGCTTAGGGGAAGTGAAAATAGCAGAAGGGTCCATGAAGCAAGCCTACATGCCCAAATCCAACGAACCCGTAGTTCATTTTACCTACAAATTAGAGCATGCTGTGGAAAATGCGCTGTATACGTATTTGGTTGGGGAGGGTTAATAATCTCCCTTTCCTGGTATAACATTTCTAATTCCTCCGCGCGGATTTGATACATCATCTTTTCGTCGTGGAATAATGTGAACATGAGCATGCATGATGGTTTGACCAGCGATTACTCCTTGATTAATACCAATATTGAATCCTTCAATTGTTGTGTCCTCCAATAATAGCTTGTCTCTAATTTGATTGATAAGTGAATTAATTGCGAGTAATTCAGCTGATTTTAATTCAAAATAATTAGCAAAATGTCTTTTAGGGATTATTAAATGGTGTCCTTTGGTAACCTCAAATTTGTCTTTTATAACAAAGGCCAAGGGATGATCGAATACAACCTCTTGGTTAGAAGTACAAAAGGCACACGATGTATCTCTCATCTCAAAGAGATGCACTCGATTTCTAAAGTCGGTATCATCTGTATCTCGCTTATTGCTATTGCATTTGTAGCACAATGCCTGATAGTTACTTAAATCATCGGCGCCCTTCCAATTTTTAGGCACAATGTGATCCACTTCTAAGGCTCTGATTTCAGAGGAGATGCCGCATAACTCACATACATTGTTTGCTCTGTTTAATACTTGATATCGTATACTTCCGTCAATGGGGGACCTATTCTTTCTTCGATGATCCCAAATCATCATGCCTCGTTTTTCTTTGTATTCGTCGATTTTAACAGCACATAACTCAATGAGTTTTGCTCGTTCTATGTTTGTTAATTCCTCAAATCCAATGAGCTGGTATTCATTTTTCTCTTTAACAACTATCTGATTGTTTCGGAGTACCTTACCAACCATTTGATTTACTCTTTCAGTATAATACTCTAGTTGGCTTAAGTCATTCTGAACCAAATCGAGGGCAATTTCATCTGCCTTTGCTTTTCCTTGATTGGAAAGCAGTTTCATGATCATTACGGGTTGATACACATGACTCATGCGCATCCGTTTGCTTAAATAATCCGCTAATAAATGATACTTATTTATTGACACTAGCTTTAAAAGTAACCATTTTTTATTGTCTAGCAATCCCCTCCACGGGCCTCAGGTCGTTCACTTCAACTTCCAACACGTAGCGGTCGAGTTTGGGGTGGTAGCTCGTAAAGGGTGCAATGAGGGGGTAGCGGTCTTTGAGCAGCAGAAATTCTTTAAAGGGTAGTTCCAGGCGCAGGGGGTATTTCTTTCCGGAGAAGGCAAAGCCAAACACATCGGGAATTTGCTGTTCATGGAGTGTTTCGTGTTTAAATACGGTACCGGTGTATTCCACCGAACCAATGCGGTCGATGTTGTACGTTTTATTTTTTTGGCTAGTCGGTTCAAAGGCCATCACGGTGTGGTAGTTTTCGGTAAAGCCAAAGGGTTCAACCACGCGGTCTGTAATGCTTTCCGAGTTGATGGATTGATATTTCTTTAAGGTGACTTGTTCCTTGTTCATCATGGCTTTGGTGAGGCGTTCCACGATCTTACCGTTCTTGGCATGAAGCAGGTGGGTGGCCACCATGGGAAGTTCAGAACCCATGTAGATTTTACTCAGGAGTGTATCTTTTAGTTTGGAGGATTTTCCGGTGCTTAACACAAGCGATTTTAGCAGCTGCGCTTCCTCGGGCGTGAAGTAAATGCCGTCGTTAGCTTGCTGTTCGATGTAGTAGCGTTGGTTATGGTCTTTGTGGAGATCAAACCCACATTCCCGGAGCAGGTCGAGGTAGCGGTATACGGTCCGTTCGGTAGAATCCAGGAACGAAGCGAGTTGGTTTATGGTTTTATGGGGGGATTCTTGCAGGTAGGTAATGAGTTGCAGTACACGGAGAATCTTATGTTGATTGAGCATAGGCAGGAATCTGGTCAACAAATAAATTTAAATTTATTGATATGCACAACTTATTGACCTGAGTTGTCAGGGTAAAATTAAAAGTTCTCAGGGTGCGCCCTTCGATCCGCCTCGGCGGACTCAGGGACCGCACCTGATGTATTGCAATTTAAATTTAAGCGGTCCCTGAGCCTGTCGAAGGGCCGCTTTTTATCCCCCTAAAAGCAAAAACCCTAAGAAACTTGATACTTCCTAGGGTTTTCTAATCCTCCAGCCATAGAGGCTTTTCTTTAAACGAACCGTTTCGCGGTCTGGACGGGACTCGAAATGACTCACCTTGACTTAGTCATTAAATACTTAAAACATTGTAAATCAAATATATAAAAAATTATAGAATTTGATTAAATAGAAAAATGTTTTACATTTTGTTTTACAGTAAATGTAATATTATATTTGTTAGGTAAAACTATTGAATGAAATATTCTTTAATACCTGTAATTCGCAAGGACCAAATAAATAGTTCGGGTGAGTGTCCCATTTATATCCGTTACACGGCCAATAGAAACTCTACTAATTTTCCTGTAAAACACACTGTTCAAGTTAATCTCTGGGATGATAGTGCTAGACTACCGAAGTTGAAATCTCCAAAGTTTAAAGAGATTTATGCAGATATAGAGCGTATTAAAGAAAGTCTCAATCAATCAATAGAAGAATTTATATCAAAGCATAAACGATTGCCTGAAGGCAAAGAGCTTAAAATACAATTATACAGATTTAATAATCCAGTTCAAATTCAAAATGAACTTAAAGGTCCAACAATTAAAGAGGATCTTGAGGATTATATAAAATATCGCCAGCAAGAATTGCGATCTTCTACGATTACCGTTTATAAGTCAACGTTATTAAAGTGGAAAGAATTTGAAAATAAAACCAAAAAGGTTTTTTTCAGGTCAGATATTAATGGAAAATTGTTTCATGATTTTAGATTGTATCTTCTTAATTCCGGTATTCAGTTATCTACCGTTGGAAAGTATACTAAAACAATGAAGTCCTATGTAAATTCCTATCTACTGGATTATCTCGGTGTGAATGTAGATTCAACTTATCGTAAAGTCAAAGTTGACAAAGAAGAAAAGAACAATTTTGAAATTCTTGATGAAATTGAATTGGAAAATCTCAAAGAAGTTTGTTTTTATAGTAGGTATAAAGTAGAGGATGAAATCAAACGAATTGATTTATCAGAACGAGAAAGATTAATTGGTCAAATGTTTCTTTTCATGTGTAGTACAGGGGTTCCATATGGCGATTTAATGTTATTAAATTTCACCAATCTTAAAATTGAGAAAGAAGAACTCACCGAATTAAAACACTTGGAAGAAGAGTCAGAGTATTTTGTCAATTTAGAATATGAAAGATTAAAAATTAAGGCCAAAACAAAATGTATTGTTCCTATTGTCGGTGTAACAATTGATTTAATAATAAGTAGATTAGGACTTCCAATGGAAAACATGGGCCATGGTAATATTTACCTTGATGATAATGATAGAATTGAAATATTAAGGTCATTACTTGATGATTTCAAACAAAATTATGATCTACTTAAATCTAGTCAAAAGTTAATTTTTCCCTATGTTTCTAATGCGTCTTTTAATCGTGAAATTAAAGGTTTAATGCAGAAAATTGGTGTTGATAAATGGGTTCCATTAACTTTTCGAGGTAAAGATAAAGTAACAAAGGACGTTCCAAAGTATATGAGAATATCTGCTCATACGGCAAGAAGAACTTATATTACACATAGCCTAAGAAATGGTATTTTACCGGATATTGTTATGTCTACTACAGGACATAAAAAGGTGCAAACGATGGCTGGATATCATAAACACGATCCTGCATCCATTAACAGAGAAATCAGAAAGAAAATCAAGAATTAATACGATCCCTTATTCGAAAAGAAATCAACTTTCTTAAGTTTAGTTACTAGATTCCTTGTCTTTTACTTTTGGCTGCACTATTTATAGTTATGAATAGTAAAAGATTGATGATCAAAGAAAATCTCGGGCGTTGTATTATGGCTGCCACCTCCATTAAAAAGTACCCAGTTAACTTCTATACTTTTTCCTTTAAATCGAATGGTTTTGATACTAAAATCGAAAGATTCAACAAGTTCGAGCGGTCGTTCTTTGAGTCATTTTTTGTGAAGGCATTAAAGGTTAATTTTCCAAATCAATTGAATAAGATTCACTTTGTAGCTCAAAATACAGAGTTTAATTTCGATCAGTTTGAGGGTTTGCACTCTTTGAAGGTTAATTTCAACATAGTCACAAAAGGTGATTTAACTAATCTTAATAAGCTTATTGAGTTTATGAGGTCTATATCTGATGAGGTAATAGGGGGAGAGGTTTATATCAGTGAAATCCAGTTAGATAATTTGCAGGATGTGATTGTAAGGTTATTTCCAATTTCAAGTATGGACGATATAATGACCTTTGAGGACCTTAGTGCATCGAATGCATTTCCAAGTTTTTACACAAAGACACTTTACGATTATATACTTGAGCCAATGAAGGTTATTTACTTAAAATAGCTGTTTTTATTATCTTTTACAAATACACTTTTTAGCTGGAAAACATGCATACATACGAGCAAATTGTCAATGACCCGAATTGGTTTATATTTCATGTCAAAATGAATCTTAATACCTTTTTCACCCGGTTTAATTCGGTTAGTGAGTATTATAGAAAAATTAGCAACTCAACATCAGTTTTTTTGGGTAAAACTAATCGTCAATTTTTTAAAACGATTGACCAAGGATTCTACCGAACATCAATTGATAGAGAGATGATAGGAATTCATTTTTTCTTCAGATTTTCAGATTTGAATAGGGTATATTTTAATCTAAATGAACTCGGTTTTAGGATGAAGAAAATTCAATATTGTAAGATTGAAGTTTACTCAATTGACCTCATGAATTTAACAGACAAAATGTTGCTCCAATCAGAGAATGGAATGAACTTCTATCAGAAGATTAAAGGAACTTATAAGAACTCATTTCTTAAGATCAAATGATAATCGAATAAGAAGTAATTGACCAGATTTCTCCTTTTTGTAATCTTTATTCATTTCGTTTAAAAGAACTTTCCTATATGTTTCATCCAAACAATTATCTAAATTAATTTCGATAATATAATGGTCCTCAAAATTATAGTAGGTGTTGTTTAAATAAATTTACGACAGGTCAAAGTTTTCTACGTCAACTCGTTTTATCATTTCCGTTTCATAATAAGGGTCAAAATAACGGTCTATTTACATAACAAATATAAGCGTCCGTGTAAATTACCCCCAAAAACAGGTTTTTTCGATCATTTTATATTTTTAATAATTGAACTTGATTATATAGCAAAGAGATAATCAATAATAATTCGAATTAAAGTCATTAAAACTCAAAGGTGGATGAAGATGAGCCAAAGCAGGTTAAATCATGTTAAAATCCATATATTTGACAAACAAACTGTAAAAATAAATAATATGAAACGATTAATTTATGGTGTTGCTTTAATTGGCATGACAAGTATTGGATTTGCTTTTATAAATAAAGAAGCAAAAGGTGATAACACTTATTGTGTTCAAATTCACTGCGCAAAAAGCAGTTTTAAAGAAACAGTTGTCGCAAGAGAAACAGCACAAGCAAGAAAAATAATTGAAGCAAGATATCCAGATTGTAGGATTGGGACAATTGCAACAGGTGCTTGTAAATAAAAAATTATATAATCTATTGTATGAAAACATTTTTAAAAGAAAGTTGGTATAAACTAATGATTGGTTTTTCAATGGTTACTTTTTCAGTGAGCGCATTGATTTATAGTGCTACTCCTGTAAAAGCAAATCTACCATACAGTTATCCAATGAATAAAATATCTAATAAATCAACTGATTTATATGGTGATTATGATTTTTATGTGGTGTTTGAATATAGGAATCAATGGCAATTAAAGGGGCACAGAAAAGATAATGGCAGTTGGGAAAAAATTGTAGCATGGGATAAATGATAATTTTTGCACCAGGAGTTCAACTATTAACCTGCTTTCTTTTTTGTAATCAAAGGAATGGTTCCATTCGCTTTTGATATTTCTCTTAATCTTTTTTGATTTTCAAATTGTTTCTTCTGCTCGTCTTGTTTTTGATAATATGACTCTTTGGCTTTTTCTACGGCTTCAGTTAATTGTTCTTTTTCACTTTCTAAAAAACCATAAGCAGTAGCAAGTATATTTAATAAATCTTCGGGCATATCGCCAACCAATCTAATACTATCTGAACCAACGGATATTTATAGTAACTTTTGCTGCAATTTCTATCATATTAGCAAAGGACTTATGATGATTCTGATTAAGTTGAAATATAATTTAATCTAACATAGATTATTCGTAACCGAGAAAAACAAAAAGTCAAAGTTTGTATAGAATGGTTATTGTTAAAGAACTCATTCGGTTTATTTTTATTTTAAAGGTCAAAACGTTGGAAAGAAAAGAACAGGATATTTTTCAGCTTATTTGGAGATCTAAACGTTTGATGAATTCAAAGACCATAATTTATTCAATTAACGAACTTTCAAACACAGATAAGATTCTATTGATGAACAATGCCCGTGTTGGTGGTTTTAAGAGGATTTTAGGAAACCGGAAATAAGAATCACATGTAATGAACCAATTGCACCGTAATAATCCCAGGCTGAACTCGTTTATCATCCATTAAATTGAAGAAATTATGAAGGGTAGACTCAAGATCTTCTATCATTTGTTCTGAAGTTTCCCAATCTTGAAAATCAAACGCCAAATTATAATTATAGAAATTGTGATCTGGGAAATCACCGAACACGACACCATCAACACCTATGGCTTTATATTCCTTTGGATCTGGTTTTTCGTTTTTGACAAACGCTTCAAAATTCCGTTTGATTTCATTTTTTGCTTTATTGACAAATTCCTCACGGTTAAGGTAATTGGTTTCGACCAATTGATGAGCAGCACGTATTGGTTCTCGTTTGTTTGATTGGGTTATTTCTTTTGGTTTCATATTCAATAAATAGTGCTAAAAGCCCAATAAATCAAGAGTTCAACAAACATTTATTAAGGGAAGAACTAACCCAATCATCATATTTAACCAATGATTCTTGGAAATAATCGGAAAGCATATTTCATGAAAAATATGTTTAGAAATCTTTTTTAATCTATCTTTGGTATCATTCTATCTACTAACATGCGCTTACTTTTTGTTATTATCTTTTTCTTAGCGAGTTACACTCACGCCCAAATTGATAAGCGACGCGTGATCGCCTCAGCCGGTAGACTAGCAAAGAAATTACCTCCGTATACTTTCGGACAACCTAACTATTCCATGTCCTACACCTTGGGGGAACCTTTCATTTATGTGGGAACGCCGATTGGCTACACCATGTATCGTTTCATGAACGGGTTTCAGCAACCGGATGCCTTAATACCCATCGCGCCGGGTACCTCCGCCATCATGCCTGCCGATCCGATATTTAACATTTACCCCAACCCGTTCGATCAATATTCCATTATCGAGGCGCCCGCAGCATACGAAAACCAAGACTTGAAATTGCAACTCATAGATGCCAACGGAAAACTCGTGCACGAAGAATTTATGCACGGAACTCGCCACAAGGCGGATTACTCCACCGGCTTGGCCCCAGGAACCTATTTCTTAAACATCTACCAAATTACCGGTGAATTCATTCACCAAGTTAAATTGATTAAATCCTAAGCGATCATGAAAACAATCAGGTTATTTAACATCTTTTTGGCATCGGTTACTTTGTTCATTGGTAGTCTTGCTTTTGCACAAGCGGGTGCACCCAATGGAATTAACTATCAAGCGGTTATACGAAAAAGCGACGGCACCTTGGTAACGAACACACCGATTGCTGTTCGTGCCAGCATTCGGCAAACCACAGCCGCTGGAACTGTGATCTTCTCTGAACGACATAATGTGACTACAGATCAATGGGGCTTAGTGAATTTCGTGATTGGAACAGGAACTTTTCTAAGTGGGAGTCCTTTTGCAAACATCAATTGGGGTAATGGGCCGTACTTTTTAGATTTAGGCGTCGCATTTTCGGGTTTACCATCTCCGATTATTTACATGCCCTATGGCACGCAACAGATGATGAGTGTTCCCTTTGCATTGTATGCGAAATCCTCTGGGAATTTAGTTAATCAATGGAGCTATGGAATTGGTGCACCAGCAAGTAATGCCGGGACCGTTGGAGATTATTACCTCGATACTGCTACCGGAAATGTATACAATAAAAGCAACAGTACCACATGGGTATTAATTACTAATATTACCGGCCCACAGGGTGTGGCCGGCGCAGTGGGTGCTACTGGTGCTACTGGTGCTACTGGTGCAACTGGGCCAATTGGAGCCACCGGCCCGCAAGGAGCAGTAGGACCTCAAGGCATTCAAGGAATAGCAGGAACCAATGGTATTAACGGCACCAACGGCACCGCGGTTTTAAACGGTAACACCAATCCTACCGCTGGAACTGGGGTAAATGGAGATTTTTATATCAATACCGCTACCAACGAGTTATTTGGACCGAAAGCAAACGGTACATGGCCGGCGGGGGTTTCCTTAGTGGGCCCACAAGGAGTTGCCGGCCCACAAGGTCCCCAAGGAATTCAAGGTTTAGCAGGATTGCTTACGAGCGGAACCAATTCAGGAAACACCCCATATTGGAATGGTAGCCAATGGGTAGTGAACAATGCCAACATTTTTAACAACGGAGGAAATGTGGGAGTTGGCTTAAGTTTACCAACTGAGAAACTTCAAGTACAAGGAGATTTATTAGTGACCGATACCATACGAAATGTCATGAACTCGGATTTAATTCTAAGCGCTCCTGGTTCAGGTGAAATAAACGTAACGAATGAGCGTATCTCAGAACTTGCCGATGCAGCTGATACCTTAGATGCTGTGAATGCCCGTGTTATTCAGTTCAATAAATTGAATTTTGCTAATAGTGCAGGTTTAAATAATAGTTATACGTTAAATTTAATCCCTGCTCCATCTCAGTATATGTCTGGAATGGAAATAGCTTTTAAAGCCAATTTCACAAATACAGGACCCTGTACCATCAACGTAAATAATTTAGGTAATAAACCGATAGTTAAATATCCTAATTCGCAACTAACACCAGGTGAAATTATGGTAGGTGAAATTGTCAAAATAATCTATAACGGTCAAAATTTTCAAATCTTCGGAAAATCTTCAAATCAAAATCCGAACTCAGCGAATGTAAGTATTAATGGAAATATTTCAACAATCAATGGTTTGAATCTTCCGGGTTTTATGAATAATTATGGCAATGGGAACCTTGGAAATATTACGGTATTGAATAATCAACTTTTGAATAATTTGTCTGAGTTTTCAAATTTAATTATACCCGCCGGTACGACCGCAAGAATTTTACCTCAGGTTACCACTATCATTTATGTAAAAGATACACTTTTTCTTAATGGAATTATTTCAGGTATAGGTGGAAATTCACTAGCAACATCTTCGAGCCCAACTTTAAACCATTTTGGAGCAACTGGCACAGGGGCTTGGGGGCAATATTCACAGATTTTACCCCAACATGTTGCATCAAGTTTTAGTTTAAGTGTTTCTGCCGCTAACCAACCGCATGGTATAACTACATTTGGATTAAGTATGAGTATTCCAGGAGGAAGCTCGGGAATGAATAATGCATACTGTAATGAAGCTACATCAGGCAGCAATATTTCATTAAATCAACTACAACAGGTTGCTCATTTTGGGCTCGATATTTCTGGTGGCAATGGAGCAATTATATCCCCAAGTAATTCTCCATTATTAGCAGCGGGAGAAGGTGGAGGTGGATTATATTTATTGGCAAGAAATATTGTTTTCAATGGTCAAATAATATTGAATGGGGGAAATGGGGGAGCATATACACATCCATCGATTTTTACCATTTGGGCATATAGTGGAGCAGGAGGCGGTGGTTCTTGCATTATTAGAACATCTAATATTATTAATTCTAATGGATCGTTTAATAGTTCAGGAGGAATACAACCCAATAATTGTGGTTATGGAGCCCCTCCATACATTGGTGGAAATGGAGCAATGTTAATAATCAATTAATAAATATTAAGCGATTTTACTCAAAAAAAAATCTAAAATTTAATTATGTATTTGAAATAACATTTTAAGTTTAAACATAAAAACACGGTCCCATCTTCTAAACGAACACTGTATTTTAAAAATTCTTTGGTCATAAAAAAACCAAAAATCAAGTCGATAGTATTTTTGTATGTTTATGATCAGAAAATCAATTAAACTATCACTATTTGTTGAATTTAACTTTAATTTGCTCAATAATTTCCAAGATTTCCTCTCGTTCTTTTTCAGAATTGTATTTTTTCTCTAAACGGGGGTGAATTTGTTTCCAGTAGATGAAATAATGAAACAACATAGCAATAAACCAATTGATCGTTCCTGAACCAAAGAAAAACAATGGAACTAAAATAAAAAACAACGACCAATAGAAGGAAAATGCTTCGGTATTTGAATAATATAAAACCTTATACATCAACAATCTTCGCTTGAGTTGTTTTTGATTAAGATGTTCCAATTCCTCTATTTCAGATTTGATTGATTTGTTCATGTTATTTGGTTCCATTATTAAAACGCAGGCAGAGAAATTGGTTATAACTTTATATATTTGAGACAACCATAAATTCTTATTTCAAAACATGCGTAATATATTATTCTTTTTTTCTTTCCTCGGAGGAATTGTCTTTTCCCAAACAACAGGAACATTGACTGATTCTCGTGATGGAAAAATTTATAAAACGGTTGTTATTGGCACTCAAACCTGGATGGCAGAGAATTTGAATTCAATTAAATTTCAGAATGGAGATTTTTTAACTCATGCTAAAACAACCGAACAATGGATAAAAGCGGAAGAAGAGGGCAAACCTGCTTATTGTTATTATAATAACGGAAGTAGTCAAGGAACGATTTTGTATAATTTTTATGCTATTACAGATGAAAGGCTCTTAGCTCCTGAAGGTTACAAAATACCGAGTAAAATGGATTGGGAGCGATTAATTAAATATTTAGGAGGTGAGGAAATCGCAGGAATCAAAATTAAATCAATAACCGGTTGGGATATTGAAAATAATAAAAGCTTTAATGGTTCTAATGAAACTGGTTTTAACGCCTTACCAATCGGCATCAGAACAGCGAATTACAAATACGGAGAAGGTGGTGAATTTGATTTAAAAGGAAAAGAATGTACATATTGGTCATCAACCGTTGATAATAATATTTATTCTGATGGCAATCAAGCTTTTGGATATTCATTAACTAATTATTCCCATAAAATTGGGGGTTCACCCTATTCTTATTACATGGGATGTGGTTTTTCCGTCAGGTGTATCAAAGACTAATCACCTGTTTCACCTTCTTTATCGTATTTACATGAATCCCAACAATCTTTGAGATTTCATTGGCTTTATATCCCTTCTTTAGATATTCTATTGTCTTGGCGATCTTAGGTTTTTGAATCCATTTTTGGATATCTGATTTGGCACCTTTTCGACGTCCTTTGTAGACACCCCTGAGCTTAGCAAGCGCTATCCCTTCCATCTGTGCCTCTTTTATTTGCTTGCGATTTAGTTCTGCTATCGTGCCTAATATTGAGATCATCATTTTTGAAATAGCATTTTCTTTTCCTTCGTTATCAATAGTTATTAATCCCTGTTGAATGAAAATCATTGGAATGAGTTTTTCATTCATAAATCGGATTACAGAGAGGATGTCCAGTAGGTCACGGCCGCAACGGTCAATGGAATGACATGAGATGGAATCAACCATTCCTTTTTCGATAAGGGTTAGTATTTTCTTTCCTCCTTCTCGTTGGAAGAATGGGGTAGAACCCGAACATTTGTCCTCGACGATGAGGTCGTATTCTTTTTGGTCGCTTTTCTGACGATCGGTCTTTTGGTCCAGGGTTGAAACCCTTACATATAACACCTTCATAAATCACATTTTTGAGTTGGGTGGTCGTTCACCCTAAATCTATAACTCAATAACGTCAAAAGGCTACATTTTATGCTGTTAAAGATGAAAAATAAAATCACATTTTGAGGTATGCTCTATTTTAGATTTAGGGCAAATCCATTTCATTATTTCGAAGGATCCTTGAAAACCCAGAGGGCAGAGGGCTTCTAGAATATAGTACTCAGCCATAGCTCAAAATTCCTAGTTCTTAAAAAAGGGGTACTTACTTTTAAATTGATACTTTTTTACTAGGGTAACTTTCCCTAGTGAAATCAATGTTTTCAGTCTTCGAAATGATTATTTTATATTTTTATCGAACGGTGTTGGTTACATTATTTTATAAGATTAACATGGCCTTTGATCAAATGAAATGTCTTACAAGTATTAAGGTTAATTTCATATGAATAAATTCCTGTTGGGCTCATTCCATTATTATAAGTCCCATCCCAGAAGTCATTATAATCATATGATTGGTAAATTATTTCACCCCAACGATTCCAAATTGTAATTCTATAATATTCGATTTCAATATCACTAAATATAGGTTTAAAAACATTATTAATTTCATCACTACCAGGAGTAAATGAATTTGGGATATAACATATAGATCCGATAATCGGTTGTTCAATATTATTATTATTTGATATACTAATTTCAGGGTGAGTAATTTCATTAATTATATTAGATGTAATATATGGAGTTAAAACATTATTATCTTCAAATTCATAATTAATATTAATAGTATCAGGTTTAAAACACAATAAATTTTCCCAATTTAAAAAACATGATGGGTATTCAAAATGACATGTATAACTTGTTCCTTGAGCTTGGGGTGTTACTGTGATTGAATTTCCTATTCCTATTGGGTTTGGATTTCCAATTTCATACCAAACTAAATCTGGCGTTATTTCGTTTCCTGATGGTGTCCATCTATGGGAACTATTATTAGTAACGTATATAGCATGATCTCTTCCAGGTACAGTTACTCCTTTAGTTCCATCTTGATTATGAATTCCTTCAGTTGTGTACTCTACCCAACTAGAACAATTAGGTTTATGTTTAATATGAGTTTCAATTATATTTGTAGTTTCATATAAAATTACATGAAATGTACCATTATACATTGTACAATAATCCATAGCTATATTAACCCAACTTATAACTAATCTTCTAAAAGGAGCAGCACCTTGAAGTTCATATTTCATTTGTCCTCCAAAATTAAGATTCCAATCTGTCCAAGCGGGGAATATACAATTTTTAATAGTGTAAGGACTAGTTGATGGGAGAGAATATTGTGGGAAACAATATTGAACATCATATAAAGAAAATGATACTATACCATTAACTCCAGCGTAAAATTTATCATATGTTTGACCATAAAAACAAAAATTAAATCCTATATCGTATGGACCAAAACAAGCTCCATGTCCTGAAGTTGAAATAGTAGTTCCATTGTTTATTTGTTCGACATAAGGAATTTCTGTTAATTCATAATCTGTTGTTTCATACGGATTATTAATATCACATTGATTTAAATCAGCTGTTAATGTGATAGATTCTTGTTTATTAGATAATATTTGATCAGGGCCTAAATAAGGAAAATATTGATTATACCCTATATTACTTAATAATACAAATAGAATAAGTTTTAAATTTTTCATAACCTTTATTTTTTTAATACAACTGTGTTAAGCATCTGACCTTGTTCCACATCTTAGGACATGTTGGAAGTAAAAAATTCTGGGGTATATGAATACAAGTTAACAAATTTTCAGGAGTTATGATGTCCTACCTCCGCTTCTCCCATCCTTCCTCCCCCTGTATCCCCCTACCCAAATATGATTTTATTTCTTGTATCATACCCATCGATAGACTTTAAAAAAGTTTTTTATGTAAAACATATCCAAGGTTATTGAAAAATTTTTGCGAAAATTTTCAGTAAAATTGAGTGACTTCTATTGCCTGATAATTTACAAAGAATCAGAGAATTTCAAAATTTGTTCCTTCAGAATTTTTAATTGTTCCTCTGATAATAAAATTGTATTTACATACTTATGGTTACACTCTTCTATGTAATCATAAAGAAGTTCGCAAATTGCGTCTATTTCTGTTTCAAATTCACCAGAATCAAGCACTTCTTGTATTTCTTCATCATAAATTGTTAGTTCATCCAAAACAAGTTCATTCTTTCTGTAGTAATAGCTTGGGATTTCGATTGAAAAAAATTTCTGCATTTTTTTTTGGTTTTAGTTAATTAGGTGAATGAATTTGTGAAAGTTATCAGATGTATTTTCTAATAGTTCTTGGTAGGCATTTTCAGTACTTACATGGATGCTTTCACCTGTAAATGTGAGTATGTGGGCTCTCCAAATAAAATTTGATTTTAACTTCATTAGGTTCAGAAATAGTTGATCGTTTTCTTCTTTTGTTCTCATACATGTCGTCTTTAATATTTTATATTCTAAGAAAAAGAATAGGAGATTGATATTATAATGTCAAATCATTTGTGCTTTCTTTTTGAATTATTTAGGTTAAATT
>JACCDP011050563.1_pt1 | contig 15410 bp, 9 predicted proteins | sample 7445841 | NCBI WGS metagenome assembly JACCDP01 (sample SAMN15323441, study PRJNA562643) | freshwater metagenome | isolation source: river surface water | place: USA:Blue River Watershed | collected 2017-08-17 | reverse complement strand
TTCCAACTTATGTAAAGAAGGTTAGGATAGGAATACCGAACTTCATATTCTTGTTGACGTAACATATAGACAAGATACACGACACAATCTTCTAAATCGATTTTAGGGAGACCTATAATGAATGGGGGGATTGTATAGAGAATCCAAGGGTCGGCACCTTCACGACTTGAAGCACGAATACGAGTATGAATTTGTTCTAACATTCGATTATACGATGCCAATTTAGTCGCATCGCGTTGTCTTCGTTTCTCAAAGAGGTCTGTTGGTCGTAGTTGCGGAATTTCTATTTTTTGACCATTCCCAGCCATCCGTTTTCCTACTTAATCTTCTTGTTCTCCATGTATCAGATACCCGCGCGGTCTATGCGCATCCATATTCCGCCAAGACGATTACTTCTTTCGGGTGGTGGAATTCGTGTTATAAGTTATGTCGGCGTTTTACAGGTGTTAGAAGAGAAGGGATTTCTCAAGGGAATTCGAGAATTTTGTGGTGTATCTGCGGGGTCGCTTCTTGCGCTAATGTTGGCCCTTGGCTATAAGTTATCGGTCTTAGAACGATTTTGTTTTGAGTATGATTTTAGTAATGTACGCTCCTTTGAACCTGAAAATATACTTGATTTTCTAGAAACATATGGCGTAGATGATGGGTCTAACTTGGAAAAGTTACTTCAAAAAATCCTTCATCACAAGGGGTTCAAACCGAATGTAACCTTTGAAGAGCTAGAAGCGTCTGGAAATGTAAAATCAGTCCGATTATGGGCAGCGGATATACAGATGTTACACCCCATTGAATTTTCAGCAAAGGCGACACCCAAGATGGAAGTTATATTTGCCCTACGAGCATCGATGGCAATTCCAATGTATTTTACCCCTGTGCGCCATCCAAATACAAATACCTTTTTAGTGGATGGCGGCGTATTTGATAATTATCCAATCAGTTATTTAACAGAAACAGAAGCAAATGAAACGCTTGGTGTCGCATTTGAGTTTTCAAAGAGGCCCGTAGATGTTGGTCATGTAGGGACATTTCTTTCCTTGTTATCTGCTGGGTATTATCAGCCATCATATCAGAGACTCATAAGACAGTATAAGGACCGGACAATTTGTTTACCTTGTGCCGAGCAATCGGCATTAGATTTCGAGGCATCTGTTGAACAGCGGAAGCATCTTGTATCGATAGGCCGACAGGCGGCGGAGACATTTTTTAATACACCCCCTAGTCACTCACTATTTCGCAGACATAGTGTTAGCTAATGATTTCGGGATAACTGGAATTGAGAGGGGCGGGCGCTGCGGGGGCAGCAGGAGCAGCTACAGGAGCGGGTGCGGGCGGAGGGACTGCTGCAGGTAAGGTACGCCCTTGCTTCTTTTCTTGTACAACAGCCGTTTGGAATTCCTGGGCTTTTATAGGGTCTCCTGTACGGAGAATGCTAGCATATTTCGTTGCATCTGTACGAGAGGCTTTGGCATTCACACCCGCATTTTCGAGCACTTTTGTGAGCATATTGCGCGCCTTTTCCACATTCTGAAGCCATGCCTTGCCTTTGGCAGAGGTGGCGGCCTTGCGACCCGCTGTAACAAATTCAGAAACACCAGGTTGTTGAGGAGCAGGAGCAGCAGCAGGAGTGGGACCAGGAGTTTGGATACGCACACGACGGGTTGCCTTTGCTACAGGAGCAGGAGCTGCTGCTGGAGCCTTAGGAGCACCCAGCCCAGCTAACTTGGCATCAATTTCGGCTTGAATTTGGCTATTATTTTGTCCCTTGCGACGAGCGGCAGCGAGTTTGTGGGTTAAATACGACGGAGGTTTTTTACCATAGGCGGCAAAGCGACGAGTTAAATTATCCTTCGCTTGTTTATACGCATTATTTGCACCAATACGACCGCGGCGTGTCGCCACAGCAACAGGGGGCGCAGGAGTGGCCCCCACGGCTGTCCTAGCAAAAAACTCTTCATTTGAGGCACCGGTCTTACGGTGCGCCGTAAGAGCTTGACGCGTTTTCATATTTGCCTTCAAGCTTCGGTTCTTCAAGGTCTTCGCGGCATTCCGCAACGCACGCATATAGGCTTCACGTTTTGTTTCCATCCTATTCTATAGGGTGAAAACAATGAACTATGTATAGGTTCTAACTACGTATCTAAGATAGGATCTTTGTCTTTAAGAATTCCATAAAGCCATCGGGAGTACGAGGGCCATCGAACTCGACCGTCTTTCCAGCGGCATCCGTGTATAAGAACGAGGGGTAGCCCTTGATTTCAGGGTCTACGCCCTTCTTAATTTCCTTCTCTTCCACCATGCGAAGACGAACGGGCATACCATTCACTTGAATGACACCGGTTCCCATGAAGTCCTTAAACATAGGCTTAGCGCTCTGGCAGTGAGGGCACCAGTCGGCATAGTACATGGTGAAGGTACCGCGCTCGTTGGTTTCACCGTAAGAGGCAAACCCTTCACGTCCAGGAATACCGGTTATAAAGACAAGGATTAGAATAAAGGCAACAATGAGTATAAGGCCGACGAGAGAAGGCTTCATTCAAACTCTGTTGTATTGAGAGAAAAGAAGTTCGGCAAAGACCTAGAGAAGTAGCCATAGTACATTGTAAAATGGATACTTCTTATCCTGTAATGGTAAACGGAGAATGGATTACTTGGACACCTCTTCCAGGATTGGATCCGAGTTTAGGACGAGAGGTCTGTCTCGCTGCTGCGGCCAAGTATGCGGAGATGAAGGTCGCTGGAACGCCGGATGATAAATGTCATGCGGCAGCAGAACAAGTCGCGTTCAAACTCCAGTATGGTGTCACGTACTAGAGGCTAATCTTTCGGAAACATCATAATTGAGAGGGTAATAAGGAAAAAGAGTGCCGTGTGAAGAAAATAACCAGAGGGCGTGGGACTGCCGTTCTGGAATACTGTAAAACTTCCTTGAAACATCGCTTGTGTAAAACGATATGTCATGGGATTTGTCACGAGAATAAAGACGAGTGTCGCATAAAAACTGTATTTTACACGGCGCCAAAAATCAACATCTTTTAGAAGGGACATTTCTATTGAAGTAGGGTTATAATTCGGATTGTTGATTTAGATATTCTTCGCGTTCTTTCTTTTTATTTTCGAGTAATGTTTTCATATCTTTGGCATCCGTATCGTTAAGCCATACGCCAGCAAATTTGGCTGTTTTATTTTGTTGTAATCCAAACATATAGTAATCTTCATAGGATTTCATTTTCAAGTCATAATTTGGATCACTAGGTTCTAGAGACTGTATATACGTTTTAAATGTTTTGATTGTACTTTTATATGCCGCGCGGGTACTATAATCTGATTTTTTAAGAACGCCACTAACAGTGGATATGGGTTCAGAGGTAAGAACAGGGGCTACAACAGGTGTCTCTGGGATGCGCACAGGTTCATCAACTCCTGTTTCTAAACCGATTGTGGTTCCACAGCGTTCTGCGAGCGCAGTGTATTTCGTGCGGCCAACTTCTGTCAATAATTGGATTAGTTTAATACCCAGAATAAACAGGGGTGTATAATTCATGGTATTATTGGTCGTAAAGGTAGAAAAGGATGTTTGTTTGCGTGTCGTAAACACCCCTTCCATCACACTAGGCTCAAGCCCATACAGTCCCAAAAATCCAAACGAAATAAATTCATTTAATACGTCAGGGGTTGTATACTGAGGCTTTAATGGTGTTTTACCAACAATTTCCACAAGGATTTTCTGTAAGGTAGGATAACTACCTATTAGAGCAGCATTATCAAGTGTCTCTTTCTTATTAAGTTTTAGAAATATTTCTTGGAATACACTGGATATTTCTCGTAACAGCACATTGTTGTCGTATGTGGGTGCCGCCTTTGAAAAGATACTGAAAATATCCTTCTTGGCCTCCAGAGGTATGCGTGTACTGTAAAGTTTCTGTTGCTGTAAATTCAGCATATCGGAAAAATATCTGAAAAAGTCGCACAGGTCATTCTTTAGAGCATCCGAGGGTTGCTTACCAGACAGTACAAACTCAGACGCATCATTGAGAAGCGTTGTATCAATCAGAAGCATACCGAGTAGATTTTGTAGACGCCCCTTTGTATCGTCTTTATATGTTTGTAGGGTAGACTGTAGTTTATTCAAATCGTCTTCTAAACTCTGTATTTTCCGTAACTGGGCGTCAATGGCCCCTTTATTTGTTGCAGTTAAAGATTGGAGAGCAAGAAGTTCGGCATTTTTCGCATCAAGGATTGCCTGTGTAGGACGGTCATTTAATTCCTTTTGAAGTCTATTAATTTCTTTCTGTTTTTCAGCGATTTGACTGTCTTTATTTTTACAAGTGTCACTGGATGAATTTTGTAGAGCTTCTAATTCAGCTGTAAGAGATGCCAATTGTGCTGCGATACGTGCTTTTTCACCATCTAACGCGGTTACTTTCGCCTTTTCGTTCCCAAGGTCGTTTTGTAGCTTCGCAAGTGCCTTGGCTGTTTTTTCTTTTTCAGAGGCGGCGGCCGCCGCGGCGGAAATTAATCCCTCTACCTTATCTTCCGCAGCAGAAAGTTTCCCTTCTAGGTCACGAATTGTGTCATCTTTTTCAACAGTTGAGGCTTGGCATTTTGTTAGGTCATCACTTACACTCTTCTTTTCATCGGTAAGTTTGGCGAGTTCCTCTTTTAATTGTTCAAGTTCGTTTGTAAGAGCATCTTTTGCCTTATTAAACGCGTCGCCAGCCTCTGATGCGCTTGCTTTTTTAGCATCTAGTTCTGTTTCAAGAGACGTAATCCTTGTATTTGCCGCAGCAAGTTGACTACTCAAGCCACCCTTTTCACCTGTACATGCGTCTAATTCCCCTTGGAGTCTAGTTGCCTCTGCATTAGCCGCCGCTAGTTGTGTTTGTAGGTCCTTAATGGCGGTGGCGTGAGCATCATCATTTTTTTTCTTATTTTCTTCCGCATCAGTCAGTTTTCGTTGAGCCTCTGCGAGTTGGCTTTCAAGAGTTGTTACTCGTGCCGCCTTTGCGTTAGATTCGCCTAATGCCGTTTTTAGTCCCTCCAATTCTTTCTTATAGCCTGCCAATTCGGCAGTCGTTCCAGCCAAGTTCCTTAGAAGCTCCTTCTTCGCCTCATCTGCGACATCTCGTTGACTGGCATATTCGTTACGGAGTGTATCAATACCGGTCTTGAGAGCCTCAATTTGAGCATTGAGTTCTGCTTGAATACGAAGGAGTTTTGCTTCCTTTGCTGCGAGTAATTCTGTATCAACGACCGTTTGACCACGCAGTCTTCCAAGTTCTTCACTGTCCTTTGTATACAGTTGCTCAAGCTCGCGTATCTCCTTTGTTAGATGGTCAATCTGGTCCTTCGCAGCCGCATCTCCTCGTTGGAGCAAGTCCTCTTTCTCTTGGGTCAGTTTATCAATTCGTTGACGAAGACGGTCAAGTTCCGCGTCCTTTGCATGTATGGATGCTTTTTCAGCTTCAAGAGTGCCTATTTTCGCAGTTAACTCGTCAATTTGATTACGGAGAGACGCAAGTTCAGCATCTGCCGCAGCCTTTTCAGCAGAAGAGGAGGCACTTGTTTCAGCAGATGCCGTTTCGGCGACAACCTGTTTTTCAACTGTCTTTGTTAACTGGTCTTGAAGTGCCGCAAGTTTTTCCTCAAGTCCAGTAATTGTATCGCTGGATTCCTTGGCCGCCGCCTCGGAATCTGAGTTTTTCTTTGCCAGCGTTTCTACAAGCTTCGTATTGACTTCTCCTAACAGCCTATCTAACTCTTTCAAGCGCTCTTCATAATTTGTAACCTTTGCTTCCGTTTCTTCGCACTGCTTTACAGTTTTTATTTTTTCGTCAAGGTCCTTGAGAGTAGACTGAATTTTTCCAGTAATCATTTCAACCGTTATAGTCTCTGGTGTTTCATCGGCAGCGACCACCTTATAAATAGTTTTCAGCACTTCGGCAGGAACCTCTTTTTCAGTCTCTTTGGCAGTTTTCAGTGCGTCATATAAAATTTTAATTGCTTCGGCTACAAGGGGCTTTGTCTGGCTTACATTATTTGATTTGGCAGCCTCTAGTAATTTATCCAGAGGGATACGTTCTAATTGCTGCTTTACAGAGGAGTCCGCATTTCCATGGAGAAGAACAACCAAATAAATTAAATCGCGCAGTAAATTTAAGTCACCGAGACAAGGAACCGTATTGGTTTGAATATTTTTGGTAGGTTTTTCCTTCACACAGGGCTCTGTAATTTTGGACATGTATGCTAGTAATTTTTTAATATACTCAAGACGATGCATATTGAGTTTCGTTTTTGTTGTATCGGCCTTTATAATAATACTTTCATTCAATGTACACATACGGTGTTCTAATGCTTTAACAACAAGGTCAAATCCTTGAAACTTACACTTCTTAAGAATATAGTCATGAATGGGGGCACGAGACTGACGGTCTTTTACACCAAAGGCTCGTTGCATGGCAGCATATCCTTCAGTGGTATAGACATTGTAGAGTTTTGGTAACTCTTTTGGAGCAAAGCCTGTTTCAATTGCGTTAAACCCTCCAGTGGAGACAAGACTGCTGGGTAGAAAATCGATATATTCGGAGGTAGAGTCTTCCCCAATACGCAGAAGATGGGGTAATGTGGGGTCTCCCAAACGGGTTTTTTTATTAGTTGGTTGTTCTTGTACAGGAAAGCATTTTGTATCAGGTTTCTTTTCTTCCGTTGGTTCAATAGGGTCATCCTCTTCTTCGGCATTCGTAAGAACGGACCCGTTATTGGAATCCGTATTTTCTTGAGACGTGGCAACAGCCTTTGCTGCCTCAGCTTCAGCTTTTGCTTTCGCCGCTTTCGCTTCAGCAACACGTTGTTGGCCAACCGTGGGCTTGGGGGCCGGTTTTTGCTCGACGGGTTTCGTGGCGGCAGCTTCAGCAGCAGCCTTTGCTTCAGCAGCACGTTTCTCCCCAATCGTAAGCTTAGGTGTTGGTTTTTCTTCCACAGGTTTTGTGGCAGCGGCTTCGGCTTCAGCTCTAGCTTCGGCAGCACGTTTCTCTCCAACTGTCATATCCTCTGTGACAATAGGGATAGGGGTAGCATTTCTTGCTTCAGCAGCAGCCTTTGCCTCTGCGGCACGTTTTTCTCCAATCGTCATCTCTTCAGGAATAACCGGTGGTGTAGACGCTTCAGCAGCGGCAGCAGCCTTTGCCTCTGCAGCACGCTTCTCCCCAATCGTCATAGGTTCTGGAGCAGCAGGTGCCTCCTCAGTCGCACCACCTCGTTTACAGGGCGCCTCAGTATCCATCTACTCTATTACATCTCTATTGTTTTTGCTTAGATATACGATATGTCTAAAAGTCGGGATGGGCAACGGCTATAAAATTGACTTAAACTTTGTTCTAGATATACTATCAGAGACAACATGATGACGACCGCCCAGCAACTCGAAAGTAAGATTTTCAACCCTTGGAACTCTACAAACAAGGATATCACGCAAGATGCCATTGAGCGTATCTTGCGTGCTCATGGATGGCGCGGTAAACTAAGCAGACCTGAAATCTTCAAACAAGCATGCGTTCATAAATCCTATGTAAGTCGCCCTGAAGTTTGGGCGGAACAAGCCGCCTTGACAAATGAACCTATGGAAATTGCCCCGCGACCTGAAGGATGTATGGACTTGAAGGAGGCTGATAATGAAGAACTTGAGTTTGTGGGCGACTCAATCTTGGGAAATATTGTTGCCCTCTATGTCTTTGAGCGATACCCTGGTGAAGGAGAAGGCTTCATGACGAAACTCAAGACGCGAATTGTAAATAATAAAACACTTGGTGAACTTGCGAGAAAGATGGGGTTGGGTCCGTGGATGATTATTAGTCGCCACGTCGAAGAAGTCTGTAATGGACGAAACAATCTTCGTATGCTGGGGTCTATGCTAGAGGCTTGGATGGGAGCCATGTACTTTCATGAAGGACAGGGTGGTCGAGGATTTGAAGCCTGTCAACGCTGGTTTATTCGGATTATTGAAAAGTATATTGATTTTGCGGGACTTATCACAGAAGATAATAACTATAAGGATCAGCTCTTGCGATATTACCAGGGTCGTTGGCACCAACCTCCTCGCTATAAGGAGGTGGAGGTTGTGGGGCCCCCTCATGACCGTATCTTTACCATGGGTGTATTGGATGTAGATGGAAATATTGTCGCCACCTACACTGCCAGAAATAAGAAGGTCGCAGAACAAGAAGCATCAAGGCTTGCTCTTGAAGTCTTGGAGGGGCGAGATGACCGGTCTGCGTAGCAATAAGGGTCTAGTTGAAAGTCCATTGCTATAATAGATGGCGGACAAGGCTCCGAAATTTAAGCCAAAAATTTGGAAGCCCAAATCTACAAAGATTGAAAAGGGAGTGGATGTTCTTCCTGATCAAGAACTTCAAACGGATTTAACGGCTATGACACCCGTGCCTACCGTGCCAGCCATTCCGTCGATTTTTAAGAAGCCTGCCGCAGTGACCCAAAAAGCCCGCCCCGTCGTAGCTCCCCCTAGTGTACCAAAACCTATCTTGCGCACCAATACGACACGTCGCGCGACTGTCCCTAAACCGGTTACAGCGATAAAGCTACCTGCTGTACCCCCTATTGCTGCTCCTGTCCCTGCACCAGAGCCAGTTGCTACCGAAGCACCTGCGACAGAAGAGCCCGTGGTTGCACAAGAGCCTGTGACGACAAAAGAAGCAGATACTCTTTTACCATCGCTACCAGCCTATGAAGAACTTCTGAAAGACCTCTCTCCCGAACTTCAAACGCTCCAGCGCTCAATTCAAGAGACGATGGATACAACTCCCTATGAACATCCTGAACTCAAAGTCTATGTTCCTGAAGACCGTCGCATTTTTGGACGCTTTATTGGCGAGGAATTTAACGTGTTTACACTGCCTCCTCTTAGTAAAAAAATCAACCCTACCGCATGCGATGAACTCAAGCTCCAGACCTATAAATACCAAGCCTTTGTGCGAGATTATATCCGCCAAGCAAGCCCCTATCGCGGTGTGCTAGTCTATCATGGCCTCGGTTCTGGTAAAACCTGTACATCCATTGCCGCCGCAGAAGCCCTGTATAGCCAAGACAATAAGAAAATTATCGTGATGACCCCTATTGCCCTCAAGGAAAACTTTATTAACGAGCTTATGTTCTGTGGGTTCCGTCATTATAGGTTAAAGAATTACTGGACGTCCTTCCTCGTAACTGACGAAGCGACGAAGCTATTTGCTGAGCAGGTTGTGGGTGTATCCTCTGCCTATATGAAAAAGCTCATGCAACAGTCCCCAAGAAAGCGTGCGATTTGGATGCCAGACTTTAGCAAGTCCGAGAGCGAATCAAACTTTGAAGCGATGACTGGTTGGCGTAAACAGCAAATCCGTGAGCAGTTATATGATGTTATTCAGAATAAGATTACCTTTATTGGTTACACTGGATTTTCTCACGCAAAGCTCATTGAGATTGCTAGAAATAATCCCACTTTTTTTGATAATGCAGTCGTAATTATTGATGAGGTTCATAACTTGACCCGTCTCATGGCTGGAAAGTTAGACAAGTATCTCATTCCCAGTAAACAAGCCCAGACCGCTGCCACAAAGGGTGATATGGCACAGTTCCAGCGCAAGGCAAGGAGTTACGAACCTGTGGGGGTGGACACCTGGGTTCCCAAGTTAGTGGGAGAGCAGAAGTATGACCGTGCCTTTTTATTCTATCGCCTCTTAACCCAAGCAAAGAATTCAAAGATTATTGCTCTCAGTGGTACACCCATTGTCAATCAGCCCGTAGAAATTGGGATTATGGCAAATCTTCTCCATGGCTATTTCCATTGCGTAGAGGATACTGTAACTACAACCGACGACAGAAAGATCGCCCAACTCCAAACGATACTGAAAAATCATCAGCGTGTAAACTTTTACTCAATCCAAAAGAGTACCGGTGTAAGCACTGTATTTTTCACCATTTTACAGACTGGATATATCAAACTATTCAGAGAGGGGTCAAATGAACTAGAAGGAACCATGTACGTGGGTCCAGAGGAGGCTACCCCCGCGACTATTCAGGAACTGTATGCTGAACTTAAAACTGAATTCCAAACCGCGGGCGTGGCGCTCACAGGAAAGCCAATCTATAAGGCACTCCCTCTATTACCCCCAACCCAAGAGGAGTTTAACAATGAGTTTATTGATACATTGAACTTGAAGGTGAAAGACCGCATCACCTTTGTGAAGCGTATGTCTGGTCTCATCTCATATTACCGCGGGTCAAAGGAAGAACTTATGCCGAAGGTTGTGAATGATACAATTGTAGAATGCAAATTAAGTTCTGTTGCCCTTCCTCAATATGAAAAGGCGCGTTTGAAGGAGATAGAGACAGAGAAAAATAAACGCTCCTCCAAGCAGTCTGCCTTTGGTGAGGCGATGGAGTTAGTACAAAGTGAGTCGAGCAGCTATCGGTTCCGCAGTCGCGCCCTCTGTAATTTTGCCTTCCCTACAGATATTGAGCGCCCGTTCCCTACTAAACAGTCTGACTTGGACGATGCGGTAGGCGATGGCCGCCCTCTCTTGGGAGATACACCGATTGACATAGGAGATGATGCGGTAAGCGTGGTAGAAGCTGAGGCCGCTGAAAAGGCAACCACTGCAGAAGATAAAGAAGGAGAGGATGAAGAAGCACCCCTCTTTGAAGAAGAGGGGGTTGTGGTAAAGCGTATTCTACCTTATAAGGAACGTCTAGAGCAAGCACTCGCGGCTCTGAATGCCAGAAAGGATACGATTTTCCGCACGGATCCTAGCGCCCCTGCCAGCGACCAACTCGCGACCTATTCCAGTAAATTCGCTGCGATTTATGAGCGCATCATGGCAAGCCCTGGGTCTAGTTTAGTCTATAGCAACTTCAAGACAGTCGAGGGTATTGGTGTGTTGGCCATGGCCTTAGATGCCAATGGATTTGCTCCTATTAAGCTAACAGGACCTGAAAATGACTTGGAATTTTCAGAGGAAACCTTTGCGTCATTTGCTGAAAATCCAGACCAGCCTCGCTATATCCTATATAGTGGAGATGCCTCTATTCGTGAGCGTCAGACACTGATTAACTTGTTTAACTACAAACGGGCAAGTGGAAAACTTCCCCAGAAGATGCGCGATGTGTTGGAATCCTCCTATTTAGCGGGCACTGGAAACCTGCTAGGCGAAATCTGTAAAGTCTTTATGATTACAGGTGCTGGTGCCGAGGGTCTATCTCTCCGCAATGTTCGCACCGTTCATATTATGGAGCCGTATTGGAATAAAGTTCGTACAGACCAGGTGAAGGGTCGCGCTGTTCGTATTTGCAGTCACTCTGATTTACCCTATTCTGAAAATCCCTCTGAAAACCAGAGAACCGTGGAGGTCTTTACCTATGTAGCTGTGTTTGACCCCGCGGTACCACCTAATCAGACCATTATCGTACAGGACGACAGCAAGACTTCAGACCAGTATATTCTGGGGCTAGCAGACGCAAAGGAGGCCGTGAGTAGTGATATTCTAAAACTTCTGAAGGATGGTGCGGTGGATTGTCAAATTAACAAGTTTGAGAATGAGGAAGGAATTCAGTGTTTTGATTTTGATACCCAGGGTGCTACGATAGGAGACTTCTTATATGACCCGCGTCTTCGTGAAGATAAGGCGATGACGGAACAACAATTCCGTGTGCAGGCTGCAACTGTCAAAGAGGAGGCTCAGATGGGAGAGACTGTAAAGTATAAGGGTGCTCTGTATCAGTTATTGACAGAGAAGGCGTCTGGGCGAATTCTGATTTACGATATTAAGGACATCAAGTTCAAGGCGCCGATTGGAGAAGTTCTGGTCGACCCAGTTACACTGAAAAAGAAGAGTATTCGTTGGTTTACAGAAGCCACATAACAGTATTTTAGGAGATATAACTCTATATCTTATAAAATAGACTACATTACAGAACTTAAGTGCCTCGTAAAACACCGCCAACTTCTTCACTTACATGCATAGTATTGACCCACCCCATTTCCCAATTATTTTTAACGTCACGGATAGCATCGTTATCATCGAGTTCATAGTCAAAGAGGCGCACACTTCCTAGTATAACTTTTGCAGCAGCATTCGTTCCATCAATACCCATTCGTAATAGTCCATAATCGGATGGATTATACAGGGGGGCATTATTTGCGGTTGTATACGTCGCAGTATTTGGACTTATGGAATTGACCTGGATAGAGCCGTTCAAAACTAGTTGGCTATTTGCAACAGCAATATTGAGACGATTGGGATAGGTTCCATCAAAATCACTGCGCATATTTATATAAATATAATTCATGACTGTATTTGTATTATCAATAACATTGTCAAACCGTTTTGTTATAGAAAGGGTTGCGCTATTCCAAGTTACGATAACACTTGAGTCATCTATATTCACGACCAGACCGCTAAAGGTTAATAATCTATATCCAGATGTTCGTCCTTTGTTATCAGGGCTATTTAAGAAGGAGACTGTAAGGGTGCGCCAAGAATTCATAGAAAAATGGGTATGCATGTAAAAAAATGAATCTCTGGAATGGAGACGTATTCCACTTGGATATGTGTAATTAATAGTATTATCTGGTTTATTTATAAACTCGTAATTATTACCAGCAAGGCCTATGGTATCGTGTAATCTGTGTTCACCACCACTTTCAATGGAGATTACAGGTGCGTCCATTTCTTGGGTGAGGGTTAACCATTCAGGGGGGAGAGGTCGCAGACCACCCCCAAAAATGGCGGCACCGACATTCATACCACACTCCATATATCTGACGATAGACCATGCAGGTCCAGTATATTGATACCACCAAGCAGATATATAGTTAGGACCATTCTTTCGTAAATTCCAGCAGTTGTTTTGAACACGCAACCCAATACCTCCACCAAATTGAGCCGAATCATCGTACACTTGACCAGTAGGATTTCCTCTTGGACCTATATCTTTTGTAAGAATAAAGGTATCATCATTATTAGATAGTAGACGGATCGCCTTATCTTCAGGAGGACGTAAATTAAAGAGGGCTAGATATCCAACAAGTGCACCACGTCCTGTACCGCCGATATTTCCTTCAATTTGATTTATTTCAGGATATCTGGCTTTGCCAGCACCATCAATACGTCGTCCAAGGAATGTATTCGATGCCTTATCAAACCATAACACTTCCATTCCTTGAATGCGAGAAATTTGCTTGGGTCCATATTGTTCACGAGAAATTCCCAGAAAATATTTGAGAGCCGTTCGTTGAACTTTTTCATCGGTACTCTTACACTTAATAGCAAGGTCTTTGATAGTGTCCACAACCTCTTTCCAATTTGCACGACCATTCCACCAGGAGAGATTGGAATCCTGAGGATATGCGGACCCATTGGGCTGCCCGCCTTGCTTACGGAATTCACGTTGGAGGCAATCTAAATCAAAGGGTGGTGTTGTCGTATCAAGTAATTCTGTACAGAAATCAAACTCCCCCATGATTCCAGCTTTGAGGCACAGATCGCGTGCTGCAAAATTCAGTGCTGTATTTCGTACTTGAGCACTTTCGGCGACCAAGGGTCTGAAATTATCCAGCGCAGTTCTGGCAGTTGTACGACCGTCACGTATTACGGATTCGAGTAAATTGGGATTTGCGAGTTGTTGATATTTGCGAAAACTAGTAAGTTGAGACAATCCTGCACCATAATTTGTAGGCTGTGCTTGATTTTTAAGAGCCTCATATAATGCCCCATCCATTTTACAACCGGCCGCCGTGACCTGCTGTAAAATGCAGTCACGACTTAGTCGTCCATCGGGCATAGGATAGCAGTCATCACGAATACGAGCATATTCATATTGCTGGGTGCCAGGTGTTGGTGGCGGGGGGCATTTTGCTGGACTTGTAACGAGTGTATTTCTAGGAGCCGTTAGACGGGGGTCTTTGGGATATAACACTGCTCCGCTCTGGTCCACAGGAACTCCAATTCCGCGACTTGTACTATAGGCGCATCCAGCATAGCCTTCGCTGCCAACATCTTTACAGTTTGTTAGTGCGGCACATCGATCTTTTAGAACCTCCTTTTTCGCATCATCAAGACTCCAATACCATTTTCCTTTAGGAGTTTCGGCAAATTTCACAGGGCCAGCACGGGTTCCTAAAGCACCTTCAGATACTTTAGGAAGTGTACCATTTTCCCCCTTTGTATAAATCCATCCACAACGAACCTTTTTATCCGGATTTTCAGTATTGATAAGATTTTCAATGAGCGTTGTTTTACAGCGCTGGTGCGCGTCGAGTAATTCCTTGCTTACATCAACACTTGTAACATAGTCAGAAAGGTCTACATCACGCATTGTTGGTTGTCGGGTACTCGGGTTCCAAGCACTTAACGATAATCCTGAATCTTTGAGCAATTCAGATACTTCTGTTCTAGAACCACTTGTGGGGTATGCATTGGGTAGCTGAACATTAAATAATTTTGTCTGTTTTTCTATAAACTCCCCGCGATCCATTGGTCCAAACCCTTCCTTCGGTTTTTGCAATTCCGCGAGCGCACGAAACATCCTATTGTAGACTAATAAACAATTTTAATTGCTTGTTAGTCGCACTAAAATTAGAATAGGTTGATATAGTTCTAAACCCTCTTACAAATAAATCCAACCTTATCGACAAGAAGACCTGAGTTTGCTCGAAAGCCAACCATTTTTGCGTCACCACAGTCATAAGTCGGTGAACGAGCGGTGCCTGCATGACCAGGGCCCGCAAGACGTTGATAGTCTCTTTGGAATTCAATTCCAGTGACAACACCCCCTGGTAAATTCCATTTGGGTCCACTGGTAATGAATGCTTGATTGAAGCCTTGGTCTGAATCCACCCACCAACTAGTTCCTCCACCACCACCGGCGTATCCAATATTTGTTCCATCAGAACATTTGGCACCAATCAAATGTATACTATCACTTACGCCACCATAGAATTGAGTGATATAACTATTTCCAGGACAGGTTCGTCTAGAATGACCGCCGCCGCCCCCGCCAAACATGGGCAAATCAAACGGTTCATTTCTATCAACAGGATTAAACGGTGTCTTTTTACGACCACTTGACACATCTAATACACTTGAAGTCGCAACATTATTTGAACAAAAGGATAGATTTTGTACAGTTCCTCTAAAGGGCGTATAATAGATAGCTGGTGCCATAAATTGCGCACTCCCTTTATACATTTTTCCATTATATGGGATATTAATTGTTTGATTTAAAGCACCCGTAATGTTCATTGTGACTGTATTATTTTTATAAGAAAGGTTTATCTGAACTTCTTCTAATAGGGGTATGGGATTTGAAGCAAAATTAAAGTCACTGTTATTTTCGCCTATAATTGAAAAATATAAAGCAGT
>JACCDP011576821.1_pt1 | contig 15412 bp, 29 predicted proteins | sample 7445841 | NCBI WGS metagenome assembly JACCDP01 (sample SAMN15323441, study PRJNA562643) | freshwater metagenome | isolation source: river surface water | place: USA:Blue River Watershed | collected 2017-08-17 | reverse complement strand
GTTGAAAACAGATTGGTGCATGTAGTTCTTGACTTTTTATAAAATAGAGTCACACTCTTACTCAATATGAAGCCTCTGTCCAAGTTCCTCAACAAAGCTCGTCGCATCGTGCGCTATTATCGAGTTGGTCCGCTGGGTGATGTGCCCTCTGTCAACGGCAAGTTGATGGAAGAGGCGCTGCGCAAGGTGATGACTGACGCTGGCCTTGGTCGTGTTTCTACCAGTGGTCTGGTGGACCTTGGTGTGACTCAGTGGGGCCTTGGTTTTCAGGTCAAGACCTATCGGAAAAAGTCGAACGTCATCATTTTCTCTCGTTCAGACAAAAAGAGCAAGCGTGGTCGCATCGAGGACATGAAGAACCGCGTCGTGCAGTCTCTCAAGAAGATTGGCATCAAGGAACTGTATCTGTTGGACATTGACACCTTCACTTCGGAGTTTTCTGTTTATCATCTCGCCTCTATCAAAGCGGACGGTTCTTTGCGCACCTATGGCAGCTTCCTCAAGGACGGCAGCGTGCGAGTCAACCTTTCGCAAACTCACTTCAACATCCTCAAGGATGGTCTGCTCAAGGTTGCTTGATTTATGAAAACCATATCTCACCAAGGACAACGCTACGAGGTTGTTTACCTTCACGGTTCAGGCGTCGTGGTCGAAATTCCACCCAAGGCGCGATGGGGCATGTATAGCCGCATGACCATTCCGCTCAAGGAACTGACCAGCCGACAACGCAAGAACGTGCTGAGAACGCTTGGCACAGTTTGAGGTTGACATTTTATAAAAATCATTCATTCTCTGTTGTATGAACCTACGACTGACTTTTCACCAAGACCCTGGCCACGGCTGGGTTGAAGTTTCGGCTAGCGACCTTGAACGGGTCGGACTGACCGCAAACGACTTCAGCCCTTATTCGTATCGTCGTCATGGCCGATTCTTTCTTGAAGAGGACTGTGACGCTGGCGTGTTCATTCGTAAGGCTGAGTCTCTTGGTTATGAAGTGACTCTTGTTTCGGAACACACCAACAACGACCACTGGATTCGCAACCTGCCCTCTATCCGATGAAGCTTACACCCGAAAACGTCAAGGCTCTCAAGGCGGCTGGATTCAAGCCTGAGGACAAAAATGACATTGAAAACTGCTTCTGGGAGCTTTCTCCTGGCGGCTGGGCCTTTGTGCCTGAGTATCAACGTTCTCTCAAGACCTTGCGCAATCGTCTCAAGTCCGAGGCAGTTGGCCGTGATGGCACCGGCTGGTGTAAACGCACCAAGAAGGCTTATAACGTGTTGGCCAAGTTTATCAAGTGAAAATCGCTGATATCATCGAACAGTCCGAAGAACCATTAGAAGTTGTTATGGTTACGGATAATCTTGACGAAATGCAGAAGCACTTTGGTATTTATTCTTCTGATGACACCGATTGATAAAGCGTTGTTCAACAAGAAGATACTGGCGTGGTATAATGCTTTGCCAATCATATCAAACAACTCCAAGGAAATCACTCGGTCATCAATCACGGTAGCGTATGCGAGATACTTACAATGTCCGTTGTGTGAAGTAACGGTGGAACTTGTTGAACAAGAAGACGTTGACTTCATTTATACTTTCTACAAAAAAGCGCATCCTAACGCTTGACATTTTATAACCAGCAGTCACTCTGTTGGGTATGAAATACAGCATCACCCTTACCTTCCAGCGCACTCAAGTCATTGAAGTTGAAGCGAATTCGCCTGAGGAAGCGGAAGAAATCGTTCACTCTGGCGAGTTTGAAGACTCGCAAATCGTTGATACCGAAGACGATTATGTTGAAGTCAGCGAAGCAACTCTTGTGAAAGAGTAAGCTAATGCTTGACATTTTATAAAAACGCAATCATTCTTATCGTATGCTTTCAATTGACACCACCGGCTTACTCAAGCCGCAATTTGACCATACCAAGTCGCTCATCGACTCGCTTTACTTGAACGGGTTCGCTCTCGACCAAAGTGAGACCGGCACCGGCAAGACTTATGTGGCGGCCGCAATCATTCGTGAGATGAACCGTCCGGCGTTCATTGTGTGCCCCAAGAGCGTCAAGAATCAGTGGGAAAAAATTCTGACCAAGTTTGGCGTCAAGGCGACCATCATCAACTACGAAAAGCTCGGTCGTGGCAACACGCCTTATATGAAGTGGGTCAAGGGGCCCGACCTGATGCGTCCGTGGGTGGAGACCGCTAAGGTGGATTTTCCGATGTTTCGCCTTCCCCAACACAGCCTCGTCATTCTTGACGAAGGCCATCGTTGCAAGGGTAGCGACACTTCGAATTCGATGATGATGATTGCTCTGGCGGTGCAGGGCTACAAAGTGCTGGTGTCTTCTGCCACCATCGCTACCACGCCTCTTGAAATGAAGGCGGTGGGCTATCTCGCTCAGTTGCACAAGCTCTACAACTTTTCCGACTTCTGCCGTCTGCACGGTGCCAAGTGGGTGGGTCGTTGGGGTGCGATGACGTTTGACATGGCTTCCGCTGAGGTCGCCAAGTCGATGCAGTTGCTGCATGAGCATCTGTTCAACATCCGCAAGTGTTCGTCCCGCCTCAAGACCGAGGACTTTGGTGACGACTTTCCTGAGACGCACATCGTGGCTGACGCTTACGACCTTGGTGCGATGGAAGCGAAGTGCCAAGCCGTTTATGACGACATGGAGGCGGAGCTCGCTAAGCTTGAAGAACGCTCCGAGTCCTATAGTGAGCACATTTTTGCCATCATCATGGAAGCTCGTCGCAAGGCTGAACTTTGCAAGGTGCCGCTCTTTGTTGAGATGATTGAAGACCTCTTTGACGAGGGCAAGAGCGTTGCGGTGTTCCTCAACTTCACCGAGAGCATCCAAGCTGTATCCAAGCGTCTGAGCAAGTCCAAGAAGCTCAATAAACATGTCGGCTTCCTTATGGGTGGTCAGACCGACAACGTTCGCCAACAGGCGATTGACGACTTCAACGCTGACAAGAAGCGCATCCTTCTTATCAACATCGCTGCTGGTGGCACCGGCGTGAGCCTTCATGACCTCAACGGCAAGTTTCCTCGAGCGTCACTCATCAGCCCGAACTATTCCGCCTATCAGTTGGTGCAGGCGGTTGGTCGTGTCTGGCGCCAAGGTGGTCTCACCAAGTCCTATCAGCGCATCGTCTTCGCCGCCAAGACCATTGAGGAGCAGGCGTGCCAACGAGTGCAGTTCCGCATCAACAACCTTTCCGCTCTCAACGACAACGACATGATGGCGGGCATCAATATCTTCGCTTGACATTTTATAAAAATCTGTTCTACTACTACCATGCTTCACAAACAAAAGATTCAGTCCATTCAGAAAGACGCGGGTGCATTGTTTCCTGCGGGTGTGTTCCTCGAAAAGTCCATCAAGGAAAAGAACGCCCGCTACAAGGTGTTGAGCAAGTATCTTGATGAGCTTGAGGCTGAGCTTGAGCGCCTTGACTTTGAGGCGGGCGAAGATTGGGAAGTGATGGCCGAGGTCTTGGAAGAGGATATTTGGGAGCTTGACGACGAGCTGACCGACCTCGCTAACGAAATCGAGGAAATGGAAGAAGCTCTTTCTGTCATCAACTATTCAGTCAAGGAGTCCTATTATCATCTCAAGGACGCCCACAAGACCTATATCAGCATCCTGCCTCGTTGGCAGCGCAACTGGCTTGGCCGATGAACTCTCGTCCCATCAAAGCAAGCATCAACAAGGTGAGTTTGTTTCGCACAGAGTGGTCCTTACCACGCTCTGCATCAAGCTACAACGCTATCGTGGAACAGATGGCCAAGTCAATGTTCATCTGGGAAACCAAGCCAGGCTGGACTCCTGCGAAGTGGGAAGATGCTACTGACCACATGAAGCTGTATTACCTCGGAATGGCACAAGCTGCTCTCAAGGGTGTTGGAATCAAGAAGCCTAAGGCTTGACATTTTATAAAAACCAATCACACTACTTTCATATGAACGTCGATTTTTATGTTTGGAAGCGGAGTCAACCTGTTCCTCTCAAGGACATCGTTGAGTCTGTTCGAGAAATCAAGGGCGCTAACATCTGGCGGATTGATTTACCCGGCAACATCAGCACCAACATTCTTGCTGTGGCTCGTGCCAAAAAGGACGTTGTTGTGGCTTACAACAAAAATTACAATGTCAGAGATGCTATCACCATCAGCAATGTTTGGGTGTGGAGAGATAACGATTGACATTTTATAAAAATCTGTTCTAATCATTACCAATGAGCGACAATTCTAAAGTCATGAAGGTTCTGGTCATCAACGTTGGCACCGATCCGGTGCAGACCGAGAAGTTCGAGTTTCCTGCCTTGGAAAAGGACTTGGCTCGATGCACGGTCCTCAACGTCATGAACCGTATGGGCAAGAACAGCGAAGCGATTGCCACTCTTGACAATCAGCTGTATCTGTATTCCCACACTGCTGCCCGTGGTCCTTCCAAGGAACTGTATCGGGCGAAAATCAACTATCATCCGATGGCGGCTCAACTCTCATGAACGACTTTTTTGGAAAGCCTTTGGTGATAGGCGACACCGTAGCCTTACTAGAACGCTCGGGCAGTAGCTCGGTCTATATCCGCAAAGGCACTGTCATTGGATTTACACCAACCAAAGTTAAGGTCAATTTTATTCCTCACGCAAGCACTCGCATTCAAGAAACCACCCGCGAACCCAACAATCTTATCAAAGCCTGATATGTTTATCGTTTACGGACAACGCTACAACGCCTTCGACCCCATCATTGACAGCAAGACGGGCGAAGTCATTGACGACGGCAAGCCCAAGAAGATTGTGCTTGGCCGTTGGGCCGACAAGAAGATTGCAGAAATCTTTGCTAAAAACGTCAAGGCGAACACCGCTAAGCGTAGCTGGAACATCTGGGTGGAATAACTTTATGACTTGTAAAAGCTGCAAACAAGAATTCAACCCATCGCTCGAAGAAGTGAGGGTTGTTGGTGGATATGGTAACACCGTCGAAGTAGCGGTATTCTGCCCTCACTGCAACGCGGCCTATTCTCACTGGATTGAGCCGAAGGACTGGGAACCCCAAGAATAATAACTTTATGAGAAAATACCTACATATCGAAAAGACCAAGCATGGCTTCTATATCTACGTTGACCGCAAGAAAAAGTGGAACCGTAAGACCAAGGAAGTCACCCTTGAACAGATTGATGAAGAGTGTTGCATCGCTAGTTCGGATGTTGACACCGAAGTTGTTATCGACGTATCCAGATTGGTTGATGCGTTGAAGAAGGACGAAAAGAAGGGCTTGTGGATAAAAGTATAAAAACTCAACATTTTTCACTTTTTCGCCATTTTTTTCTTGACGGTTTATATATAGAGTGTAGAGTAGATATCGTTCTTTGATTGAAAAACAGATTCCGTTCGGATGAAGCCTCCCTTGTGAGAACTAATTTGAACCTGACGCGCAAAATGCGGTTTATCGCCAACTCGGCTACACACGCAGCGCGGCCCGACCCCCAGAAAAACAACGATAAGATACGACAGAAGAAGACAGTGGGGACGTTGGTAAGCTGATGAGGAAGACGTTGTTGAAAATATCAGGCTGTGGAGGAATGGAAAAATTCTCACTTTCTTGTTGACATTTATAAACGAAACGTTCAATCTGTTCTTGTTCTTTGATGAGGGTGTAAAAGTAAGCTGCTGGGAAATGCATGATGTCGTATGACGGAAAAAATATCCCCGCCCTCCAAATATTTACGCAGAGTCGTCTAACCAGGTCAGGACACTACGCTCATAATGTAGGAATGACGTTCAAATCGCTCCTCTGCACCCCGGCTCCTTAAAGCTAATTACTTTGGGAGCCGTCCCTTTTAAGAAACCTCAACTTTTACCGGTTGAGGTTTTTTCTGCTTCTTGCCTTATTCTGGCCAATCGTATTTTTTGTTTCGTTTCTTCGGTGTGCTTCTTCCCCGTGGAAGACAATCTCATTTTGTTTTTGGTCTCTTCTGTGTGCGGTTTTCTTCCTTTGACGACCAAAATTTTTCTGGCCAATTGCAAATTATTTTTTAAAGTTGTTAATCTCTCTTGTGTTAAATTTTTCTTTGCGATTTCACTCAATAAATTTTTTTGTTCTTGAGATAGTTTTCCGTGAGAGCCGCCTAATCTGATATTGTATCCGTTCTTGATGCTGTCATATTTTATGATGTATTCGTCTTCCTTTCTATCCAAAACAGATTGGTTGTTTTCGCATATTTCAAGTATTTTGGTTTCAAAATTTTCGTATCCATATTTTAACAAGGCATTGTATAATTTTCTTTGAAATTTGCATCCCAAATTTTTATATTTTCTCCATCTGTCTTCTATGTCAATGCTTTGACCAATATACCATTTATTGTTCAGTTTGTTCCTTAATCCGTAAATACCTACGCATTTGTCTGGCGAGAATTTTTTCTCTGTTTCGTTCGTAGTAACGCTTTGATTTGGCTCTTGAGTTTGCATCTTGTTCTTCCTTCGTTAGATATAGTTTTTTTCGTCCCATACTCATAAATATAACGGTGAGAGAATAAAAGTGAGAGAAAATCGAAAAATATTTCAGAAAACTCTTGACTTTTATAAACCATCGTTCATAGTTATGGACGTTGAAGCGATAATACGTTTCATTAAGTTCTTTAACAATTTACATAATTTACGGGTGGCCTACCATCCGTTCAACTCCGTAAGGGGTTGATAAAGATAATCTCCGAGAAATCGGAGGAAAGGCAGAACACCCATGTTCTGTCGCCGCATCGCGGTCAGGCAGGCAAACGTAGTCCGTAGTGTGTCCAGTAAACCGTGAGGCCTGGGCACTAGACCAGAAAACGTGCGGTCCAGTAGTTGAAAGAAAGACCCCAAAAGGGTTGGACAAATACCAAGGTGGAACCTTGCTGGATGGCTTACCAAACGTTGATGGAGTAGGATGAAGCGTAGTTATACATCACAACGCAGCAACGAAGTGGTGTGTAGCAGACGATGTAGGCCAAGGAGCAGGACGATGAGTTCACTCCCAAAACTATACCGACGATCTAAGTCACCCCGCAGGTGAACGATATGGCGATGGTTTGCACAGGCTTCCTCAAAAGGGAGGTTCACAAAAAGACACTGCACGTCGCTTTGGGTATTAAGCGCCACAAAGGCACTTTCCATTTGAAGGAAAATATACATATAAAAGCAAAAGTCAGTGTCCCTCTTAAACGAAAGGTGTTTAAGTCTGTCCCCTATGGGAAGGCAGAGCGTGACGGAGCCGCAAGTTCTGTTATGTTTGATACAATGAGTAAGTTATGGTGTGGGTAGCTCCCATATCAAGCCGAAAGTGGTATTGAGTAGTTTAAGTGAGAGTCAACCGCCAGACTATAATAGGCAACATTGGTTAATACAGAGGTAAAACTCTGTGGATAAGAGGGGAGAAAGTAATCCCTCAAAAGTTAAACCGTAGATGGTGTAGTCTCAACCTTCTGTAAGCGTCTTTTAATCCAAGACAAACGAACACTTTCAGACATTTTCGTTTTGTGACTTGGAGACAAAGACGCTCTTTTTTTGCCTCGCATCGACAAGGACAACATATGTTTGTGGGCGTCCGACAATCTCTTTCCTTTTTGCCAGTCGGACATTTTCTTCTTGGTTTCTTCGGAATGTTTCTTTCCTGTATTTGTTTTTCTTATCTTCTCTATTGTTTCGGGAGAATGTTTCTTGGTGTCTGGCAAACGAAGGTTATAACCTCTGTTGATGGAGTCATGGAACATAACCCAGTGAGTTTCACGGACATTTAATGTTTCTTGATTGTTTTCGCACTCTTCTAATACGACTTTATCAAACGAATCATACCCATACTTTCTAAGAGCGTTGTATATTTTTCTCTGTTTGATGCATCCCATATTTTTGTATGCAAGCCTCCATCGCCTATGAATGTCGGTGCTCTGTCCAACATACCACTTTCCGTTAGCTTTGTTCCTTAGTCCGTAAATACCGCAACATACGTTTTTTACAGATAACTTCTCTGTTTCGTTCGTAGTAACGCTTTGATTTGGCTCTTGAGTTTGCATCTTGTTCTTCCTTCGTTAGATATAGTTTTTTTCGTCCCATACTGGATAAGTATATCAGTAAGAACAAAAAAGTGAGAACATTTTCATTTTTGTTGACTTTTATAAAAAATCCACCACACTAACAGAATGAAATACATCGGGCTGTCTATCTTCAACTGGAAGAGCTCTTGTGGAAACAAGAACTTTGAGTTGATTGCGTATGTGCCTGGTAATGATATTTTTGGGCAGCATACCCATTACAAGCTCGGCTTTTTGTGTAACGGAAAGGTGAAGTATAGTTATTCTGGTCATCGGTTTTACCACGACAAGGACTATTACAGCCTTTGCAACATCTTGTTCAACCACTGTTACGCTCGTGATGCTTGGTTAGCCTTTCACAACGAAAAGACTAACATTCAGTCGTTCAAGGTGGTTTTTGTTTGACATTTTATAAACAACAATCATACTATCAACCATGAAAGTTTTCTCTTGTCCGAAAGAAGTTCCGGCACCACAGGTCGATTACAGAAACTACGACCACAAGAAGGTAGATGCTGACGAGAAATCGCACATGGAGCAGCTCAGGTTGTGGCTCAGAAAGTCTGGCTACACCGGCAAATACACCGGCGAAGTCCTCAACGTGCAGATTGCTGACGGTTATGCCCGCTATATGATGGCGGACGGCAGCAAGTCGTGCCTGATTCACCTGCCTTATGGTGACGCCTACGACTCCCGCGACGTTGCCTTCCTGCCCAAGAAAGAGGTCATCCGTCGCATCGAGTCTCGTAAGGCTTTCGCCTCCATGTGGACCGAAAAGATTTCCTAATACCAAAAAAATGAAAACTTACAAGATTCCCGTTTCATGGACCGTTACCGCCACGATGAAGATTGAGGCTGAGTCGCTCGAGCAAGCTCTTGAGTTCGCTAAAGACGACCCTCTCCCCACCGACACCGATTATCTGGAAGGTTCCTTTCAGATTGACGAGGAAATGCTTCCTCACATGGGAAATTAAAATTATGAGCGTTATACCTATCTACGACCATCGAGGTAAGGTCATCGGCTATAAGGATGACAAGAACGGCACCTATATGAACGCCGGCGGCAAGGTTGAGGCTCGCGTCATCAATGGTAGCACCTACAACGGCCAGAACGGCAAGTTTGAGGGTAAGGGCGACCAAGGAATGCGATTCTTGGGTCGATGAAAAAATTTTAGCGCAAAATCATTTTGCTCTTGAGTTTTTGCAGAGGTTGCGCATAGTTATGCACAACCTCTTTTTTGTTTATGAAACTCATCACGATACAGGGGCCCGTATTGGTGAATCATCCCGCTATAAAGGCTCCGCTGCCAACTCCAACTCTTCCAAAGCCATCTCTTCTTCTTCCACTGCGCAAAAAGAAAGCTTGACTATTTATAAAATCCGGTCATAGTGTAGGAATCATGACGACTCCTACCAAGATTATCAATCACCCCGGTTTTATCGCTGACCTTCGGGCCGCTCACAAGGGCCAAGGCCCTATGAAGCTGCGTGGTCGCAACAAGAACCGCAAGCAGTATTACCCCGAGAAGAACCGCACCATCACCTACAAGGATGGTTCGACCTACACTCGTCCGTCACGCTACCAGCAGGACCTGCCCGTTCAGTTCGCTACCCACTTCGCCTTCTATGGCAACGAGTCGGTGCTCAAGTCCGTGGCCAACATCTACAAGGCCAACGGTATCAACGTGTTCGCTGTTCCGGGAAAGTAAAACATGAGCTCTATACTTCTTCTTATCGGCATCATCAGTCTGTTGATTGGTGGTGCCATCGCTATCATCAACTTCGCCATGGCTTTACGTGACGCGAACATACAGAGGGCAATCGTCATGCATGGTCTCGCTGCCCTCTTTTGGATTGGTGGCGGCATCACGCTCCTCGTCGGCATCATCATGAAGCTGATTGATTACGCTAAGGCTTGACATTTGATAAAAATCGTATCACAATAACTTTTCTTACATATGAATACACTCGCTCGTCTGTCAATCGTCGCGGCCATGCTTTTTGCTGCTGCGGCTTTCGCCCAAGAGGCTGCTCCTGCCCCCAAGCCGCAGGAAGTCGTCGTTCGAATTCAACAGGACGCTCCTGCGCCTGCTCCGTTCGCTGCTCCCACTGGCGCTCAAAAGGCGAATGAGTGGGTGGACGTTGGCACCAACCTCGGCACGGCGTTTGGTGCGGCTGCGAAGAGCATCCTGCACGAAACCAAGGACGCCACGTTCGGCAAGGACGTTTCCCTTGTGGACGGCATCGACAAGTTCAGCAAGACCGAAGCTGGTCGATTTACGATGCTGATGGTCGGCTGGAAGATTATGGGCAAGGATGCCGTGGACCTTCTTGACCGTGTAAAGAACGTCGCTATTGGTGTGCCATTCCTTATCGGCTGGACCGCTCTCTTTGTCTGGTTCTACCGTCGAAACTTCATGGCCTATAGTGTAAAAACTGGCAAAACTGGTCCGTTCTGGAATCGCACCTACACCTACAAAGTGGTCAACGAAGACGACAATTTCAGCGATGGAAAATCTTCTGCCGCTGTTATTTCCTGTCTGGCCTACGCTATCTCGACCATCGCCATCGCGGTCAACATCATCTTCTAACGGACAGAAGTCTCATGGTTCCTCAAGAAACCCGCTCTTCGGAGCGGGTTTTTTGTTGACTTTTATAAAAACCCTGACACACTGGTTGGTATGAAGCTTAACCTCCAACTCGCTGACGCCGACAACTTCATGCGTCACCAACACATGATTGGTGAGCATGAGGTTACTTTGGTGCAGCCCGTTCATATTGGTTGCGATTGGACGCGAGAGAATGAAGTTTTCCGCTCGGTCGTCGTTGACGCGGAAGGTGAGATTGTTTCTGCTTCCTTCAAGAAGTTCCCGAACTGGGGTGAGAAGTCGCACCTGTGGCCGGTTCCTACCAATCTGGCGAACGCTAACTTGATTGAAAAGTTGGACGGTTCTACGCTCATTTTCTCTCGTTACAAGGGTCACACCATTATCCGCACCCGTGGCACCGTGGACGCTCGTAAGCAAGATAACGGCTACGAGATTGACATTCTGTGCGAGAAGTATGCTGGCTTCATCAAGTGGTTTGAGACGATGGACACCATTGATGCATCTTATATCTTTGAGTGGCTTTCGCCGTCGAACAAGATTGTGCTGAACTATGGCGACGAGCCGGATATGGTTCTCACCGCTGTTATTCGCCATCACGATTATTCATACGTTTCTCAGCTCGCGTTGGATGCCCTTGCGGCCCTACACGACCTTCGCCGTCCCAAGACCTACTCCTACAACTCTGTTGCGGAGATGCAGCAGGCGATTACCGACATGAAGGGTGTGGAGGGTATCTGCGTCTATTTCCACAACGACCAAGAGATTCTCAAGGTCAAGTCGGCGCAGTATCTTTACCTTCACCGCGCTAAGTCCGACATTGCCTCAATCGAGAAGGTCATCGACTTGTATCTTGATTTCATGTTTGGTCAGCGTCTGTCTGGCGAGAAGTATGGCTATACCGAGTTCTTTTCCTACTTGGAAAAGACCTACGACTATGAGATTGCGACGATGGCGCAGGGCCACGTTTCTCGTATCTGTGACGCAATGAAGGAGGTCGAGGTCATCTTCGACGCTATGGTGGAGTTTGTGCGTCCGTTGTATTTCGCTCCGCGCAAGGATGCGGCAGAGAAGATTCTGCAAGCTTATGGCACCACTGGTCGTTCGGCCATCGTCTTCAAGATGTTGGACCGCAAGACCATTGTTGCGGACGACTACAAGAAGTTGCTTTTTCAGTGTCTCAAGGCTTGACATTTTATAAACTTTAGTCACCATAATCAGCATCATGAATAACACAAACCACTTCGGTCTTACCGACAACGGTAATCTCGTCAATCTTGGTGTCGGCGCCGCCGATGCTGAAGTCGCCCGTCTTCTGGCGGACACGTTCGAGACGAACGCGGCTGCTAAGGGTGAGCCGGTCAACATCGTCACCGTCCTCGACATTGCGGATTTGTATCGCCTCCGCACGCAGATGGCTGACGCTCTCAACAACCTCGACAACGATGCCCTTGGTGGTGAACCTCTCACCTTTGGGCTCAATCTCACGGCCTAACCCTGAGAACGCGGGGGTAGCTCAACTGGACAGAGCACCTGCCTTCTAAGCAGGCGGTTGCGGGTTCGAGTCCCGCCCCTCGCGCCACTTTTATGAAAAAGAAATCTCAAGTCAAGTTCAAGCCGTTCACCGTCACGGGCAAGGGCGATTCTCTTTGGTGCAAGAAAGAAGTCACCAAGGGGGTGAAGTTCAAGGTCAGTCATTATCAACTCAACGACTTCCTTGACACCGGGGAACCATACGAGCTTCAGCTGTTTGGCCCCACGACTGAGTGGGTTCACTACACCGACAGCGGAATCAGAAAGGGCGTCAATGACGCTTTGCTTCCGTTCCTTCGGGCAACGTATCCTGACTACAAGATTGACCACATCAGCTGGAGTGAGCAGGGGATGCAGCCTGAAAATGGTTGGAGCTTCGACATTATCACCAAAAACTAAAATGAAAACCAAAATCGTCGCAGACAAAAATGGCCTCGGCCATTACCTCGACTTCAGCGGCAAACGTATTTGGGGCCGTGTGTGGTGGGATGGTAGTGGCATCTTGGCTGGTAAGGATGGGGTGTTTTTTCGTGAAGACGCCACTCACAAGGACAGAGCGAAATCGCTTCGTCGTTTGGCCAAGCACTACGCTTTGATGGCCAAGGAGTTGGACGTTCTTGACAAGAAACTGAAAAAGGCGAAACTGAAAAAGGTTTCTTGACTTTTATTAAAAAGCTGTCACTCTGATACTCGTTCTTTAACACTTTCCGTGTAGAAGGTCAAAAATGGAAACCAACTACTATTGGAATCCTAACAAAACCTACGTGCTGAGTAGAGCTTGGCATGGAAATGAAATAATGTAGGCGATGGTAAGAAATAACTCCACCGCCGATTCACTTTGTAGCTACAAAAACCGAGTATGAGGGTCGCTTCCTTCATGGAGCGATTAAAAACTTCACCCTCAAATAGTGGGAACGCTAGTCCACCTTACCGATAGGTATGTCTCGGAAATCTAGCAAACTATTTCGTAGATGGTAGCGCAGACCGAAACAATAGGAAATCTCGATTTGGAAGGTGGGAATCCTGCTTGTCCTTATGTGCTGTTGGGATTCAAACGAGCCAGCGGGCCATCTACTTTTATTTTCTGAATTAAGCGCGCAAGCGTAGGGGAAGACTAGCTCCTCCGAATAAAAAGCCCGCAAAATGAAATAGTCTGTCACGTTGTCCGTCGCATCGGTTAATTCAGATATTTTTACACTCTGCAAAGCATCAGGCGATGCTGACTCAATAAGTCACTATTGTCGGCGGTTGCCATGGCAACACAATGACAATGAGGTTGAAAAACCGAGGTGGTTCAAGTCCACAAACAGAGTATCATTTTCTCTTGACTTTTATTAAAAGTCAAATCATACTGTAACTCTAACGTGGGGTAAGCCCTACAACTTGTTCTTTTGAAAGTCTAAATACACCGTCGCTGTGGTAGGACACAGTAAACTTGATGGGAGAACCCGTCGAGGCTTGGGGAACCAGTGAACCCAGATAAACTTCGCTATGATAATGGTGAAGTGCCTTGTGAGAAAGCAAGTGGGGCGGTTCTTGAACGATGGAGTGGAAATTCGAAGCTGGCCGATTAAATCAGGGAGCATAGAACTGGCAACTTAGTCGGGACTGGCGGATACCGTTAAAAACGGCACAAAATCGGAATAGAACAGTTAATCCGTGAAATTCGGCCTAAACTAAACGCGACCTAAGATTATTAATTATGTTAAATCCCTAATCAACGGGGTTATTTTATAAGTGGAAGACTGTTATTCCCGTTAGGCAACTTCCGAGATAAGTTGCTCGTTGAACGGTGTGCTTAGACTTTCAAACACAATCTTGGCTGCAGGACCATACCCTATACTTGATAAGCGTGTCAGCAGTGGAGTAGTGGGCAAGGATGTCACCTTGGAACTCCCCATCGCTCGTTGGCTATCTGTCAAGTGGGAAACAATGGTTGAGATATGGTCGCCGTGACAAAGGTGCGAATGAGAGCTTTCGCTGTGGCCTTGATTGTCTGATGCGGGTAGACCCGTAGTGGTGGCGCATACTTATCACGCCGACATGGGCGGTTAGCTTAGCGACCTAAAGCGATGAACTCATAATTCATGGACCGGGGGTTTGAATCCCTCACCGCCCACCATTTTCCAATCGTTATACATCGGATGGTGATGCTCTGTGTGACAGTTGTGGCACAGCAGCTTACACTTCTTCACCTCATCAGTAAGTGATTGTAGGTTCGTGTTGGTCATTTTTCTTACGTCGAGGGTAATGAGCTTGTTGTCGGGATTGGTGTGGTGAAAAGTAAGTGCAGACAGATTCTTGTCGTATCCGCAACTCTGACACTTTCCTCCGAGCTGCTTGACGAACATAATCTTTCGTTCCAATCCTCTCTTTCTCACCCTATCCGTGGCTGTTTGGTTGTAATATGGAGATAGTTCTTTCATCTTACATTTCTTTGAGCAATAGTGGGTCTGTCTCCCTTTTAGCGCTCCTCCGCAACATTTGCACGTTAGGTTCTCGTTTTCGTATGTCTTCGTGTTCAGTCCATATTTGCGAAGATAGTATCGCACATTGGTAAAAGACGATTTTAGCTCGTCCGCTATTTTTTGGATGGTGTATCCCTTGTCAATCAGTTTTGTAAGTTGTTGTTTGTCCATATCATATAAGTATAGCTCATCGGTCCAAAAACGACAAAAAACTTACCGATTAGCTAAACTTTCTTGACTTTTGATAAAAAGCAGTCACTCTTCATTTATGGTCTCGTAGCTCAATTGGTTAGAGCAGTTGCCTTTTAAGCAATTGGTTCTCGGTTCAAGTCCGAGCGGGACCACCACTTTCATCTATGAACATCTCAGTTATCCTCTTCATTCTTTTTCTCTCGGTCTGCGTCATTTGGGCCTTAGCTGGTCTGTATGTCTTTGACCGCAAGAACGATGCTATTGACGGCGACAATCCTGACCTCAACAAAGTTTTCAAGCTGTATGGACCGCTCGGCCTTTTGGCCGCGGTCATCCTCTAAATATGTCTCCTTACGATTTCAAGTCTAACCACTTAGCTGCCCTAGCCACTCCTGTAACAGAGATGGGGGATAAGTTTTTAGCTGTTGGGTTCAAGCCCGCAGATATGGTCAAGGACTTTGGCTATGAGGTCAAGAACTGCATCTATCTTTATCGCAACCATCAAGGTCAACATCAGTATCTTGCCCTTGTAGGT
>JACCDP010252413.1_pt1 | contig 15416 bp, 9 predicted proteins | sample 7445841 | NCBI WGS metagenome assembly JACCDP01 (sample SAMN15323441, study PRJNA562643) | freshwater metagenome | isolation source: river surface water | place: USA:Blue River Watershed | collected 2017-08-17 | reverse complement strand
CGGGTCTGGTCCGGGAACACCTGGCAGTCTTCCTGGTGTCGCTCATCGAGAATCCCTCGTTCTCGTCCCAGACGAAGGAGACTCTGACGACCAAGGCGTCGGCCTTCGGAAGCAGTCCCAAGCTGTCGGATGAGTTCCTGAAGAAGGTCGTCTCGAAGCTGGGGATTGTGGAGGGCATTCTGGAGGCACAGGCTGCGAAGGATGCGAAGGACAGCACGAAGACTGATGGTCGGAAGCAGTCGCGCATCACCGGCATTCCCAAGCTGGACGATGCGGTTCACGCGGGCACGACGCAGTCCAATCGGTGTACGCTCATTCTGACGGAGGGAGATTCAGCGAAGGCAATGGCGCTCTCCGGGCTCTCGCAGGAACAGCGCAAGTACTTCGGTGTCTACCCGCTCAAGGGCAAGGTGTTGAATGTGAAGGACACTTCGGATTCCAAGGTTGAGCAGACCAAGGAGATCGCTGAGCTCAAGAAGATCATCGGTCTCCAGTCGGGCAAGAAGTATACCGATACCAGCGGACTGCGGTATGGGTCGATTCTGATCATGACCGACCCGGACTACGACGGTGCTCACATCCGGGGCCTGCTCATCAACCTGTTCCACGAGCTCTGGCACGAGCTCATCGCTATCCCGGGCTTCCTGACCTACATGGCGACTCCCATCGTCAAGGCTACGAAGGGCAAGGTAGTCAAGTGCTTCTACTCGCAGTTCGAGTACGAGCAGTGGCGCGAGACTCCGGAGGCAACGGGATACAAGGTCAAGTACTACAAGGGACTCGGTACTTCGACGCGCGACGAGGCCAAGGAGTACTTCCAGCACCTCTCCGCGGTCAAGTTCGACTTCACGCCCGGATCCGATGAGGCGATCGACATGGCCTTCAACAAGAAGCGTGCCGATGACCGGAAGGAGTGGCTCCAGGGCTACGACAAGTCTGCACTGATTCCTCCGGGCAATCTCCTGCCGTATCCTGAGTTCATTCACAAGGATCTGATTCACTTCTCGAACTACAACCTCGAGCGCTCGATTCCGTGCGTGATGGACGGTCTCAAGACCTCTCAGCGGAAGATCCTGTATGCTGCGTTCAAGCGCGATCTCCGTTCCGAGATCCGCGTGGCGCAGTTCGCAGGGTATGTCTCCGAGCACACCGGCTACCACCACGGTGAGGCGTCTCTGAACGAGACCATCATCGGTATGGCCCAGGACTTCGTCGGCGCGAACAACATCCCCTGGCTGGTACCGCAGGGGCAGTTCGGCACGCGTCTCCAGGGTGGCAAGGATTCGGCTTCTCCCCGCTACATTCACACCTACCTCCAACCCGGCATTCGTCGCATTGTCCCCGAGGCCGACTTCGCAGTCCTGACCCACCGGGACGACGACGGACTGCCCGTCGAGCCCGAGTGGTATGCACCGGTTCTGCCGATGCTCCTGGTCAATGGAGCGCGTGGTATCGGTACTGGCTACTCGACCTATGTTCCGCCCCACAATCCTCGACAGCTTATGCGGATGCTGACTGCCTGGCTCGAGGGTGATCGCGATGCACTGGACGAGAAGATGGAGCCCTACTTCCAGGGATTCAAGGGCGAGGTATCTGCCGATGGGACTGTGACGGGTGTCTACCGCAAGGACAAGACGGACTTCGTGGTGACGGAACTCCCGCCCGGGACTTGGACGGCCGACTACCGCGAGTGGTTGGAGAAGGAGCTCGCCGAGGGCCGTGTCAAGGACTTCGAGGATGTCTCGACGGACACGGAGGTGAATATCCGAATCAAGGGGATCGAGGAGGCACACCTGAAGAAGTCTCTGACCGACAAGGTGAAGACCACGAACATGCACGCCTTCAACGCTCGCGGTGTCATCACCAAGTACGAGACCGCGAACGACATCCTGAAGGAGTACGCACATGTTCGCATGGGTCTCTACGAGAAGCGCCGTGTCCAACAGATTGCCGATCTGATGAGTCTCCTGCCGTACCACATCAATGTGATGCGGTTCATCGAGGACCAGATCTCCGATGATCCGAAGGTTGACCTCCGTCGTCGCAAGAACGAAGAGTGTCATGCGATCCTCCACGGCGCGGGCTATTCCAAGATCGACGAAAAGTTCGACTACCTGATGAAGCTCCCGGTCAGCACCTTCACTGCGGAGAGCATCGAGAAGAACCAGCGGAAGTTGGACGAACTCCGCCAGGAGATTCAGAAGCTGGAGCGCACGAGCCCCGCAGAAATGTGGCTTAGCGAACTGTCTGCGGTATAAGCAATGAGCGACTACCAGCAGATTATGGTGCGCGAGCAGACGCAGGCTCGCCAGAATTACTCGTACGATCCTCGAATTCAGCTGATCCAAAACTTCCAACGAAGCACCCGCCCGGTCGAGCCATTTGACGCTACACCGCGGTCGCTTCAACAACAGCAAAATACAGATGGCTACGGTTTCAGCGCAGACGGCCCGCGCGGAGACGAACGGGTTGTACAGCCCGCACCCAAGTCCGTTGCGGTCAAGCGATATGTGATTGTGGACTCATCTCAGCGCGATTGGGTCAAGCAACCCAACCCATATTCAAACCTAGTCTTTACCTTTGGCAGTCAGTCCGTGGCCCCTCAGCCTCAGCCTATCTACACCAACAATTGGTTTGTCCCTACGGTTGCTGTGGAACAGTCCAACTTGGCAACACCTATTCCTGGTCTTCCAAACACGGGTGGATGGACACTCCCCGCAGTGCCTTCGAACATTTCGTACCCCGCATACAATTCATCGCTTCCCCTGGGGAACTTCATCGGCATCGACAACGGATTCATTCTCCAGCCATCGGGTTCGGGGTTTGGCAGTGTATTCAATGCCTCGCGCGTGTCGTCCATTCGCCTCATCCGCGCTGTTCTTCCTCAGCGTCAGTTCCTGACGATTCCGATCGACACAAACCCAGCCAGCGAGGACGCATCGCTGTCTGCGACCATCTCGTCGAACCTCATCGGCAAGCCCTATTCTACCTTTACCACCTACCCGTATCTCATGTTCTACCTCAATGAGTACTTTGGTCAGTATGTCGGAGGCAACGAACCCATGCGCCGTTCGTTCTCCGTCATGACGCAGAAGCAACGCCAGGCAGCTGATTTCAATGTGGGAATTGGTGTTCAGCAGTTTGACTACGAGCCGTGGGGAGAAGAGGCCCTTCGATTCCAGAGCCCTCTGACCAGCCTTCAGCGCATCGCGGTAAGTGTTACGGATCCCATCGGTACCCCGTTTGTCCAGAACGATAATCTTACGGTTTCGATTATTCAGGCAACCTCCAACCAGATGTACCTCAAGTGCTTCACGGGATCGTACCAGTATTTCAGCTCCAATGAACTGCGTGTGGGTGACCGCGTCTCGTTCTATACCGAGGGTCTCTCCAACATTCTCAAGACAACGCTTATCAATTTCTTCCCGGGCAAGAAGTCCTTTGTCACGGCCCTGCAGAACAATACGTTCCCAGTTCTTCAGCTCCTCGATTATGTGCCTGATGAGAACGGTATCTATATTCCGCGCGACGCGACCGACGCCCGAACTGCGCCGTATGTGTCTTCATACAACGGCTTCATTATTCCTAACTTTGTAACCATTGGAGCCGACGGAACGGCTACTCCGACCTATCCAGCTTCAATTGACAGCGGTACCGGAACTGTTCTCGAAGTCCAGACGTTCATTTCGTCCAATCTTCCATTCATCAATGTCAGTCTTCAGCCCGTCTATACGCTGGAACTCGAATGCGACCAACCCGACACGTCGGCAATCAGCGCAACTTTTGTGTGAGAAGAGAGTAATGCAGTGGAACATTGACTACAATATCCGGACTCTTTCCGATTTCTACACGGGCACCGCGATTCCGAATGCTCCCAAGCACACGGGTCGCCTGCCTCTTCTGGCCAGTGAGGAGACTCTTCCGGTTCCTCCTGCCGTTCTGTTTGCCCCGGAGCCCTCGATGACTCCGAATCTAATCATGGAGCGCATCCAGTACCGCCACAGCGATACCGACCTGAATAAGCGCTTCTTCAGTCAGGAGAACATCGATTACCTCCAGTCTCAGATTCAGATGGCCGTACGCAATATGGTGGGCGCGACCATCGACCGCCAGAGCGATCCGGACCTGCTTCTGATTATGCGCTCGTACTACCTTCAGTACGCGCAGAACACTCCGGGTCAGCTGGTTCCCGAACTGGACGAGCTCAACCGCCGTGTCGTTGGGTTTGCTGCGAACCGCATCGCGGTGGAGGTCGAAGCCTACCGGTACTACCGCCGGGATATCATGGACTTCCCTGCGCCGATTGCCCACCCGATTGATGTTCACATCTATGGTACGCGTACAGGCGAGCTGAAGAGCTTCTTCTAATCGTACAATGTATCTTGTCAAATTTGGTGACCACACATTTCTTGAACTGAAGGGCTCCTGGTTTGTCTGGGAGTCTTGCTGGGAATCCTTCCGACCGGTTCACGCCGTTCGGTGGGATGGCTCAACCTTTCGAATGGAGCTCGTCGAGGGAAGTCCATTTGACCCGCTGTACGGATATGGGTCCGATGCCATGAAGCAGGTATGCGACGCACTTGCAGAGACCTACGCGAGTCGCCTAGATACCGCTGTCTCCGTCAGTACACCCGAGATTGGTCCACTGATTTGGTTTCGCGATCGCCGTATCTCGGTGACTCCGTGTGCTCCTCTCGATGCACCTTCATGGAAGCGTATGCATCGTGGGAGACCAAGGACTTGCCGACATGTCGTTCTGAAGAACAAATTTACTCGCCGTCGCAAGAACTAAAGTACATGCGTGTGAATATCATTGGAACCGGTACGAAATACACTGGAGTAGGCCAGGACATGCAGATTCTTCACGGCATGATTGCTCATGTGTTTGGAGAAGAGACGGAGATTCGCTATGTGCCTCATTTTCACCCGCAGACACATCAGGCGGAGATCAACTTCTTCATCGAGGTTATCAACCCCGTGCTGTTTCAGTATGCAGCGAAGAACATCTGGATTCCCAATCCAGAGTGGACTTACAAGACCTGGGAGCCATACCTGCGCATGGTGGACGAGGTCTGGGTCAAGACGCGCGACGCGGTGAAGATCTTTGAGAACATCGGCATTGCCACCAAGTACATCGGTTGGACCTCGATCGACAAGGTTCAGCCCGACAAGAAGAACTACCACAAGGCCATTCTACCCACCGGCAAGAACATCTGGCGCAATCCTAAGCCCCTGGTCCAGGCGTACATGCGCATCCAGCGCCAGGATCCCAGCCTGTTCAATCATCTGCCCGAGGTTCACATTGTCTTCGACCCGAAGGCAGTTCCTCTCCCCAATGTACCCGATGATCTCGCCAAGAAGATCAAGTATCACTCGGAGTTCATGCCTGAGAAGGAGTACGACGAGCTCCTGCAGGATTGTGGACTCTGTATTTGCCTCTCGGCTGCCGAGGGCTTCGGGCATGCGGTCAACGAGGCGATGTCCGCGGGTTGCAATCTCCTGTTATCTCCTATCGAGCCATTCCGCGAGCTGACCGATCATGCGCTCTGGGTGTCGACCTCCAAGATCCACGACCACCCACAGTGCATGGGCAAGCTCGAGGATGTGGATGTCGAGTCTGTTGTTGATTCTCTGGTGATCTACGCGACTTCAACTTTCCTTCACAAGAAGAGCATGTCCAATCTTGCTCGTTCTGAATACGAGGGACGCCACAACCAGTTCATCCAGCGCATCTGCTCAGAGCTGGAGCGGTTCAAGGAGACTCCTGCATACTCCATCGACGATCGTCTTCCGAAGGAGGCTGATCTTCCCAAGGTTTCGATCATCACCATTACCAAGGACCGGCGCGACTTCATCCCTCTGGCGAAGTACTGCTTCCTGGCCCAGGCGTATCCAGAGGACAAGCTCGAGTGGGTGATTGTGGATGATGGTACCGATCAGATCAAGGACCTTGTGTCCGATCTACCGAATGTGAAGTATGTCCTCTGCGACGAGTCCAAGCAGTGGACGATCGGAGCCAAACGCAATCTTGCGGTGGAGTCTGCGTCTCATGACATCCTGGTCATGCTCGACGATGACGATGTCTACCCGAACAACAGCGTGCTCTCTCGTGTCGCGCATATGCTGGCAACGCCATCGAAGGAGTGTATCTTCTGCACGACGATCCCGTGCTTCGACATCCACGCAAAGAAGTCCTTCGTGAATGTCCCTCCCAATACGCTGGGAATGGCGGATCGTGTCAGCGAGGCAACGCTATGCTTTACGCGGGACTTCTGGCGTCATACGAAGTTCCCAGAGATCCAGGTTGCTGAGGCAGGCGCATTCATTCGCGGTCGCGAACACATGTGCCGGGAGATGTCTCCACAGGATGTAATTGTGAGTTTGGTGCACAAGAAGAATACCTCGAGTCGAAAGGCGCCCGCAGGAGAGTCCAACGGATGTCATTTCGGCTTTACGGATTCACTTTATACTCTGGTATCAGAAATCGCCGTCTCCGTCGAGGAACATAATCCGACGTCGTGACCACGCGCAGGGCGCGAGGTTCCGGTTGTTCAGCACGCTGTTTGCGACGAATCGTCGCCCCGCGGGGCAGACGAACTCGAAGGAGGCGACCTCCCCTACGCCGAGTAGCTTTGCGGGTCTTTGCCATTCTTACCCTTAGACGCGCAAATTTAGTGGCGCCGGGAGTGCTTGCGACCCTTGCGGTGGCGCCGAGACCGACGGCGACCACCCTCCGCGTCGCCCGCCTCCTCCTCGTTGACGTCCTCGACCACCTCCTTGACGTCCTCCTTGACCTCCTTGTCAACGTCATCGTTCGCACCACCCCGGAGCTTCAGGTGGGCCTTCTTGACACGCCGGGTCAGCGTGGACTTCTTGCCCGTCGTCTTGAGGCCGGCCTTCTTGAGCACGCGCTTCAGCTTCTTAACGGAGACCCCGTGGCGCTTGCCACCCGCCTGAGCACCGCTGTAATCCGCAGGAGATAGACCGGGCATTTCGTGTTTGTCTATTGGTGAATACAAAAATCAACGCGAGGAGTTTAATACTCCGGCATCGCACCCCCGCCCTTCAGCTTCAGGTGGGCCTTCTTGGCCCGGCGGGTCAGGGCTGCCTTCCGGCCCGTCGTCTTGAGGCCGGCCTTCTTCAGGACGCGCTTCAGCGTCTTCACGGAAACACCACGACGGCGACCACCTTCGAGGGGAGCAGGAGAAGTACCGGGCATTGTTTGATTCTTCACGAGAGAATTCTGTTAGGCCGAGCAAGTAACGCACGCGGGAGGCTCGACCGTGAATTGCTGGGTCTTGGCGACCGACTTGGTGCGCAGGTAGTAGCACCCCGTCTTGAGTCCTTTCTTCCAGGCATAAAAGTGCATGGACGAAATCTTGGAATAGGACGGCTCGGCGACGAAGAGGTTGAGCGACTGGCTCTGGCAAATGAACGGGGCCCGATCGGCGGCGAGGTTGATAATCGTCTTCATCGGGATCTCCCACGAGGTCTTGTAGAGCTCGCGCAGTTCAGACGGGATCTCGAGAATGTTCTGGATCGACCCATTGTTGGCAATGATCTGCGACCGCACATCAGCGTTCCAGAGGTTGCGCTGAACGAGATCATCGACGAGATACTTGTTGATGACGACGAACTCCCCGGCGAGGACCCGGCGAGTGTACATGTTGCTCGTGAAGGGCTCAATGCACTCGTTGTTTCCGAGAATCTGAGAGGTGCTTGCCGTCGGCATCGGTGCGATAAGCAGGGAGTTCCGCACACCGAAGATCGTAACATTCTTCTTCAGATTGGTCCAGTCGAGGTACGGCGTCTCACGAGGCTCCTCGCCCCAGAGGTCGAACTGAAGCTTGCCCTCAGAAGCCGGTGAGCCCTTGAAAGAATCATACGGACCAATCGGCTGGTGGTGATTCCATGAAGCCCCGCCCTCCATGGCAAGAATTGTGCTCTCACGCACCGCAGCGTAGTAGATGTTCTCGAAGATCTCGCGGTTGAGCTTGGCGGCTTTGTCGGACTGCCACGGCAGGCGCAGGATGGCAAAGACATCCGCGAGGCCCTGGATGCCGATACCGATGGGGCGATGCTTCTTGTTGCTCCGCTCACACTTCTCGGTCGGATAGAAGTTGAGGTCGATGACCTTGTTGAGGTTGCGAGTCAGAATGGTCGTATACTGGCGAAGCTTGTCGAAGTTGAAGAAGGTTGTTCCACAGACGTCCTCCTTCTCGATGAACCGAGGCAAGGCCAGCGAACCGAGATTGCAGACCGCAGTCTCGGTATCCGATGTGTACTCCATGATTTCCGTACACAGGTTGGACGACTTGATGGTGCCGAGGTTCTGCTGGTTGCTCTTGGAGTTGGCCGCATCCTTGTAGCACAGATAGGGCGTGCCCGTCTGAATCTGAGCGTCCAGAATCATCTGCCATAGCTTCTTCGCCGGAACCTGCTTGCGGTACTTGTGCTGAGACTCGTACTTGGTGTAGAGCGCCTCGAACTGGTCACCCCAGTGCTCCGACAGACCCGGGCACTCGTTCGGGCACATCAGAGACCACGGACCGTCCTCCTCGACGCGCTTCATAAACAGGTCAGGAATCCAGAGCCCGTAGAAGAGGTCACGGGCGCGCTCGTCCTCATTGCCCGTATTCAGCTTCAGACGCAGGAAGTCCTCGATATCCGCATGCCACGGCTCCAGATAGATGGCGAATGAGCCATTTCGCTTGCCACCCTGGTTGACATACTTGGCTGTATCGTTGAAGACCTTGAGCATCGGGACGAGACCCGTGGACTTGCCGTTGGTGCCCTGGATGTGGCTATCGCGGGCGCGGATATTGTGGACCGAAAGGCCGATGCCACCTGCCCACTTGCTAATCTGCGCGCACTCCTTGAGGGTGTTGTAGATTCCCGAAATCGAGTCCTCCTCCATCTGAATGAGGAAGCACGAAGACAGCTGGGGGTGCTTGGTACCCGCGTTGAACAGCGTAGGAGTCGCGTGGATGAAGTAGCCCTGCGAGAGAGCGTCGTACGAGGTCTTCACCAGATTGTAGTCCTTCCCGTGGAGCTGAATGGCCACGCGCATCCACATGTGCTGAGGGCGCTCCCAGACACGACCATCCCGCCGGCGCAGAAGGTAACCGTTGAGCAGGGTCTTGAAGCCAAAGTAGTCAAACATGAAGTCGCGAGAATAGTCAATCATGTCCTCATAGCGGGGCTCTACGGCCACCGCATGAACCTCATCGGAAACGATGCCCTCGGAGTGAAGCACGGAAACGGCATCGACCAGGTTGTTGGGCGTATTCTTCTGATGGTTGTCAATCACCAGACGCGCGGCAAGCTTGCCGTAGTTCGGGTGATTCCGTGCCTGCATCATCGCGCATGTCTCGGCGGCGAACTCATCGAGCTCGGACGTCTTGATACCATCTGCGATCTGCGAGCAAACCTTCTGCGCCACGACATCTGGGTTCACGTGGTCGAGGCCAGTAGCGAGCCCCTGAATGCGACGAAGAACCTGGTCGAACGATACAGGCTGACGAGAGCCGTCTCGCTTTGTGACGTAGATGTGATCAGACATTCTAGATGTCATATTGAGTAGCCTTACCTGTAAGTAGTCAAGATTTACTCTGTCTGCATGTTGACACGGACGTGCATGCACTCGAGCTCCTGAGAGAAAAGCCCCATCGAATAGGGCATGCGAATGGTCTCTGGCGATGTATCGATAGTGCCCAGGCTTCGGTCGAACTGGAACTCTGCGCCATCGGATCGATACATGTAGCTCTCCTCGATGAACTTTGCCATACCATGTGCGATAAGACTGTCGCGCTCCATCTCGCCGATACGCATACCTCCTTCATCAGAACGACCCTGGGTGGGCTGGCGGGTCAGAAGCTTGACTCGGCCGGTGTTGCGATAGTTGATCTTGTCTTCGACCATCTGCTTGAGGCGCTGGTAGTAGATCGGTCCCATGAAGATATCCACCTCCATCTGCTGACCCGTCATTCCATTGTAGAGAACCTCAGAACCATACGGCTCAAAACCCCGCGCAAGCATCGCATCGCGCAGATCTTGCACTCGGTTGCTGGTGGTAAACGGAGTCGCATCCACAAAGGCACCCATCTGAATTCCCAGCTTGTTGGAGGCCGCCTCCAGGAACTGCCCGACGGTCATACGAGTTGGAATACCGTGGGGATTGAAGATGATATCGGGCTTGAGACCCTTGGCGGTGTAGGGCATGTCTTCCTCGGGCATGATGATACCCACAGTGCCCTTCTGCGAATGGCGCGTCGCCATCTTGTCTCCGATGGTTGGGATACGCTGTTCTGCGATGCGAATCTTGACTCCCTTGAGTCCGTCCTTGGTCGAATACCGATAGACTGCATCGACTCGCCCAATCTGGCCACGCTTGGGTTCCACAGAAGCATCGCGGTATCCCTTGAGATGTCCTCCTGGGCCGAACTGAGGAGACAGCATACCGACCAGGATGGTCTTGTCGTTTACAATGGTGTCGACCTTGATGATGCCATCGGCATCGAGCTTGCTGTAGTCGTACCCTTCCTTGCGCTTGACCGTCTCGTTGAGCAGGGGATTGGCAACTTCGGTATGAATCTTGGCTGCGAAGTCGATCATCTCTTCCGTGTGGTCGTAGGTGTGGAAGTAGATGGTGTTGAAGCTCCCGCGCTTGAGAGATCCACCATTCATGACCACGGAGTCCTCCTGATTGTTCCCGCCATAGACGGTGATCGCCATGATCGCGTTTTCCCCGTAGCCCATACACCCGCCATTGCCCATCATCTCGTTGTAGAGCCATGTCTGAGACAGAGGCTTCTGTGGAGACACCAGGACCGTGAAGCTGTTGTCAAACCGCTTCATGAAGTTGGTATGATACCAAGACGACGCTGACTTCTGTTGGGCGATGGAAAAGACAGACCGCGTCCCCGGATTGTGGTCTGGGTAGGGGACAAGGTTTGCAATCGCCGAAAGGCAGAAGGACATATGGATCTCAGACCGCAGACGCGGATGATACGGCGTCATCGAGAGCCGAGTCGTATCCGATTCTGACGCATCAATGTAGTCGAGGAACCGCTCGATTTCAGCCCAGTTTGCGGTGCTTGCGATGGTATCCGCAGAGACTCCCTCGTGGTAGACTGGACGGATCGGTCGACCCGCATCCGAGTAGATTGTATACTGGTTTCCCACGCGGTCCCAGGCTAGGGACACGCTCTTAGCAATGACATTGGCTCGGCGCGCCCCCACGAGATTCGCGTGAAGTTCTTCGGTATCGCCCGAGCAGATGCCAATAAGGTCAGAGTTCAGGAAGATCTTAGTGAATCCCGGCTTCCATGTGCTGGGGTGAATGTCCTTGGTAAACCGGACGAGACCCGTCTCTCGTAGGATTCGCTTGATCTCATTGCTTGGAAACGCAGTCGTTACCTTGGCTAGAATGGTTAGTGCCTTCTTGTAGCCGAGGTCAGATCCGTCAGGCGAATCAATGGGACACATGATACCAAACTGCGAACCGGTCAGACGGCGAGGAGGAGCTGTACTTGTCGACTTGTCAATCTGAAGATCCGTCTTGCGCAGTTGATGAATCGCTCCAAGATACGATACTCGCGCAAGTTCCTGGGAGACACCCGGTCTCTTTCCCCAGAGACCCTTGAAAGACTTGCTGAACTCTGCGATCATGAACCATTTGCGCCAAAAACGAGTAATGTTGGTATCGTCGACGAGTTTCTGGAGGTTCGTACCTTCAAAGTTGCGTTGCTCGAACTGAACTCGCCGATCCATGCGACCGAGCATCTCCTTCGAGTTTTCGCGGAAGATACGACGGAACTCCTCGAACATGAGAACGCCACTGGTCTTCATGCGCTTGAATTGCATGTTATCACGGTCTGATGGGTTCTGGCGACCCAGCTCAACATCGATTGCCATCTTGAGCATGTGCCCCAGCATATAGGCCTTGCGACGCATGATGCTTCCAATGTCATCGGGGTCTTCCACTTCTACGTTCGAAAAGAGCTGGGTATGAATGTTGGTCAGAACCTCGGAAACAGACTTCGACCCCGTGAACATCTGGAGAACATCCAGGTCTGTCATGTTTTGTACTCGCAGGTACTTGTCGTGGGCCAAAATGATCTGGCGGAAGGTATCGTCGTATGCCAGACGATCCTTGTCGGGAACACCTGCAAGAGTCGTGTCGTAGATATCCTTGTCTGATCCACATCCTAGAGCTCGGAACACGCTAAACACAGGAACAGGCTGGCGGAAACCAGGAATCTGAATCAGGACGAGGCGGTTGTCGCGACCAACATTGCCTTCCATCTCTTTTAGATCAATATCGCCCGACGAGATAGTCGGAGACGGGAGAACCAGAAACTGGTAATGAGGACCACGAGAACCATCCTCAGAGATGGTCTTGATTGCAGAATATGTCTCCGTCACTTCTTCCATTTCAACTTCCTCGTCGGCTTCGGTGGTATCAAGAGTGCCGATAGGCTTGTCCTGCTCGATGAGCGACTTGCGCTGGTCCTTGCGGGCCCGACGAGTACGAGACCCCGCGTAGAACATGTTGTCGCCCAGAAGCTCTTGCGTGAGGAGAACCTTCTCCGACCCGTCAATGATAAAGTAGCCACCCAGTTCGAAGTTGCACTCGCCTACCCGGTATCCATCGAGACCCGACAGATAGCACTTATTTGACCGGAGCATTAGCGGAATCTCGCCAATGAGAATGTTGTTGAACTCCTTTACCGTGGTCGTCTTGTCCGCGAAAGTGTACTCGATTTCAATGTCGGCGCGAAACTCGAGAGAATAGGTCCGGTTGTCTAGACGACAGGTATGGGGGACAACGGCCAGACCGTCGTACTCCGTGGGAGGCATAAACTGAATCCGGCTTCCGTCTCGCCCACCGATGTAGACTCGGATATAGCGCGGTTCTTCTCCATCACGCCCAGGCAGAATGAGCTCATGAGGATTGGAAACCCGAACCAGCGTCGGAATCTGTTTCTCCAGGAAGTCGTTGTACGAATCCAGGTGATGCTGAATTAGCGGGAATTTGGTGTCTCGGAACAAGGTCCGAAGGACATGACGGGGAACTTCCATTGTCTTGTGCTCAGCAAGCATTTTCTGTCGTCCTACGAAGAGAGAGCATGTGGAGTGAAACCCGTAGACCCGAGTATCTGGATGGAGTGGCGGGGCATACCGAGGTGAAATCCCGCCTGTGCGAGTACCTGCGGTCTCGTCCTCATACCAATGTCATTCTCTTGCACGGGCCCCCGGGCATCGGAAAGACCACCATTGCGATGGCCGCTATCCGAACCTGTGAGATGGAACCCCTAGAAATCAACGCATCCCAGGCGATGCGGAGTTTTGATGATGTTCAGAAATTAGCCCAGTCCTGTCGGCATACTCGAAGCATTACCGCGCTGATGCGGAACGATCCAAAGCCGTTGTGCTTGCTTCTGGATGAAGTCGACGGCTCTGATCCTCATGCGCAGAAGAAGCTGATGGAATGGATGACAGGTGAAGATCGACGAGTTCCCGTGCTTCTTACCTGCAACGAGGTCCCGCGTATCTTCAAAAACAAGGAGACCATTGAGATTCTTCGATGCTATCCACCCAAGCCTACGGACCTTGTTCCTCTATTTCCCGATCAGGATGTTGCCAAACTGGCCAAGCGGTTCAAGCACGATGTACGCCGTATCCTCCAGTATCTCCAGTACGGCGAATCAGATGTCCTTCCGTCCGCGTCAGTGCCCGCGGATTGCAGTCCCGAAGTTCTGGCCATTCTCAAACAGAAAATGTGGATCGAAAGAGATCCCAAGGTAGACTCGGCCACCGAATCCGTACGCACATCCTCCCGTTCGCCTGGTTTACAAACTGAGCATTGTAGACCTGCGGGCGCTTCATAAGGTCCGACTTGTCTACAGTGTTTCGACTATGACCCATGACGACGATCATGTCCTCGGGATTCGTCTGAACGAGATTGACCTTCCAGTTGTCGGTAAAGGTCACCTCTTCTCCCTTTTCTTTCGTCTCGTCGAACCGACACTTTTCGGCACATGTCCGACGCAGTGTCCAAGTCGCAGCCGTCGCATGCTTTTCGTGAAATGGTCCCGTGGTCATGAGGACATTCTCCCGCGTCAGTAGGAGATACATCTTGGAAGAACCCGAAATGTCAGCCTCAGGATTCTTCTCCAGCGCTTCGATGCCCACAGAGATACGCGTGGGTGGATAGTAATCGTCGTCATCCCAGAAGACGATATACTCCGCGCCTTTTTCCAACGCAATCTCGAGGCACCGATTGCGAAGCCATCCGATGGGTCGAGGATCGTACACGCGTTCATAGTGGACATCCTTTGCAATGGACCAGTCTTCTGCCGGTAGGCTCGAGTTGTCAACGACGATCCAGAGGTCTGGCTTTCGAATTTGCATGTTCATACACGCCCTCGAGAACTCATAGGTCCATCGGCGGTTTTTTGTAGGCGTGCACGCCACAATCATGGTTGACAATAGAGTCTAATCTATAAGTAATATGGAGGCATTGAAGACCTCGTTGGGGAACATCGGGACATCCGTTCAGACGGCAACGGTATCCACGAGCAAGGTGCTCTCGGGTGCTGTGTCTATCGGCGCAAGGGGCGCGGAGGGTGGTGTCAAGATTGCCGGGGAAGCCGTCGATGCGGGGCTTCTGATTGGGTCTGATGCGGTCAAAGCCTCGGGGCAGATCGCGCAGGCAGCCGTTGCGGGAACTGGGGAGGTTACCAAGACTGCCCTTCAGAATGCGTCATCGGTGGCCTCGACTGCGATCAAGGAAACCGGAGATGTTACCAATGTAACCACGAAGGCAGTCAGTAACAATCTCCAGCAGGGTGTGAAGATGGTGTCCAATCTTACGGGAAGCGTGTTCGTCGGAATCGACAACATGAACAGCATTGTCTCGGGGTCGGGAGCCAATGTTGCGTCCAAGATTCTGACTACTCAGGCTGCCACGGCCTCGCGCATTGAGGCTCAGGCCCCCGAGAAGGTTCGTCGCGAACTCCAGGGCGTGTTCGACAAGGTGGCGAAGGACCTTCAGACAACCCTGCGCGGAGTCGATGCGATTCAGAAGACCAATCTTCGAGCGCAAATTGGTGTGTTCCAGAACATCTTCTGCTACGGAACCTCGGGATTCTTCAAGCGGTACTTCTCGACCTACAAGTGCCCTCGCCAGCGTCCCGACAACACGAGCTCTCGTGATATGTCGGAAGCCAGTGCCTATTCTCAGCAGTACTTTATGCGTTTGGATGCGCTGACGAACAGCACTCGCTCCGCTCTTGCGACTGCGACGGGTGATATCCAGTCTGCCTACAAGACAGTTGTTGAAGATTATATGAAAAAGGTAAGCACGATGGTGGATGACCTCAATCGGAAGTACACGAGTCTCATCGAGAGAT
>JACCDP011521611.1_pt1 | contig 15419 bp, 22 predicted proteins | sample 7445841 | NCBI WGS metagenome assembly JACCDP01 (sample SAMN15323441, study PRJNA562643) | freshwater metagenome | isolation source: river surface water | place: USA:Blue River Watershed | collected 2017-08-17 | reverse complement strand
AGTTTAATTAGTCAAACAAATTAATAGTTATGGGTTTAATACCTACAACAGGAAGTGAAGTAAGTATGGGTAGAATTGGGGTGGCTCTTGGAGTCATCCCAAATGCCACTACACAGGTGGCATTAAACGCACAATTAGGAACTGGTCGTAATCGTTCATTATCGGGTGTTGCAAGTATAACCTCAGGATCTCAAACCGATGAAGGTGCGAGTTTCGGTGGTTTAGAAACAACAGGAACTTATTAATTTTACATTTTCATAAATTTTATTTATATTATACGTATGAATCTTACGTATAAGAAACATCCATCAAAATACGAATTACAATACGTTAAATGGAACGGAATAAACTTTGATAGAGAAAGACTCGTCAAGTTTATGAAACGTCTCAGATTGACGTATTTTTTGTCTTTTATACCCTATTACAGACGGGAACATAAGATGTTAAGCGAAATACTTAATGAATATGATGAAGTTCGTATTAAGGGTTTATTAAATGGTGACCAAAACATATTAAGAATGTGTTTGATTGAGAAATGGGCAAGGATTGCTGCGGTTGACATTCTTTTAACTAACACATATTCAAGATTAACATATACCACAATTAGTAACCTACCAATTAAAGACTACCAACTTCTCATGAAGAGAGTGGAGGAAATGGTTATGGCGGGAAGGAACCTAACATACCAATCCGATAACTCATCAAGTAACATACCAGGAACATGAAAAAATCAATAAATAATAGTTCAATTTGGGACATTAAACCAATAAAATTATCCATTCTTGTTCCAACAAGAGATACGGTACATTCACATTTTGCTTATTGTCTATCACAACTTGTTAGAACAACATCAGAGGCGGGAATCGATACCTATCTTTTCTTTGATTCAAATACCATATTGTTAAATCAAAGAGAAAAGTTAATTGAGAAAGCGAAGGAAGTACGTTCTGATTATGTCCTATGGTTGGATAGTGATATGATGTTTCCATCAACAACGGCAATTAGATTATTGGAACACAATAAAGATATTGTCGGATGTAACTACATGAAACGAGCTAAACCATTAAAGACGGTTGCTTATACCGATTTAACAAATTGGGATAGTTGGGTTCCATTAGAACCTAAAGATGAATTGGTAAAAGTTGAAGGTGTTGGTATGGGATGTATACTTATGAAATTAGATATGTTCGATAAGTTAACCAAACCATACTTTGAATTTATCTATAAAGAAGATAGTCAAGATTGGTATGGTGAAGATTTCAACCTACTTAAAAAATTAAGAGACTTGGGGTACGATGTTTTAATTGATACAGTTTTAAGTATGGATATTAAACATCTTGGAATATATGCCTTTGGTTCCGAAAATTAAAGTTGTCTGTTAATTTTTATTAACATGTTCCCTGTTTTATATTCACCCGGCTCATAATATGGTATCGACAATCTAATTAATTGTAACATCGATAAATCTTCTTCCGTAAATGGTGATGTTTCAGTAATCATCACATCAACACCATCTGTAAGGGTAAATTTGGACCTTAAATCATATCGAGTGTTCTTCTGTTCATTATCGATATAGTCTTCAGGAATTGTCCCTAAATCAATTTTATCAAAGAATGGTTCAACATTGTATAGAAGACTTTTATTACGAGTCTTTAATCCCATAGTAAAAGTATTATACTTAAATGCAACTTCTTCCCAATATCTAACTTGATTAAACCCATGTATTGGTAAACCCCACTTCCTAACGAAGTTTCTATTGGAGGACATTTCAATTTTTAATCTATCATTTTTATAATCGTCACTAAATCTGGATGTCTGCGAAACAAAATGATAAGTAATTGCTGATTCACAAGTTTTTAATTCATAACCTTTTAGTTTCGCACGAATTAAAAAGTCATCATCCTCACAAAATGCAGGAACAAAACTAAAACCATCGAAGTATCCGACATCCTCAAACATCTTCTTATATCCACTCATAAAAAACACAGCACCTTCATATAGGTTATTACTATCTTTCCATTGTTGAACATAACTATTGAAGTGGAAGTTATCGAAGTTTTCAAATCCGGAACCTAAATCCATTATTACTTTACCTGGTCTTCTATGACCAGCAAATATTGGTGGTTCTATTGTTGTATATGATAACAACATATTTGGTTTCAATAATCTATCTATTGATTCTAAAAATCCAGCCCCAATCACCATATCATTATGGATTAAAACTAATTTCTCAGTATCAACTAATTTTATTCCAGTATTGTACGTGTCAGAAAATGTTAATCGATCATCATCATGAAATATTGTAACATAGTCATCAATTTCGGAAATCTCTTCCAACCATGTTTTAGTTCCATCGGTTGAACCACCGCTACTAATTACCAATGGTACGGTTGGGTACAATTCACGAAGATGTTTATAACAATTTTTTGTTAAATCTAATTTATTTAAAACCGCTAATACGAATGTTATGTCCATTATGTTGTTTGTTTGTTAATCCACTCATAAGTTTTGATTAAACCATCGTACAATGGTTGAGTGGGTTGCCATCCTAATTTCTCTTTAATTAATTTGTTATCACTATTTCTACCTCTCACACCTGTTGGTCCATCAATGTGTTTAACGTAAACTTTTTTACCACTTATGTAGGCAACATATTCCACTAATTGATTTATCGTTACTCTTTCCTCACTACCGATATTAACTGGACCCGTGAAATTTGAATCCATTAAACGAATTACACCGTCAACACATTCATCAATATATAAAAATGAACGAGTCTGTTCACCATCACCCCACACTTCAATCTCACCACCATCTAAAACCTCGGAAACTTTTCTACAAATTGCTGCGGGTGCTTTCTCCTTACCACCTTTATATGTTCCATAAGGACCAAAGATATTATGGAAACGAGCAATCCTAACATCAATTCCATAATTTCTATTATATGCTAAGTATAATCTTTCACTAAACAGTTTCTCCCATCCATATTCAGAATCTGGATTGGCAGGATATGCCGATGACTCTTCACAGTTAGGATTGTTAGGGTCCAATTGATTATGTTCAGGATACATACATGCTGAAGATGAGTAGAATATTTTCTTTACACCCATCGAAGTTGCGTGATGTAGAACATTTAAATTAACCAATGAAGAATTATGCATAACATTTGCGTCATTCTCACCTGTAAAAATGTAACCTGCCCCACCCATGTCTGCCGCCAATTGATATACTTCATCAAACGCACCAACACCATTTGTTGATTGACTTGGTGCGAACATAACTTTTGAAACAAAGTTTGGGTCTCTTAAATCACCCAACACAAATTCAGAGCAAAACTCATCATTGTTAAAATACTCATGATTTTTTATGTCAACCGCTCTAACAAAATGACCTTCATCTTTTAATCTTTTAGAAAGGTGACCACCAATAAAACCGCCACCACCCAACACCAATATTTTTTTCATTTAAATTAAATTTAATTTTACAAATATGTCTTTATTAATACTAACCCAATTCTGTAATTTTTCTAAACCTTCTTCCACTCTAATCTTAGGTTCCCATCCAATTGTATTTTTTAGTTTAGTAATATCACTTACATATATTTTTTGGTCACCCGGTCTCCAATCACTATATTGATAATTCAATGTGTTTTGTTTACCCAATACATTCAACAATTCTAATAATGACAATGTATTATTTTCACCACCACCAACGTTGAATATTTGACCTTTACATTTATCGATGTTATTGATAATCGTTTCATAAAGATTAATTAAATCATCGATATGTAGAACATCTCTCACTTGCTTACCATCACCATAGATAAAGAACTTCTTACCAAATGTTGAAGCGATAGTAAACCAAGCAACCCAACCCTGATCTTCAATACCAAATTGATTTTGACCGTAGATACATGATTGTCTCAACACCACAGTTTTTAAACCATATATCCTACTGTAATCTCTAACGTACTGGTCTGCTGAACCCTTAGAACAACCATAAGGTGAATGGAAGTCTAATGGTGTTTCTTCAGTAACTCCACCATCAAACATATACGAATATCTTTTCTCTTCTTCTATTAAATCACTTTGGTAATTACCATACACTTTATTTGTCGACGCAAACAATAATGTTGTGTTAGGAGAATGTAATCTGATTGATTCCAATATGTTAAATGTACCCAATGCGTTTATTTCAAAATCTTCTCTTGGATTAGTTACCGAAAATGTAACGGCAACTTGACCCGCCAAATGGAGAACAACATCAGGTTGTATTTTTTTAAATACACTTTCAATGTCAAAGAAATTACGAATGTCTTTGACGTGTAATGTTATGTTTTTATTGTTTGAAATAGTTTCATAGTTTTCCATATTACCCTTACGAGAAACATTATCAACTATATGAATTTCATTATCGTTTGAAAAATACTTTGCGGCGTTTATTCCAATAAATCCTAAACCACCTGTAATTAAAATCTTCATTTATATTTTTGTTTTTATTAAGTCATTCCACATGTCGTAGATTAATTTTTTTCTTTGTTCATTAAACATTTGCATGTTAATACTAATTTCATTTGGATTAACCTCGTTCACCAATTTATTTAGATGTTCAAAGGATTCAAATTGTTGTATATGTGGCATCCATTTGGTGTCATAAAAATCGGCATATTGTAACCATTCATAAACACTATCATGATTTGTATAATCATTAGGATCAAACTGACCTTTGTACTCTATTGCCGATTTACCACCACGACTTAAATCACCATTCCATGAAATTTCTTTTAAGATACCCGGATAACCCTTTTTATATAAATCAATTAGAAAATCTTTTGTTGGGACAAATAAAGGAATATTTGCAGTATACTGTTCAAATATCGACATATAAGATATTTGATACGGCATGTGAATAATACCTTTAAATTTAGTTAAGTCCTTATGTTTATGAGAACTAAAAATGTCACCCTTATATGTAACGTTCGGAGATGTGATTTCATTTATCTTTCCTTTTGAATAATAAAGAAAGTCTTCACGTTCAGGACTATAGTATTCACCATAATAATCACAGATACTTGGTATATGTGTTACTTCTCTTTCGATGAAGTCTTCCATATATTTCTTATCATATAAGTTATTTGCAACTAAAATGATTTTACCACCATCAACACCTTCTCGTAAGAAATCATTGAAATATTCCCAATCATTTTTTCTAAATGAGAATGGCCATTCATATCTAATTGGGTTATTGATTATGATTGGTTTATCGAAGTGTTTATATAACAAAGAGAATGGAGGTGGATATGTTACAATGAAGGCATCATAGTCTCTCATTTCATCTTTATAGTTATTGTAGAACTCGTCAGAAAATTGTGATGGACCCATATTTCTCCAACGACCATTATTTAACATTGGTATGTCTGCACGTTCTCTATTGAAAACCCACGTATGGTCTGATAATGACCAATCGGTAACTTCATGACCTAAGTCATTAAATATTTTTCTCATATCCGCAATTATGGATATGTGTAAATCTATATTGAAAAATTTCATTTTAAGTATAATGTTAATTTATTATTTAAAAAACATAAAGGATAGTTGTTTTCAACCAATGTCCGTACATAGTACGAATCCTCTTTGTATTTCACCGCTTCATCTTCGTTGTATTGAAACTTAGAATATAACTCTTTAGACACTGATATGTGAGCACAATGGTAGTCAATGTGTTCAACCCCACTTCTTGGATAAATCGTATCGTTATATAATGTGTCAATGTATTTTGGTAACAATACAATATCGTCATATTTTACCTTAAAAAAGTCTTGGTATAAATGAGAATTTTTGTGATAGTTATGAACCACACATTCAGAACCTAAACCAAATGATTTTAAAACAAATTCATTTCTTTGTGGATGTGGAAAATCATCACCATCAATAAAAGAAATAATATCCGTTGTTAATTTAGAAGCCGCAATGTTTCTATTTTGAGACGGATTTTTATAGTCACTAGTAACTGTTAAGATAAGTTCAAATGGATAGTCCTTGTTAAGGGAATATTCGTCCGTTGATGAAATACTAACACTAACTTGTGTTGGTAAAACGGTTGACTTACTAATCTTATCTAATAAGGTTTCTAATGAACTTAAATGATTTTTATATGTTGGGATTGCTATACCTATGGTCATAATAAAATTTTATAATCGTCAGTGACCGGATTGTCATTGACATCCATTCTCTCACCAATAAATCTACCATTTTTTCTTGAAATTGGGAATGGTTTCTTCTCAAAAAAGTCATCGTGAGTACACCTATCATCTTGAAACACATTGTAAATTGTTTTCAAAAAAGTCTGGTCTATTCCATATCCCATCGTTCTGTTTTTTGAAAAATTCTCAATCGACTCTTTCATTGGAATTGTGTTACCCTTTATTCCCCACATACCTCCTAATATACCTAAAGTATTATTACCATATGGTATTTGATGTGCTGGGTGGTCTCTCATAACGTGAATTGTTTTACCACTTTCTATCCATTCATCTACCGCCATTTTTTCTCTAATAGACAAACGAGAATCACCATCTCTGAATATTACATATTCACAATCTGGTAAGTCAGATGCGAAGAATCTCCAAAACATACCATGTGTGTGACCATCGACATTAAACAGTTTAACATTTAAATCTTCTAAGATGTGTAAGGTTTCTTTTGGTACCGAATTATCATGGTAAACAACCATTTGCCAATTTGGATATATTTCGGGAACTTGTTGTGCATTCTTCACCATACCAACATTGTAGAGTTCCTTGTCTCCCCATAATGAATAACTAACATACCTCATATTACAATTCAATTTTTTTAGTTACCTCATGACCTTGTGTTCCGTGAGAATCTGCTTGAACATGTTCTAAGTAACCTTGATAAAAATATACCGGAGTATTTGTTAATAAACAAAAGAATGAAACGGCTCTCTCTTGATTATGACCACAATTAATGTCATCTCTCATGTGACTTATTAATGGTGAAACCCATCTCATATATTTGTCAAAGAATGAGTAATCAAAACAAACGTTATTTGTTGTTGACCACACAGGTTCTTTACCTGCGGCGTTTTCTTTATTAACAACATCCACAATTATTTTAAACATATCCAATTTATAAACTGATTGAATTCCTTTGAAGATAGAACTCACCCAACCTGAATTCATTATGTAATGATAATTTCTCATTTCTAATGGGAAATAACCTACAATTTTTGGTTTGTGTTTTAACAATATGTTTTTTAAATGTAATGAATAATCTTCTTTTAAATTAACATCATACTCCAATAGATTAATGTATTTGGTTTTACACAAATTTTGTCTCCATATGGCATACCATGCAGTAAATGCTGTGAATAATGGATACTGCTCAATGTTATGTTTTAAATCTCTAACAATAATGACTTCAGGATAATTCTCTAATTCAGTAAATTCACCTTTACCCACATACATAAAAACTATATTACCTAATGATTTGAATTTATTAGATTCAATATTGGTCTTAATAATATTTTGGTCGTGACACATAATGTACGTTGTCAGGTCACCGTTCTCTTCGTATTTTTGTGGTAAATTATCTTTATGTTTTTCAATGAACAATTGTCTATTAATGTCCCATTGTGCCGGTGTTTCACCTAAAGATAAGTGAGTGACCCTTACGTCATATGTAACACCAACCTTTACTCCTTTCATATAATTTGAAAAAGAAAAACTTAAATCATAAAAATGAAAACCCGGAATCTCAACGTCAAAGGTTTCTTTAATTCTACCTTTATGTAATGAAATGAATAAACCATCCACAACAACTACGTTTGATATTTTACCTTCATTCGGTGAATATTTTGATTCCCATTTCTTACCGTCTTTTTGGTGATTAACAATACCCCTTAAATTTAAAGGTACGTCCCACCATTTACCTGAGGACGGCATAACAACCGAACCCGCTAAACCCAAAATGCCATAATCTGTTTTTTCAAAATTCTTTAATAAATTCTTCCCCCAATTCTTATTCTCAAAGAGAATATCATCATGACATAGAACAACGATATCATTAGTTGATTCACTAATAATTTCATTGTACGTTTCTGATAATGATTTTTCACCATTATTAATTTTTTGAATTACTTCGATGTTCACACCTGAAGTTAATTTAAGATAAGATATAAATTCTTGATTATCTTTTCTTGTTGAAAATCCTACTGTTATCATATTGTTGTTTTATTTTTCCAGAATGAATAAATTCCTTTTTCTAATTCATATTCAGACCACACAAATCTTTCTCTATTTGGTTGTTTTTGTGCCCATGCCCACATATGTGTTAAACCATCTTTTAATGATGTTTCGTGTTTAAAATCTAGTATGTCAATTGACTTTTGAAATGTTGGAATTGAATTTTTTACTTCGTGTCTTGCCTCTTTATACACAACATCACCTCTTGTTGGTAGAACGGTTCTTAGAACTTCACACGCGTCGTTTATTGAATACTCCTCAACTCCACCTAAATTTATAATTTGTTTGGATGAATTTTCATTTTGAGATGCTCTCCATAATGGTTCTAAAGAATCGTCTATAAAACTAAAAGCTCTGGTTTGTAATCCATCACCAAAGATAGTCATAGGTTCATTGTTCATATATTGAAACATCCATATACCTAATACGTTTCTATACTTGTCCCATATGTTCTGTTTAAGACCATAAACATTGTGAGGTCTAATGATACACCAATCGAGTCCGTGTTGTTCACCAGCAATCTGTATATCCATTTCACAACCATACTTGGCAACACCATATGGATCTATCGGTTTCGGTGTTTGATTCTCATCAAAAATGCCACCGTCTCCATGACCGTATACTGCCAATGTAGATGTAAACACTAACCTTTTAACATCGTGTTTAATACATTCATTTATTATACGAGAAGTTGCAACCAAATTGTTTTGGTAATTAAAACTTCTAATGAATGGAGATAACCCCTCAGCGGCGTAAGCTGCGAAATGATAAACGTAATCAAACTTATGTTCGGAAAAACATTTATCTAAATTACAATTAATCAAATTCATTTTCCAAAATTCAACTTTTGGATTTATGTTTTCAAAGTACCCACCACTTAAGTCATCGATACCCACTATCTCCACCTCGGGATAATTCTTTACAATGTGATCCGCCAATCTCGAACCTAATAATCCGGCAACTCCTGTTATTAAAATTTTCATATTCTACTATAATAATTGTTTTGTTTTTCTTGACGTTCTATAGTCTTATGGTGTTGGATACAATATTCCTCATCATTAGGTAATGATGAAAATTTTTGACCACCTATTATTCTTTCATGAACCTTACCATACCAAGTCATTCCTTTCCTGTAAATCCTACCCTGAGCGTCGGGAAAATTTATCCAACCACTTTCATTAACTCTCCAACCCCATTTATTGATATGTTCTTGAGTAATATCTTTGACTGTGTTAATACGAGGTACAAAAATTAAATCTACTTTTGGGTTTAATTCCAGTATTGTTGATAAGTTTTGTATCATATACTCACTAATCATCTCGTCTGCGTCTATCTGATAAATGTAATCACCCTCACAATAACCATTTAAAATATTTTTAAAATTGGCAAAATCATCATTCCAATCAAAACATCTCCAAGTTTGTACATTTGGTAATTTATTATATGGTAATAAAAATTCTAATACATCTGGATTTCCATTTTTATTATCATAAAGAATAACAATTTCATCTTGAGGTCTCTTGCGTTCCAATATGAACGGAACCAATTTCTTTATCTCCTCCAATTCGTTGCAAACTGTTATTGCGAAACTTATCTTCATACTTTTTTTTATTTTCACTTAAAGTTAACTCTTCACATTTCCAACACCATTCTCTATCTGATGTGTCCCACATGTGTCTATTACATTTCATGCTCTATTATTAAACCCTATAATTGGACCCTCAAATGGTGATGGTTCCCCACTATTTATTCTTCTTGTTAATTCCTCAATAATGTTATTATCGATCTCCTCAGCGATTTGTTCTGACAGTAATGTAGTTAATTCACTTTCCACATTAAAACGGAACATATCTTCGGCATTATGTTCTGGTGTCCAAACCACAGTAAATTTACCCTTAACTCCATGAAAAAATTTAAACTCTCTAATCATTTTGTCTCTCCCTTGCAAATAATTTAAAAACTCTACCGTCATTATCAGTGAAGGTCATATTAGTATCTGTTTGTGGACTTAAACGAATATTACATTCGTTCGGACCTGATCCAAATACAACTGGTTCACCACCATCAAATTGAAAACAAAACTCCACATCTTCAAATCTTGTTCGAGTCAATGTTAATTGTTGCATCGGTTCCAATGTTAAAAAATAGTTTTCTTCTTTCCCCCTCAATAGTTTGAAATTCATTCTAACTAATTTTATCTAACTTTGGTAAGACCAGTTTATGTTCTTTTGGTTGTGAAATAAATGGAGTTAAAATACTTTCAAATTTAGTTTTCATTTTTTCTAATGAAAAGTTATTGGTATTGTCTTCTCTTAATTTTTCTGACCTATTAAGGAAGTTATTATAATCAGTCTTCACTAACTTTAATACCTGTATAAGTTCATTATAATTTGCGGTAAACCATTTAGAACCTTTTATAATGAATGAGTCAACGGCACTATCATCAACGTCAGTTAATGTTCCACCAATCATTACGGATTTATCCATCGGTAAGAAATCTTTATGACCCGACCAATTAGATGCAATAACTGGTTTACCTGTCATTGTAAATTCAAGTAACGGTCTACCAAATCCTTCACCCTTGGTTATCGAAACCATTGATTTAATTTTTGGATGATTATACAATTCATTCATTTCTTTATCTGTTAAGTCACCAAACAAAAGATATATTGAAGGAGGATTCTTATAACCACTAACATGGTTCTCAATCTTCTTCCTAAAATTTTCTCTTTCCTTTACTGAAAAAGTTGCTGAAGATGTTTTAAGTATTAATGCCGGCTTGTCTTCTTCGTCTTTGAATGATTCACAAAAACATTTTATTAACATCCCAACATCTTTTCTATCTTGACCTAACCCACCTTTCAACCAGTGACCTACAAAAAGATAAGCAAAATCTTCCTTAATATCAAAATTTAAACCATTAAATTTATTATTATATATTGAAGTGTCCGCACCTTCAAACAACACCTCAATAGGTTTATTAATTCTATGTTGTGACACTAACTTACCCGTTGTCTTATCGTTTTCGTTATAAACTGTAGATAACAAAACATCTCTTGAAAATTTAGAAGTCGTAATAACTAAATCCATTTTGTTACAACCGTCTATCCATTCTTTAGGTGCGACCGTTGTTTCTATTCCCGCAGTTATACCAATATTAAATCTACCCATTCTTTGAAATTCATTTGGGACAGTTACTTGAACATAAATGTCCGGATTGGAATCAATATAGGTTACTATGTTATTCTCAATCCATTTGTGAAATTCATTCCCATCCTCTAACGCGGTTGATGGGGTGTTTCCCCAAGGACAACTATCTATTTTAATATCAAACAAATTCATTTCAAACAATGATTGTAATAAATCTCTTGAATGTGAACCATACCCACTTCTTGTTTTAACTGGTCCTCTAAATAATAATACCGGTTTCATCATACTATTTTATATAAATTAAATCTCTCCCTTGGAGTAAAGTTTTTTATTGCAGTTTCTATTCCCTCTACCATTTTAGAACACATTATCTTATCTGATAAATTATTAATCATAAATTCACGACCTTTAAGTCCTCTTCTTTTTCTTTCCTTTTGACCCCAAGAATAAACTTGATTAATTGCATTGGCAACTTCATTATCGTTAACTCTATCATCGAAAATATATGGTGTTAATACTGAACCATTTAGATTAGTTGCCGACGGCCAAACAGGGATGACCCATTCACCTGATACACCATCCTTTGTTTGGTGTAGTGAACCGACTTCGATATAATCATTAGCGGTTAAAGGAAATCCACATTGGTCTTGTAATCCACCAGTAACATTGACAATAATAGGTGTTCCTGCCATTAATGATTCTGCAGTTGTTAAACCAAATCCCTCATTGTTCGCGATGTTGATTGTACAATCAACCACATTGTATATCTCATTCAATATATCTTGATTAAATTTACTCTCCGTAAATTTAACGTCATAGTCCAAACATAATTCCTCGATTACAGAATATAAGTCCGTACCATTTTCATCAACAGGATTTGTGTGCATTAATAGCAAACACTTCTCCGCCTTTTCTTTTGGTAACATATCACAGAATAATCTAAACGAATAAATCACATCACTGGTTAACTTTCTTCTTATGTTACGATTGTTATAAAATAATACAAAGTCATATTTTTTATTACCGTGAATCATATTAACAATATCGACAGAACTATTTTCTAACGGTTTGAACACTTCAGAATTAATTCCGTGAGGTACATAACTAATTTGCCAATCTTCCAATGGTTTGTATGTTATCTTATCGTCTAACTTACCAACACGATTAACAATACCATATGTTAGTTTTGATATGGCACCAATCCAATCACAACTCTCATAATAATCTCTATTATATTTCGGGTCGGGTATATTATCCCAAATGTGATAATATAAAATAGGAACTTGTTGTCTAATCTCATGTTCATTATCATATAACCATTGCCAATAATGTGGATCTGTGAAATGTAAAATCGCATCCGGTTTTTCTTCCTTTATTAATTTACGAAGAATATGTATATCACCATAACCATTACAAGGTATGATTTTAACATTAGCATCTTGAACGCCAGTTCTCGTTCTTATATCCTCATTCATGTCTATTATCTTACCCAATTCAGGATGTCTAATTGCCGCCCCTAATTGAACCCAATCAAATTTATCAACGGTGCCCATCACAAATTCTTTGGACATAGTTGAAATACCCGATGTCATTCTTAGGTCATCGGATAGTAATAATATCTTTTTCTTCATGAATTAAAACTTTGATCCGCTTGCCGCCAAACCGTTATGATTGTTTATCGCATCTCTGAATTTTTCGTCTTTATTATATAAATCTAAAGAACGATTAACCAATTTTTGTAGGTTAAGTGAACACTCGATTGAGTTCACCTTGAATTTTTTGTAAACATCATCTAAGATGTTAACACTTGTTAATTTTATTTCTGCTTTCATATTAGTATATATATTCTTATATATCGGTTATTTAAAAAAATATCGTCAAATTAGACGATATTTCACGAAATCGTTTTAATAAACGATATTATTGTTCTGGTTGAGTACTATTCATTTCTTTGATTCTATCCACAATTGCTTGAACTTGTTGATCTTGAACGGTAACTGTTTGTGGGTTATTTGACGATGAATTCTCAGTCATTCTGATTGTTGCTGTTTGTTGAGTCGTTTCATTAGACTTCTTTTTACATCCACATGCCATAGTATTAATGTTTTTTTATAAATATTTTGGTTTATTGTTTTTTATTTCTTATATTTTTAAAAAGTATAAACTATTTTAAATAAAAAATCAAGAATTAATATGAAAATAGGGGTTGGAGGATGTTCACATTCGTCGACAGGTTATGGTTATCCGTGGCATAAATTTATGGGACGTAAGTATTCTGCAGAAATAATAAAATCCTCAACCTCGGGAGGGGGTAATGAGGCTAATGTTGAGAAAATCAAATACATTTTCGATAATCATCCGGATTTAGATTATTTTGTTTTACAACTTACCGAACCGTCTAGATTTGTATTTGGTATGGATGATTTTAATGACCCTAGTGAAAGAAAAAATTGTTATTTAGAAAATCCCACAACCTTTAATGGTGTAAAATATTACACCGCAATTGGTACTAGAAATGACGAAAGATTAAAGGGAAGAACAAATATTGACGTAAGTTTTGATAAATTATTCAAGAATCACATTTATATCTCAGATTATAATACTAAGTATAAATTTTTACATACGTTGATGTCTATACAACACTTAGCAAACCATTACAATAAGAAAATTATCTTTATAAGTTGGTTTGTTGATGTTAAAGAACTTGCACAATCCGTTGGTTATCAAGACATCATTAAAAATATGACGATATTAGATGGTTATGTACAAGGTTTTATAAATAAAAATAAAATACCATCAATACCACAAAACGGACACTACGATTCAGACGCACACGAAATAATTTTTAACGATTATATGTACCCACAACTAAAAGAACTAATAACAAAAAAAATCATTTAAACAAATGGAACCAGATTTCAAACCAGTAAAAAGTGTTTACAACAGTAACTACGAAGCAATAAAGAACATTATGTTCCTCTACAATATCGAAAGATTCGATTTAGATTGTACATATTCAAAGGGTAACTTTTGGAAGGATTTACCTTCACCGGTTAACAAATCTGACATCTATCCCGTTAACGATACGGTTGTGGAGGCAAGTTCAGAAAACCTACCTTTTGCTGATGGGTCAATGAAGAGTATTATGTTTGATCCACCATTTGTTATCGCGGGTAAATCATATAAGGGTAATAAAGAGGGTAGTTCAATCATCGCCAAGAGATTTGAGGGTTATGAGACATATAACCACCTAAAAAACCATTATTATAATACTTTGAAGGAATTGTATAGAGTATGTGAGAAAGGGGGATATGTGGTCTTTAAATGTCAAGATACGGTATCTGGAGGTAAGAATCACTTCTCTCATGTTATGGTAATGACTATGGCTCAAGAATTTGGATTCTACCCAAGGGATTTATTTATTCTAACATCAAACGTTCGTATCAATAGTTTTGGTACTAAATGGACAAAACAAGAACATGCACGTAAGTACCATAGTTATTTTTGGGTGTTTGAAAAAGTTAAACCGAGAGTGAAATATGACAATCCAGTTGAGGTTGTTATCGAACAGGATTCTGTGGCGTCCCAAGATACATAGCAACTTTGTCACCAATTTTCCAACCATCACAGGTACCTGCGGGGAATTCAATCACATGGTCCCCAATACCGGTGTATCTTGGAGGATTGGTCCAATGACTGTCAGGAGCCTCACAGTTTGTGTGTATTCGACTAATACGGTTGTTTAGGACAAAGATAATGTCAAGAGGTATTAAACAGTTTTTCATCCAAAATGAATGATGACCTTTACCCATGTTGAAAACCATACAACCGTTTAAAGAGTCTCTACCCATCATACCTTTACGAATATCTTCTGGGGTCTTTAGATATTCGGCTTCAAATGTTTGGTTGTTAATGTGTACTGACATATCTATAATTATTTGGTTTTTTGGAATAAAATTAGTATAATTGAATTATGGAAAATATATTTGGAGGTTTAATTGAATTT
>JACCDP010761685.1_pt1 | contig 15424 bp, 19 predicted proteins | sample 7445841 | NCBI WGS metagenome assembly JACCDP01 (sample SAMN15323441, study PRJNA562643) | freshwater metagenome | isolation source: river surface water | place: USA:Blue River Watershed | collected 2017-08-17 | reverse complement strand
TTTTGAGTATCGATTTCGATATTTTAGTTGCTTTGGCTTTATTCGCTAAGGCCTTTTCAACGTTATCGTCGTACTCTTTTATAAATATCTCTTTGAGTAGCTGTGTGAGTTTCATGATTCTTTTTTGCCGAAGCGCTTTTCGTACGCAGTGGTTGCCGCTGATTTTTTGGTTTTATAAGGCTTTTTCTTGTCTTTATCAGAGTAGTCTGCGTCCCACTTTCTATATGCTGATGGGTCGTCAGATTTTAGTTTGGATACTCTGTCTATCTCACGCTTCATTGCATCTTTGTTCTTTGTGAGATACGCTGCTTTTACCTTCTTTCCTCCCTTGGTTTTTTCAGCTTCGTTAACCCTAACGCAGTTAGGTACCATTTTACCGCCTTTTTCTTTCATTCCGATCTGCTCGTATCCGTCCCAGCAGGCCTCTTTTAAGAGCAGTGAATTCAGTATTTCTTTTAGCAGTATCACGTCGTGTAAGATTATTTTGGTTCGAACCAGTTAGAGCACCATTTAGCAGGATCTTTTATTTGTTCTTTGGTTTTTGGATCTATGAGTTCGTTTGTTCCTATGTACTCCTGGTAAGATTTGTTATTGCAATAGTGTTTTCCGCCTTTCTTATAATAGTACTCGCACACAGCGCAGCTGAATCCGACCGGGGAATACATATACGGCTTTGGTTCTCCCTCTGTTTCTTTTAATAGATTCGCTAGCTTTATCATATCACCATTTTCTGCAAGACCAGTATCTAGCCGTAGTTCTGTCTTTCGCTGTGTGGCAACGATGACGAGCTCTGAACGACTTTCTTCTGGCTGGGTTGTTCTTTTTGATCTTTACTCCGGGTTGGCCGAATTCGACCTTGATCACGTTACCCTTCTTATTCTTGACGTATACTTTGAACTTCTTAACATCTCCCTTCATCGGTTTACCGAGAGGCACTTTACGACCTTTATACTCTGCTTCAGTGAGTATGTTCTTGTGAAATTTTATGTACTCTATAAGGCACTGTGGACAGTATTCGCCTTCGTGAAGTTCTTCTTCTATATCTCCGCTCATTTCTGGGTATCTTTTTTTGAGATACTGGTGAATTTCTTTCGATTTGTTTTCATAAGAATTCCACATAGAATTTTTAATAACACTGAGCATACGATCTTTATCTTCCTCCCCAATGTTTTGTTCGGTTGTAAATTTATTAAATGCTTCTATAAATGAAGGAAGGCTTGTGATCTCATTTTTCCAAATAATAGGAATTGAAAGTTTTTCTGATTCGTCTTTCCCTTTAAGCATGAATTGGATGAATTCCTTATTAAAGTTATCATTTTTTTCTAAGCTTTTTAAGAATTTTATGTAAGGAGCGGGAGCGACTATATTTTTGATATCGTGATAAGTTGCAACAGCGCCTTCTATTATTCTTTCTATAATCATTCTACCAAGAGCAGTTCTACCCGCTGCACCCAATACTGTTAACAGACCTATTATGCCTTTTATTATTATAGATGGTATTACAATCTCATTAAGATTCTCTTCTAAATCAGCCACAGCTAGTTTATCGAGAGGTCGCATTATTTTAAGAATTTCAGTTTGTATTTAGTGGACTCTATCAGATCAACTACTTCGTCAATTTGGTTCTGAAGATAGGAATCCTGTGGAACTTGAGTTCTAATAGTCTCAACGAACTTGCAAAGACCTTCGAAATACATCGTAGGATTGTTGTCCTCCTTAATGTTTCCTGCCATCTTATACCCTCTAAGAATACCGTTACGACCTTGATAGGACTCTACCAATCCATCGATGAGATCCACAATGCCTTCGTAATAGCCTTGAAGCGCTACGTGTTGAGCGTAAGAATCTGTTTGTAGATGATATATGTGAACCTGGTTGCGGCTCTGCATCAGAGTACCTATGAATGTTGCGAACTGATCCATTATTTTTTTCTGTTATATAAGTCTTCTTTCTTATTCCACTCCCAATCGGAAGCTTTAAAATCCGCTTTCTTTTTCTCTTTTTGGTACTCTTCGCTAGAGAGTTTGTCTTTCTTAGTAAGAGCCTCTTTTAGCTTTTTTTTAAGGGCTTCCTTAAGGTCTTTCTTGTCCTCTTTTTTGTGCCCTTTCTCTTTTTCGTCAAGGTTCTTTTTGGACTTCTCGATTCTCTCAAGGGTGTTTACTAACTCGTCGATCTTATGAGCAAGCTCAGCCACTTTACCACGGTGTTTCTGAGAGTCTTTGGGATTCTCTTTGATCATGTCAACGTGTGTCTTACGTTGCTTCTCAAGCTCATCCATGGCCTTTTTGATCTTCTCAACAGTCATGTGCTTCTTTTCTTCCAAAGCTTTCTGTTGCTTCTCGTATTCTAAGAAGAGTGCTCCTGCTACTTTATCAGCGGCATCTTGAGTGGGATATACACCGTGCACCTTATCGGGCACTATTTCGCTACCCTCAAGACCTTTAAGGGGATCGATAGGCTGTACTAAAGAGGTCAATTGGCATCCACTGTACGGTTTTTGAACGGCGAATACTTGATCAAGGGCTCCTTCTTGTTGTTTATCTTTTTTACCTTTAGTTCCAAAAGCAGCTAACTTCTTTAAATTATCAGCTCTGTCTTTGGGATTATAATCTCCTACGCCTTTTGGGGGAGTTTTTACTTTTGTATGAGGAGCAGAAGTAATGTCCTTATCGTGTATACCTTCCTTTTTCATAGGTTTTTTACAGTTTGCTAATAAATATCGGTCTTCTTTAGTTCCGCAAGTTTCTCCATTATCTCCCCGTACATCTTTTTCTTGTCCCCGCCTTGCCACGACTCTACTTCACCAGTTTCGGATACGAATGTATCTTGCTCGAGCATCCAGGCTTCCACGGCCTTTTCGAAGTCATCAAGGCTTGCGTTCTTGTTGGAGTTCATTATGTTCTTTGCGTATTCGTCCCATTTGCCTTCCAATTTTATCTTGGCTTCCATCTCTATTACACAGTCTAAGCATCGCCTGTGCATTGCGTACATCTTCTTATTGATCTCATCTACTCGCATGTGTTTTTTGCACTCTGGACAGGATATCGGCATGACAGCTAGATGTTTTAACTTATCCATCTTAGTAACTGTTTGCTTGATACCGTTTACTATTGTCCATTTGCGGCCTCCCTCTTCCCAAACATCGCCTTCTTTGTGATCCTCTATTTTTTGTTCCCAACCTGCAAGCACAGTAGTCTTTTCTCCGCTTTTGCCTGTGATCAGGTTCCTCATGCGTTGTACGTCGCGCTTAGAGAATTCTTTTTTAAGTGAGCTTTGCTCTTTCATAACGTTTTTGTTTTTAGTCTTCTATGTGATTGTGCGCAGGTTTTCCCGGTCTCTCTTTTATGGCCTTACCACCGGCTGCTTTCCATGCTTCTATGTTTTTATCGTAATCGTCTATGAGCACAGATTTTTTGATCTCATCTTTGCTCTTTCCCTGCAATACGTTCTGCTTCTCTCCGGCTTGTTCGAACTTAACTGCTTTTGGAGCGGGTTTAAGGTTGTTCTCTATCCAAAGGAGTTTTCCTTCCCTAGCTCCTGAAAAATGACCTGGACTAGTGACTATTATTGGTTGATGATCCTTTATCTTGTTCCAAAGGGCTTTACCCTCAGGCATCCAAGGCATGGTGTCCCAATACTCTTGGCCTTTTTCGCTTATTGCTTTGTAGAACTCTTTCTTTCCAATCTTTTCTTTGTACTCTTCAGGAGTCATGTTAAAGTACTTCTCAAACTGCTTATCGAAGTCACAGAGAACTCCGTCCATGTCACAGTATATCTGGTACTTTGCTGGATCCTTCTTAGAAGTTTTTGCTTCGTATATGAGTTCGTTAGTTTTTCCGTAGTTTCTTAAAAGTTCTCCAGCTATCGAATTAGCTTCGTTCTCTTGTGGAGATCCTGTTTCCCCCGATTCTTTCTGCAACATTCCGAGCTCGTTCTGACGGTGGTGAACTAATTCGTGGGCTAGAGTTCTTAATACGTCAGCTAAGTTTCTGTTTCCTATATATACGGTTAACTCTCCGCTGTTTGGTACGTAGGATCCGAAGCTTCTATTTGTCACTGCAAATTCACGATCTGATACAAGAGATATCTTGGGAAGCTGTTTTATTCCCAGTTGTTCTTGAGTGTAGTTGACAAAGTCTCCTACTATATCTGTTCTTACTTGATCTTCCATTAGTTAAAAGATGATTCTAATCCTCTAGTTATGAACGAACCTGTTATTTTATACGGCTTTCCTCCGTTTAACTTTTTGTTGCGTATCACTACTCCTTCTTGTGTATCTAAAGAGCCAAGCGGTGAGGTCATTGATTTGAGTATCTCGTCTCCAAGCTTTATCGTCGCCAAGTATATCACGAAAGAATCAACGGCCAACTTAGAATCCCTTGGGTTTTCCACCAATTGATCTACTGGTTTACCGCTGTTTATCCACATAAACACTTGTTTGCTCAGAGCATCGACAGTTCTACCGTCTTTAAGTTTTAGTTTCTGTCCTTTTGTATTCTTCGCTGAGGACAACCACTGAGCTAAAGATTTGGTTTCTTTTTTACCTTTTGAATAGTTTACAGTGTAAGTCTCTGATAGCGCTGAACTGAAATTAACGGGATTTTCTACTTTAGCGGGTATCACGTTGAATACTTCGAATCCTTTTTTCTTGGCTATAGGTTTTAGTTTATCAACTAGATCTTGGAGATCTTGCGGTGAATACGGCGCTTCTTCTGTGGCTCTTCTCTTTGGTGTTACTGGCTTTATTTCAAGCAAGTTGTGTATGACTATGAAGTTACCTTCGTATTGCTGTACGTTTGATTGCCCCTCTACGTATTCTATATTGAGCATGAGATTGGGATTCTTAGTCATGCCAAGTTTAGAAAGTGGTCCTTTTATGAAAGGAAGAGCTTCATTGAATATGTCTAAAACGTTGCCTCCCACTTTTATCATACCGTGACCCGCACCGAATCTGCTTTCTAAATCAGCAGAAGTCATGCCTTTTACATCGAACGGTTTGTTAGATCCTCTATCGAGTACGAATTGCTTCGTTCCATCTATGTTTGCAAGACGTATGGAAGAGTTAATGCCGTCTATTTTTACTGGCACTTCATTTCTCTGTAGGAATTTTGCTGTGTCTTCAAAAGTTTTGATGAGATCTTTACCAGTTGACACTGATGGTAAGTCGAATGGGTGAGCCATGTGACCAGCAGCACCGCCTTCTGTGATTACACTCTTAAGTATGGATATCGCAAGAAGTTTCTTTTCTGCTAAGCTCTCAAGCAATTGACCAAAAAGAGCTGATTCTCTGATCTTCTTTTTTTTAGCAGTGAGTATGTCGTATATCTTATCGACTGTACCTTTGTCTATTCCAGGATAATTGCTGTAGAAATTGATTTTGCCTTGCGGATCAGCGAGGTCCCTTCTAAGTACTGAGGCACTGATGCCTTTGTTGTTTAGATCGTCTCTTCTTCCCTTGTACAATAAAGGTTTGGTATCTACAGGTAGTTCTACTGCTTTTACCCCTTTTGGAGTCATTTTACCATCTCTAGTGGCTTTTGTTTTGTATGCCTCTATGGATTTTACGAACTGCTTGGATCTTATTGCATCCTCCCCCTTTGAACTGGATCCCAGTGCGTAAGTACCTTTAGCGTTGGGAGGTAAGTTAAGAACAGATTCGTACGCAGCAACCATTGGGTTGTCTGTATTAACGGGTATTACTTTTACTTTTGGATGAGTTGGTAAAGCTTCCCAAACCTTCAACGATTGAGCTCTGTTTATGCCGTCTCTCTCGGAAGGACCGACAAGTACTCTGACTTCGTCAACTTCTGGATACGCGGCGTACTTATTCACCAAATCCAAGTGACCCGCGTGGGGAGGTTTAAATCCTCCAGGAATCAATACTGTTATACCCATGTGAATAAATATGGTCAACCGTGCATAACGGAGGATCTTCCATCCACTTTATGGATCTCTATGTGATCGTCCACAACGTCCCTCATGGATCCGATGTGCGATACTACCATTATGAATTTGAATTGGGTCTTTAGATATTCGAACAGGAGCGACATAGAACCTAAGTTGCCTTTATCCAGTGATCCAAAGCCTTCATCTATGGCAATAAAGTTGGGTCTTGGAAGCGTAGATATATTGATCAAAGCTGTCCTGATGGCCAAGGATGACACAAACTTCTCCATGCCTGATGTAAGCTCTAAGGACCAGAACTTATCTTCACTGTAAGCTATGTATGCGTTAACGTTCTTGTCGTCAGTCTCGAACAGGATCTTGAAATCCACGAGCTGGGAGAGTATGTTGTTGACTTCGTCTTCTATCTGAGGTATGGTCACGGATATGATGTCATGAGGTATGCCGTCCCTGTGTGTTGCCTCAAGATAGTATTGGTAGAATTGGTGTGAAGCTTCCAATTCTTTGCGCTTGGCTATCTCACTTTTGAGATCGTTTACACTCTTTTCGGCTATCTTCACTTGTGCATTGGTATCGGAAAGCGTTGCGTTCAAAATTCTCAATTCAAAGTCTAACGTCTTAAGATCTTTCTTAGTGTCTTCTATCTTCTTGTTCGTTATTTCGTTCTTTTTGATCAAAGAAAGTTGCTTTTTTCTTAGCTCTAGTTTGGCTTCGCAATCCTTTATAGCAGTTTCCTCTTTGCTTACGAGACCATTGATTTTCTCAAGTTGCAGATACAGATCAGAGGCTTCACTCTTTAGTTTTAATAGATCTCTTTTGTTCTTCTCATAAGACTCTTTTATGGAATCGACAGCTCCACATTTAGATACCTCTATGCTAAGTAACTTTTGTTTGTCTTCTAGTGCTTTGAGTTTTTCTTTATCGGAATTGATCTGTTCTTTTGCGGTGATCGCGTCCTTGACGAATACGTTGCCCATGCAGTATTTGCAATCGGGATCATATTCTAGCTCTTTCAATTTTCCCATTTTGTCCAACTTGTGGGAGATGTGATCGGAAAGTTTTTGACGTTCTAGATTGATTGAGCCCAACTCTACGTTGAGAGATCTACACTTGTCCAATTTTTCCTTTAGAGAGCTCTCATCTACTCCTTCTATCATAGACTTAAGTTCATCTATCTCAATGGTTATTGCGTGTAACTCAACGGTCACGCCTTGCTTCTTCTTATTGAGATCTACTAACTTATCTTTCGATGTCTTAAGGTTTCTGTTTATGGCTTCTTCGTCTATTACAGATGTATCCACCTTCTCAAGCTGCTTAACCAACTCTTCTAGCTTATCGTTGAGTTTGGTTCTATCCTTATCAGACAGATTTTTTTCTATGATTTGACGATCTAAATCTTTAGTTAGTTCTTCTAACTTTCTCTCGGTCTCACACAGCGTAGCTTCGTAGTCTATTTTTTGAAAGTGTCTCAGTACTGCTGCGTTTTCTTTGGCCGTTTCGTTGGCTATGTTGTGTAGCTCTTCGAAGACACCGATGTCCATGAACTGGCTCAACAGATCCTTACGATCCTTTTGGTTCATGTCGATGAAACCCGAGTTATTAGTCTGCGTTGACAGAGTGGTGAGTACAAAATCTTCGTAAGTTCCTAAAAGGTTTCTTATGTTTCCGTTTGTGTCGGATCGATCCTTACCGTTCAGCGATACCTTCTCGCCTTTCTCGTCTATATAATAGAAGTCAACTTCGACCCTTACGTTGCCATTGCTCTGTTTGCGTGCAGATCTCTCTATATAATAGTCTAGACCGTTCAGTTCAAAATTAAGTTTACAATAGAACGTATTGCTGCTGGAGTTGAGAACTTGGTGTCCACGACTTGTCTTAGTACATTTATCGAACAAACAATAAGTCAAAGAGTCAAGCAGCGTAGACTTACCGCTAGCGTTAGGAGCGAACATTCCGTAAGTTCCCTTCATGTCTGTGAAGTCTACGTAGTTGCCTTTACCGTAGCTGAACATGTTATCAAACTGGAAGCGCTTAGGAATCCACATGGAGTTCCTGGGCACATCGGTCTTTTTCAGCGATCGGTTGACTTGGTCATTAATTTCTAGCACCCTAGTCAGATCCTCGTCTTTCAGGTTGTGCTTCTGTTTTAGGAACTTAGTTATGAGATCCCTCTGCTGTTCTATTGACCTGAAGTCTATGCCTTTGGAACTCTGTACAGTTTTCTCTTTGCTAGAGAACGTACTTATTCTTTGCGTTGTGAGCTCAAGAACGTTCTTTTGTCGCCTAATCTCTTCTGCAACTTGGCGCATCGTCGAGTGGTCGGTGTTTTTGAACCTAACTCTCAGATACACATTTTCGGGTAGAGTCTCGTCTATCGATTTGTAGTTGCCGTTCTCTACGTCCACAGTGTAAAACGCTGTGTCGTTGTCGACTTTTACAAACTCTACGTAACGACTCTTGACTTCCCAAAGTAGGTAACCGTGCTCACGCTCTTCTCCGTGATTCTGTTGAATCAGAGAACCGGGGTAAGCGATGGTCTTTTGTGGATTCAGGAACTGTGTCTTATGGATGTCGCCAAGTAGGACTAAATCGAAGCCTTTAAAGTCATCGACTTTCATGTCATCGTTCTCTATCTTAAAACCGACCTCTGTCATCGAATTGTTGACAGGTCCGTGAAACAGAGCTATTTTTGTCTGTGAGTCTTCGAAGGGAAGCGGATAGTTTTTCTTCTCATCGAACACAGACCAGTGGTAAAAATCCACATTAGCGAGCCTAAGTATGGCGGAATTTTTACAATACTCCAACCTTGGGTTGTTGAGTGCATTCACTATGGGTGTCAGCGCGTCAAGTCGATGTGAGTTGTTTAGGTTCGCGTCGTGATTTCCCGGTATCATCAACACCGGGGCGATCTTACACAGGTTGTTTAGGAACTTTTGAATCTCTTCGAACAGTTCAGGCGTAACGTCTGTCTTAGAGTGGACTATGTCACCTGTTAAGACTATAAGATCGTGATCAGTCAGGTTTGACTTTATCTTGGCGTACAGGTTTTCGAACACGCGGTTGTATTCCCCGTGTCTTTTGTAGTTTCGTACGTGTATGTCAGATATGTGGTGTATGCGCTCTACTCGGGAAAGTGGAAGTCCCGACTTTTCTATTTCTATCATAGTAACTGCATTCTCTTTATCATGAGCTCTCCGAATGAAAGGGGTTTCGCCCTGTGAAGAAGCTTAGTCATGTTCTCAAAACCAAGATCGGAAGGGTCTTTACCTTCCAGCTCTATTAGATAAACCTCTTTGCCGAGGTTCAAAAGGTTTTCCGAATAACTTAGCGCTTCCTTGAGAGCGTCCTTGTCTAGAGCTAAATATACTGTTTTTACCTGAGACTCAACTAATTTTAACATTAGTGACTTGGGAATTGTTTTACCAAAGAGGGGAATCGCGTTGCGTTTGATCGCTATCGCATCGAATATGCCTTCGCAAAGTATTACTGGTACGGACCAATTGACAAAGTATTCGAGTCCGATGATCTCTGTCTTTTGCACAGATGGTGCATCATACTTTCTTGTGGGATCTTTCTCGAACGATCTTGCTATGAAATAGTTCACATCGCCGTTTTTATTGTACGAAGGGACTATGATGCGATTGCGATAGCGACCCTTCTTGCAGTAACCTATGTTGTATTTGATGATGTCCTTCTCTGTGATCCCTCTGTATTTTAAGTAAGCTGCGGCGTGGCGAGCTTCTAAAGATGAATCAGGCTTCGCAAGCGATACGAACTCTTCGGGCAACCACACTTTGTTGGTCTTTACGTCGTCCACTTTGGTGCGATCGCTCTTGAAGTAACTCTTCATCTCGATCAGTTTCTCTGGCGGTGCCTCTAGTTTCTTCAGAAGCGACACAGGAGTCTTACCTTTTGTGGGAGGGTGGCAAGTCCAACAGTTGTATTGACCGGTTAAGACGTTGACTACTAACTTTGGCTTGTGGTGCTTGCAGACAGGGCAATGGAAAGAATAGTTGGGAGTGTTGCGATCCCGTTTGCCTTTGCCTAGAACAGATTCTAGAAGTCCAAGTACCAATAACTCTTGTTGATCCATATGAATATAATGTAATATATTCCATTATGCAAAGCAAAAAACTAAAAAAAGTGTGCGCACTATATTTTTTTTATTGTGTACTTACTTGCCAGATACTTATATTTGCCTGGGGACGGCAATACAGCTAATCAGCTATTATATGAAAAGCATTCTAGATGTAATAAAGGTAGAGAGTAGAGAGCTATCAGAACAGGAACTAGATGCTCTATACATATATCTTAACATGTATTTTGAAGACATGTCTGAGGATGAAAAGAATTTTTGGATAGAGACCCTAAAATTAGTTGACAAAGAATTTTATGAAGATCAAGATAGTGGGACTACATAGTTGCGGAAAGTGCGACGGATTAAAGAAAAAATTGAAGGACGCTGGTGTTAGATTCGACTTCTCAGACTGCGATAGAAACCCTCAAAACTGTGATAACCTAGAAGCTCTTACAGGTACCACACATTATCCCATGGTTCTGCTAGAGGATGCGCAGGATAATTTACTTGAAGTTTATTATCTGACTGAACATTACGAAACACTTATAAAAGGATCATATTCTCAAAACAGAATCAAACTGGTACCTACTCACTCGACAGATAGTCTGTTTAGATACGCTAAGGATCGTGTAAATTATAAACTATGAGACAAAAACAATTAGTACTAAAAAAGCTACAAGAGATTCAAATCCTAATCAACGGAGAAAAAGCTCTTATTTCTACAGCTAGAAGTCGTGAAGAACTTCTACAACAGCTTGAAAGGATAGAAACTAAACTTCATGAAACAGAAGTATTAGTGAACAGAGAAAACGAAGAGTGGAGTTAATCCAACAAACAAAGGTTATGAAAAAACTATCTGCAGAACAAATTTCCCAAAATTTAGAGAAGTTCTATAAATTCATAGACGACTATATCCCTGGGGAAAGAGGTAAGAAGTTAAAGGCTCTCTACAAATCTTTAGAAGAAACGCTTTCGTTGAGCCCAGCTTCATCCAGACTTAGCGGACACAACTGTTTTCCTGGAGGTTATTTGGATCATGTTCTTCGTGTAGTAGAAGGATCACTGATCTTACACAAAGTATGGGATAGATTTGGCCAAAAACCAACCTATACTTTAGAAGAACTAGTATTCTCTGCCATTAACCATGATCTCGGTAAACTTGGCACCAACGATAGACCTTTCTATAAGCCAAACGACAATCAATGGCAAGTAGATAAGCAAGGTATTATGTACGGTTTTGATGCTGAACACCACATGAGGATAGCCGATCGCAGTCTATTCGTTCTGCATCAAGCTGGAATAACTACTAGCGAAGTGGAATACGTGGCGATCAAGATTCACGATGGACTTTACGAAGAAGCGAATAAACCATACCTCATCACATTCTCTCCTGAAGCTCAATTAAAAACAACGTTACCTCATGTCTTGCACCAAGCAGATCTGATGGCAGCGCAAATAGAAAAACAAATAAACTGATATGGAATACGGAATAGCAGCATTAGTCCTATGGATAGCCACAGTGGTTGGCTACGTCATCTGGAACCTATACAACAAGAATAAGAAACTGGAGACCATGGTAATCGGTCAACAGATCTTCATTGACAACATCAAAGACTGCATGAAAGAAATAAACTCAGCAGCAAACCAGATAGATTCAAAGATTTGGGTCCAGTCCGATCCAGAGTTCTTGGCTCTTATGGAGAACGTAAAGGTTATGCAAAATCGCATCAACCAATTCATAGAGGAATAACATGACACTTACCGCCGAACAGTTATTAACGAAAACAGGGAAACCTAGAAAGCGAAAGCCCAAAACAAAAAATAACTATTTTACAAAGGAGACTGAAGAGGCCATTTTAAGGTATCGTAAGTGTACTGATCAGTATGAAAGGAACAAGATATACAACCAAGAGATACATTATGGGTTCTATAAACTCGTAGAAAACATCATACACACTTTTAAATTCTACTATACGGAAGTAGATAATATAGAGGATCTAAAGTACGAAGTCATTTCTTTCTTACTACAGAAGCTAGATCTATATAATCAATCTAAGGGCAAAGCTTATTCCTACTTCGGCACCATAGCCAAACGCTACCTTATCATATACAACCAAAAGAACTACAAGAAGTTCTTGACCAGGGCAGAGATAAAGAACGAATCTGATGAAGAGGAGACAGGCATGCATTTGATTGAGCATCCTGAGACAGATTTAGATAAATTGGATGTGGTTGAGATGTTCATAAAGTACACGGACGATAATCTCCTTGATTTATTCTCAAAAGAAGACGAGCTAAAAGTGGCTGATGCCATACTCGAAATCTTCAAAAAGAGGGAAAACATAGACATTTTCAATAAACGGGCTGTATTCATATACGTCCGGGAGATGACCGATGCTGAGTCGAATACTATTACAAAGGTCATTAAGAGGCTAAAAACCATCTACAAAGACATCCTTAACGACTACTTGGAAAACGGAGGCCATTGATATTTATCCTAAACAGCCATTATCATGGAACTGGATAAGGAAATATTTAAAGGCAAAAAATTAGCCGACCTCGTAGAAGAGGTTTACAACAAGCACAAGAGCCAGGATTCCCTAATCAAACAGGAGATATCTCGTTTGGCCGATATGATTGAATCGCCCGGTGATGCCATAGTCATCGTTCCCCTTCTCAAGGAGTTTGTCAATTCAAGTTTAAAGAACGACGAGGTACTCATGAAGATACTGGCTCTGTTCCAAAAAGCAGAAGAGAAGAAGAAGGACGCTAGTACTGATACCTCTGAACTGCTCTCAGAAAAGGAACTTCAACAGCTATTTAGCGAAGTAACAGAATATAAAGTTAAAGGAGCAAAACAATTACCTGAAGCGTAAGTCATGAATACCGATTCAGTAAATAGAAGTAAGAATCAATTCTTCATTGTCGGTAGAGTAACATCAATAGTTCTTGGATCTTGGGATCCCGAGTTCACAAACGAGTCAGACATTGGCAGAATAAAGTTTCAACAGTTATATTCTGCGACTGGAAGGAGACCTTCGTCTATTTTATCGCAAACGAGCAATCAATTTGCGTATCCGATGTGGGGCTTCTTAAAACACTATCCAATAGTCAATGAGATAGTACTCATAATGGTTGGGCCCTCAGAAGGATTAAACGATAACTACAACAGTCAGAGACTCTATTACTTCTCTCCTTATAATACTTGGAACGATAGTAACCACAATGCATTTCCAGATTTGCAAGATTACGCTAATCAATTGAATAGAACAGCTAATCTTCCTGGATTTGAGGGATCAGATGTTTTAGGTTCTCTTTATTTAGGCTATACGTTCAAAGAGAAATACGTAAGAAACTTACAGCCTTTTGAAGGGGATATCATAATGCAATCTAGGTACGGTCAATCCATAAGATTTGGTAGTACTAATAAGGCACTAAAAAGTTCTAATACGTGGTCGCAAAAGGGAGAAACTGGGGATCCGATAACTATAATAACCAATGAACAAGGCGAAAGATCTACAGGCAAGTTTGAAACGCTAGTAGAAGATATAAATAAAGACGGATCTTCTATATATTTAACTTCTACCCAAGAAATAAGATTGGAGGATGTCAATAATTTTCCGCTGCGATCATTTAAAGTTAATTTAGACGTGATAACTCAAAATGTTGTAGAAGCATCATCAGGAATTCCCATATCCAATTATGGAATAGCAGCAAGTCTTCAAGATACAATTGCAATTGCACCTAACTCAGCCAATAAAAGCAGCTTTGAAGAGACAGATAATACATAATATATGCTATCACCAGAATTTCCTTTTAAGGACAACCAAATAATACTCTCGTCGGATAGAGTAATGATTCATTCAAAATCCGATGCTATATTTTTGTTCGGAAAAGGAGCTGTATCTCTTTCTTCACCTCAAACTATAAATCTAGACTCTAATGAAAAAGTTTTGATAGATAGTCCAAAAATAGAATTAGGTAATAGAGCAGAAGAACTAGGAGAACCTGTCGTTAAGGGTGTAGAACTAACTATCATTCTACAGCAAATGATGACTGCATTGACCAACGCTGGTGTATTGCTATCCCAAGTTTCTGATTCTGAACCCGGAGCAAGCGCACAGGCTATATCCTCAGCTGGACAAATAATAAGCGAAGAGACTACTAGATTAATTAGTGTATTAGGTTTATCTCCTCAAACTAGTCCTATACTATCTAACGTAACTTACACCAGATAACCATGGCAGACGAAACGCTAGTTAATTTAGGAGGAAATCCAAAACTAAACATAAATACAACAACAGCTAAGGGTTTAGAAAAAGCTATTGGCGTAATAGCAAGATTTGTAATACGTGCCCAGTCAAAAGTCAATAGGGTAATTTATGGATCAAAGAGAAAAAATAACCCTAACGCAAGTAAGAATCAAAACGCTTTGTCTAAAGGCATTTTATTCGTACTAAGAGAGTTATCTAAAGTTGATTTCTGCAATTTTTTAGAGTACATAACAAACTCTGTGAAATTAGGAGGTTCTGACTTTAATCCTGATCTTCCGCCCGACGCGCAAAAATCTACTCCATTTCAAATAAAAAAGTGGAAGATACAGAAAAAGGCTTACGATTACCAAAAAATAATTGACAAATACTATAACGAGTACGGAACGACAACAGATCCAAACAGTAAATTAGGACTGATTGAATTAGTAAAGTCAATAAACTTAATCATAGATGGCTTCACTAGCGATAAAGAAGGGTTGGCCCAAGCAGATATAATCAATGCCTATCCAGAAGTTACGCTTATGATAAATTATTTGAATAACGCTAAACAAAAGTTCAAACGTTATCAAGATATAAGAACTATACCAGTAGAAGAAGTTCAAGATTTTGTAAATTTTGTAGAGAAAACAAGAGGCGTATTAATAGCTATACAGAGCTTGAACTCTCCCGCGAATCTTGTAAGTTCTCTAGATCCTTTCACAGGAGGTAAAATACAAGAAGAATTCAAAAGAATCAATGATTTAATAGATGCGCCAGCAAAATTAACTCCATTCATAAAAGATCTTCTTAAACTGGTTAATAGTTTAGTGTCTGTAGCAAAAAAAGTATCTCAATACATAAACACTACAAAAACTATAATAACCATTGCTATTCTACTAATTAGAGTTTTCAACATATTGAAGGCATTTTTTGCGGCGTTATCTATACCCGGAATGTTCACTACTGCAGGCTTAAATGTTACTTTTTCATCAAAGATATATCAAGAAACTCTACAAGAGCAAGGCGCAAAAAAATTGATTAAAAGACTAAGTCAAATCAATTTAGTGTTAACTCTAATGGTGATATTTGTTACCTCACTCGTGGCAGCAATGGATCAGATTAGATTGATACTTACATCAATACTTAGAAACTTACAAAGTTGTAAAACGCAAGACTCAAGTCTTCAAGA
>JACCDP010597107.1_pt1 | contig 15425 bp, 37 predicted proteins | sample 7445841 | NCBI WGS metagenome assembly JACCDP01 (sample SAMN15323441, study PRJNA562643) | freshwater metagenome | isolation source: river surface water | place: USA:Blue River Watershed | collected 2017-08-17 | reverse complement strand
CTCATCATATACGAATAGTCATGCTTTTGGACCATATCTAATAGGTCTTGTCTAATTTGTTCAGCTACGCTCATATCTTTATTATTTATTTATTTTATAAAATGTCACTGTCTCAGCCATCCTCCAGGGGATATCATTTTGGGAGAACTTACGCCACTTATACCCCAACACCTTCTTTCTATCACTATGTCTGCCACGTGGACGGACCTGGCACTCATATATAGAAGATAGTAATTTAACTATCGCTTTGATTTGTAATTCGGACTGGTACCGTACAGTCATTATATTGTTACTCATTGTATAAGGGGTTTATAGGTTAGGAATGTGCTCTTACATCTGAATCATACATAGCTTCATATGCTTTATATGCTGCTGTACCCATAGGTGCATTAGCGTCCGGCTTCACATCCACTTCAACAGCATTAAGGTAGTTACTAGCCAATAGGGCGTCCACTATCTTATTGAATGCCACCACTTCAATACCGGTGGACCTCTTTTGTTTGTTCTTTACATTGATATACCCAGCCATAGCCGTCATAAGGGAACTCAATTCATCTTGGGTGAACACACTCACCAATTTTTCAGTATTAATAGTCATATACTTAATTTAAGGGGTTTAAAAATTACTTCAAAAGGTACTTAGAACACATACCGAATCCAGCGGCTTGTAAGTCCGATTTGATTTCCTTATGGAACTTTTTAGGGAATTTACCCATAACAACCGGATACTCACCTAAGATTGAATTGATCTTGGTAGTCTCACTTTTGAAAAGGGAAAGGAACTCTCTAGCTTCATTGAAAGCTTTACGAGTCTTACATACGATACGGTGTGTAGTACCCATAAAGTCAGTATATTCTACTGATACATTAAAACGGGGATTTTCACTCATTTTAGAGGCTGAGAAACTCTTAAAGGGATTTTCGTTATACATATTCATCATTTTTATTACCTAATAAAGATAGGGAGACTTCCTGAATTATCCAAGCTTTTGTGGACTTTTTTTAAAAATTCTTGCTTGATAATCAATGACTTATGTAAGAGGTTGAATATCAATGACTTATAAAACATTGGTTTTCAATAGGGTATGACTGGGGTGGGACTGGTGGGACCCCAGAAGACCTTTCCGTATTTTAACCCATAACTTAATAAATAAGGGCTGTTTTAACACAGCATTTTGAACGAATTGGAATAAGTAGCATGTTATTGGACCAATTAGGTATATAACCAGATACATCCGGCTGGCGAGGAGTGCCGGGGTACTTGCGGTACAAGCGGTACTTGCGGTACATAACCGCCGGCTAGACGCATAAAAAAAGGATATCCTATTGGATACCCTTAGTTATTTACTAACCTATCTAATTACTTAACGATAGTTGTATCAGCTGCTGGAGCTACAGTTGAATCAACAGTTACTGCTGTTGTATCTACTGCTACCGCAGTTGAATCAGTAGTTGCTTCAGTTGAAGCGTTACCACCACATGCTACCAATGTAGTTGCGATTGCGAAAATTGCGATTACTTTTTTCATCTTGCTTTGTTTTATTTAAATTTAAATGTTTACCTTTTAGTATAACTCTTAATAAGTATGGTTTGTTAAAAAAATTGGGACCGGTGGGCTTACCATAACCGGCCCCAAAATGTATTTAATTACGCACCAATCCACTCATTACGAAGAGTCTTAGCTTTCTTCAATGAAGTCTCATACTGAGAATACATAACTCCATCTTCAGTTACTCTAACTCTATAAGATACAGTACCAGATGGACGTGTAATCTTTTGGATGTTGTTTGAAACTGTTTCGTAGATGTTACCACGCTTTGCTGCTTTTTTTGACTTATTAGCCATAGTTTTGAACGGTTGACCTCTTACACCGCTAGGTTTTGTTAATATAAGTGAGCCCGTTAATCAGGGTGGATACTCTATACCCTATCATTTAAGAATACCAAAGATACGAAATTATCTTGATATTACCAAATTTATTTCATTAAGGATGTCCTGCTCCAGCTCATACCGGTCCGCAAGAATCTCTACATCTATGTAAAGATACGAAATATTATCCATATTACCAAATTTATTTTTAATAGGCTTTATTATCCCAAGCGGCTGTACTATGTGTTGGACCCGGATCGTTAGCCACCGCCAACAGCCCTAACTCTGCCAGTTCTTCGGCAACCTTAGTGAATCCCTTGTCTACTATGTTATACCCATGCATTTCGTCAATAGCAACCATAGCGTGTTGTAAGGTTACATATCTACGCCCTTTCAACTCGTCCATAATCTTAGCGGGACCTAAGGTGATTTGAACCATTTCGGGGAACTTCTCATTAGCCACATCCGATATTGCGCAATTTAAGTACTTAACATGCGGTAAGGGGTTCTTTTTAGAGCCGGCTTTGAAACCTTCTCTTAGGGTTTGGACGGCCTTAATACTTTTAGCTTTCTTTGTAGCAGGCTTCTTAGCAGCCTTCTTAGTTACTTTCTTATTCATATCTTATAAGGGGTTTAAATTAATTATTGTACGATACCAATTCTAGTCCAACTACCATCCCACTCGCTACCATTCAGGTACCAAGTCCAATTCTTTTGCTTGATATGTACGCCGGGGATACCATTCAACCTTTCTTTTGTAGTGTTTGAGGACCAACCTGCATTGGATACACTTAATACACCTAACTCGTCAATAGTGGCGATAGTGTTGCCATGCAGTTTAAGTTTATAGATACCATAGGACTCTTCAACACTCATATTTGATTTACGGAACTCAGTCTTAGATAGGAACTTGTCAATAGCTTCTCTTGTGATTTTTCTACTCATAATAAGGGGTTATTTAGATGACTTAAAATAGAACTCATAAACGGTCTTAAAGAAAACATACCCAAAAAGGGAAACGGCCGATACAATCAAGGCCTCAAAAATTGTAATGTGTGTATTCATATCTCTTAATCTTATATAGTAAAACTACACATAATTCCTGAAATAAACAAGCTTTTTATCAACTTTTTTTAGGGTAAAAGCGTAACTCGTTGATAGTCAATCAAGAATTTTTTGGGGGTGGGTGGCCGGACTTAACATAATATAATTTATAGGACATTTGGGGGTTTTTGGGACGTAACTCGTTGATTATCAATACAATTCCTATTTAACATAATATCCGTTATATAACATCGGTAGGTAAAAGACGTACCCCGCCCTCCACTCCCTAAAGTTACAAAGAAATCCTGAGACTTCCAAGCATTGTGGATAACTTTTTTAACCCTTATAATTCGTTGATAATCAACTCGTTATACGCCATTTCTAAACAATCGTACCAATCAGCGGTATCGCCATCAGCAGATAATTGACGTTGAATTTGCTTTGCATAGGATACGAGCTCTTCGTCCATACCATAAAGACGGGCTCGTTCCAACATTTCGGACTCGGTTAATTGTAGCATATTATTTTTTTATTCACCATCGGGCCATTCCGTTTGAACCTTATGTAAGCAGGACCTCAGCCTTTCTAATTCAGTTTGAGCCTGTTCCAGCATTCGTTCCTGCTCCTGTATATTATGTTTCAATAGATATTCCACACCCGTTTTCTTACCCCAGTATTTCGGAAAATTAAGACGGTATCCAATAGGGTGATATTCTCCCCTTATTATCCTTGAATTCTCATTTAGGACCACCACCGGATACATAACACCAGATTCATTTGTAAACAGCTCTGCGTTATAGTGATGCGCCACATTGGGTGCTACTTGCTTCCCTTTCGGTGTCAGTCTTCCCAGATATTCAAACTCGTTATCCTTTTCAAACGGGCTCTGCACTTGTTGTGGATTATTTGGTTCGTTTTCTATATGCACGCTTTACCAGTTTTTCGTTCTCTCTTGCTTGTATTTCGTAAGGGTTATTCTTATACCCGTATTTCAATTGATAATGATTATACCAACGATACGATTGCTGAGCGTGAGTCCATTCGTGTAAAATAGTTTTTTGGACAGCAATCATTCTCTTACACTGTGCTAAATTAATCCATATCGTCTTTTCCCAATCGTAGTATCCACATTCAGCATCATCCTTAGTATCCCAATAGAATGCAATTGCACCGCATCTGCTTTCACCGAGTTTCTCGTACGCCCAATTCCATAAACGGTTACAATCAAATCTCATTCCTATTTTATTACTTACACGCATAAATATTATTTCGTTTACAATATAGTTTTCGATAATACAAATATACGAAAAAAAATCCACTTTACCAAATCCTTTACCAGTGTGGGTTGCAGAAGGCTAGTGTATTAAATTCATATAAAAAAATTTTTTTGTCTCAAAAGAAATGTGTATATAGTATTCATTATGACTGACATAGATGAAATAAACTACCGTTTTGTATATGAAGTGGTAAAAAATGTTAAAAAGTGGGAAAGTGTGTTTATTATGACACTTATCGGTTTTCAATTACTCATTCGTATCAAAATATAAATGTATGAAAGTAGCTGTATATTGTGTTATGAAGTGTAATTAAATTTTTAAGGTATCAAAATAGTGTTTTACTCGTTTCACGCGCTAGTCCAAACACCCTCTTTTATCCATTCGGACCTATCAATATACAACCCTATCCTTCCGTTATATTCTCGCTCCGATTAAGGCTTAGAAGCTCGTATTTTTGTGCAATGACGTTTCGTATTTGGGAGCACAATTCGTATTCCTCTAACCCGATACACTCTTTAAGCAACCATTGCAATTTTTGTATCTTTGTTTGTAATTCGATTTGTTCCCTTTGTGTTAAACGGTGTGGGTAATTAGTATCCATAACATAGTGATTAATGCGGTTATCAATAGGAGCTCGGACCCGTTCCCTTTCATACGCTCCTTATATATCTTTTTTATTCTCATTCTTTTTATGTTCAAAATCCCATTCAGCTCCCCTCTTTATTACGATATCCCTATCCCCTTTGTATTCCCTTTTATACATCCATACCTTAAACCATATATAAAAGGCCATTAACCCTATTATACCTATTCCCTCACCTATACCGTTTATATCATTCATTTCAGCTATTTTTTATTTACCTTAGTTTTTAGTATCGTTTATATCCTTATTGTTTTCGTTTATGTATCTATCCAATAAGTACTGACCTATTCCATACCCTATTAACATTCCTATTACTATTACTACTACTATCATCTGTATTATTTTTATGTATGTCCGCTATTGGTTTTTATCGCCAACGGAACAGCGTTATACCATTTTCGGGATTGATTAACGCCTCTAAACTCACCCCTTCATCCGGCCATTCCCAACCGATTCGTATCCTTTCCGCTATTGTATCCGCTCCCTTAAACTCTAATCCAAACCCGGCTCCCTTAACCCTTTCAATAAACTCCGCTAAGCCGCTATGTGGGTACTGCTCACCCTCACTCCATTCGTAACCCAATAACCATTCCGCTATTTGATTTTGTTTTTCTACTCTTATATCCCTTTGTAATTCCATACCGTTATAAATATATTATCCACAATCATTTTATTATCAAGGCATACACTATCAAAAAAAATTTCCCTCTTAACGACCCGATTTCCGATTCACCGATACGAACAATACAATAGTACTGAAAGGAATATATTATTTTATTATTGTTTTACTAAGGTGATTGCCCATACATCCTATAAAACCGTACAACGTCCGCATATCCTTTATATCATGCATTGAACGTGATTTATAGTTTTGCTTTATGACTTGGGTCTCCATTACATACCCACCCATTAAACGTTCACGGGCTAACCTTATTGTAATTTCATCTTGCTTCACTCCTAATACCGTCCACTCACCTACTCTTTTACGGATTTGAAATACATAGGACCCTTCCGATACAAAGACTTCACTTACTATCCATTGTGGTGTCCCCGCAAATTTACTACGAATTAAGTTTATGTTCTCTATTGTAAGCATCCGTTTCTTTTATTAAGTCTTTTATAATAACATTCCAATTGTCCGCATTATCCATTACTACTCTTTGATACTGCTTTAGTATCGTATCCCTTTGCTCCTTTGTTAATTCTAATTCTAATTCTTGCTCTATTCCTTTGATATCGTCTATTGTCACATTCATACGATTAATTTATTTAGATATTGCTTTACTAATTATGTCCACAATCCTATTCAACCGCCATTCACTCTTTTTTTCTTGTATTGTTTTCGGCTCTTCGTCCTTTGTCCTATCATATACATTCACATTACCATACGAACCTTGCATTGCTTGAATATACATACCATGCAAATGTGGCGGGATATCTTTAAACTCACCTATTATTGTAATTGGTAATTCTGTCCTCGTTCCCGCTATCGTAATTGATGCGTTTATTTGAGCCTTTGTACTACCCTTCATTGTAAGGTGTCCACTATCCGTTGAAATGTTTATACTCATCCGAAACTATTTAATACTTTTTTAATTGTTTTCTTTACCATTCGTTGTGCCACAATTAATGCAATTAGTGCACCAACTCCGGCTCCTATTAAGAAGCCAAAAATAAAATGAAATTCTACGCTCATATTGTTTTGTTTAAAGATTTTAGCATATGTTTAATTAATTCAATCAAAGGTACGATACCCAACCTCAAATCCCTTTTACTTAATAACTGTCTTATTGGTATGCCATCACTCCAAAACCACAATTCATAAAGTGCCGAATCACCTTCACCTATTGCATTTCGTTCTAAATTAATTTGCTTCCTTTCACCATTCGGCTTTAATAAGTGAATTAGGTATGCGCTATCCAATGTTTCAATTGCTCTAACTCGCCATTCACCCACATCTTTTTTGTAAAGGTTTTCTATATTGACTATTTTAAGCATACTAAATAAATGATTCTAAATGATTACTGAATATATCAATGTTTTTAATATCGTCTCTTTGTATGTATATTTTTTCATTTCCACATTCTAATTTATATTGGTATCCCTCTTTGAACGGTGAAAAACTTCTGTCCAAAACTATTTTCTTATCCCAACCGTTTTCAGTTTGTTCAATAAAAATTACATAGTGATTCAAATGTGGTCTTATTGAAAGTACAACCCACTCCATTGGACCATTGCTTCCACTACCATGCAATATAGTACCTAATAACTTTCTTTCGTTTTCTATTGTGAGCATCTTAGTAAGTGTTTGGTAGTAAGTATCTTAATATATCAATGAATTTATCCATTGTGTTTATATCAGTACAATATCCACGTTGTGTTTCACCATAACAAAATATTTCGTATGTATCCCCAAATAACTTTAATCTAACTTCACAAGTTATTGCACGAGTCATAGAATAGTATTGCTGATTAGGTGAACTCTTAACGGGTGCTTGTGTTACAAATTCAAATGTGTATGTAATTTCATCGTCCATCGTTACATTAACATTTGTTGCGCACCAAATTAAATTACCAGTTGCACTCGGTATGAATTGCTTCAATATCTTTTCAGGGTTTTTTAGTATCATTCTATTTGTTATTTTCTTCCAGACATTTGTTACAACTTCCGTCCTCATTCAATAATGTGCTATGTATCGGGCAGATATCATTCTTTTTATTCTCGTCCAAAACTATATAACGATACCCATCTTTTGTTTGTGTAAACTCACCTAACTTAGCTATTTGTTTTACTACATTCATTTTTCCGGTATTCGCCATCAAAGCTATTGTGTCCTCTAAATAAATTATTTTAGCCATTCTTTACGATGTTTTATAAACCAATAAATGTGAATCATTAATACACATGCATTAACTACAATTGTAGGCCCTGCCATAATACCCAATCCGTAAACTATCCAAAACATAGAACCGATTGAATTTATTAAACGCAATCGGTAAATGTTTTCTATTGTAAATGAATATAGTACTACAATCGTGCCAATGTACCCGAATATATCCCAGTTCATAACTAATCAAATAAGTCTTTAAATAATCCAGCTTCAACTCTTTTACCAAATGCCAATCCTAATAATTCAGTTTGAAGCTCATTTGCTTTTTCTTGCCTTTCAACCTCTTTACTAAATCTTTCAGGTGTTAATTCGTCCAACTCTTTGATATTAAAATGCTGAGTGGGTATCGTAAACACTACATACCCTTCGTTTGTTTTACGAATATCAATCCCGTCTTTAATCCACTCTTTTAACTCAATCATTTTAGATATTGGTTTCTTTAATAACTTCCATTGAAATAATCGAATCACCTTGTCTAATAAAATCCACTACTTCGACACCTTCAATTACTTTACCAAAACAAGTGTGATTGCCATCTAAATGCGCAACTCCCGCTCTATTGTGACAAATAAAGAATTGTGAACCGCCAGTATTTCGACCTCTATGCGCCATACTTAATACACCGCGATCGTGGTATTGTTTTGGTGCACTAACTTCACATTGAATTGAATATCCAGGTCCGCCATCACCTCTACCGTTCGGGCATCCGCCTTGAATCATAAAGTTTGGAATAACCCTATGAAAATTTAATCCATCGTAAAATCCTTGCTCAACTAATTTTTTAAAGTTACCCGATGCTATTGGCGTTTCATCGTACAATTCTGCAATCATTGTACCTTTTGCTGTTTCGATTTTAATCTTTGTTGCCATAGTTTTATTTTATAATCATTAATAATTCTTGTTCTCTAAACAAATAGTAATCTTTGTTGTCCAACTTTACTTTTTGTGCCGTACCGATTTGTGGCATCATTACTTTGTCACCTACCTTAACAGACATTGGAATCAAAATTCCATCGTTTGTATATACGCCCTCACCAACTGAAACTACTTTACCTATTTTTGTTTCCCTACTTTCAGCAGTTTCTGGAATGATAATACCGCCTAATGTTTTTGTTTGTTCTACCTCTGCTTCAATCAATACTCTGTCTGCTAAAGGTTTTGCGAATTGAAATTGTTCTGCCATTTTTTATTTTGTTTTCTTTGTTGTTTTCTTTGTAGCAGGTTTTTTAACTGCTTTTAGCATTTTCTCTTTAATTTCATTAGGAAGGGTTGATTTATAATATTCATCCGTATATTCAACAGCTTCGGGAAAAATAGATGCAAACTTTTCAGTATTTTGTTCTAATTGCTTATTGATATCCTCTTTAGCAATTTCAGCCATTTTTTGCTTACCCTCTTTTGATACTTTACTCATTGGTATTGCTACTAATGGGTCACTATCTTCAAATTTAGTTTGAACGGTATATATCTTTTCAGTCCTAACATTAATTGAAGGGTCCTCTGGTGGGAATTTACTATTTTCGAATTCCTTTTTTAAGGTTTCAATTTTTTCAGTTAAATGCTCCGTTCCTCTTTGAACATCATCTTCTGTTATACCTGCTAACTTTTGAAATTTATCTTTAATTTCATTCCAATCTTCTACCGGTTTTGGTTGCTTTTTTGCTTGTTGAATATCGTAAATTAATTTTCCAACTAATCCTAATACTGCTGCTGCGAATCCATATAGGATAAGCGATGAAATAAATGTTACCATAATATATGTTTTAAAATATTGATTTTATAATTTGCCAAATGAATGTAAATGCAAAAGATAGTATTCCAATTGCAACACACGCTATACCAACATAGCCAATCCATTCAAAAAGTTTTCCCCAATTAAATTTTTTCATAGTTTTAGTTTTAACCGTTCATTCTTTTTATAGTACAGTCTTCATATCGACAATCGTAATATTCTTCTTGATTATCTGGATTAAGCACTAATAACCTTGCTCCAATCATTTTGATAATTGCCGGCTGATATGTAACGGGTGATAAAACTCGCTCACCTACATACTCTTTGATTGATATTTTAGAATTATCAAATCTTATTATTTCGATATGCTTTGTACTCATTTCTTTATTTATATCTTTACGAAATACCTCACCTAATTCTCTTTGAGCTAAACTCATTACTTTCTTTTTTTCTTTGGCGTTTCAATTGTAACTGCTTTTTCAGAAGGTGTCCAACAATCTTCAAATCTTTTACCTTCTATTTCGCCTTTATCCATCTTTTCATAATATCTTTTAAGTGCATATTGGCGACACAATGTTTGAACCCATCCCAGTTTCCAAGTCCCAACTTCAACTTCAGAACCTGTTTCCTCACAAACAGCATATGATTTTTGTTCAGCGTTTCTAATCAATGCCCAATTTTTATCTGATGTTCCCGTTACATAGAATCGTAACCCACCGAATTTTTCTTTACATTGTGTTACCTTTGTAACCCAATCACCTTTTTTTAGGTCATTTACTCTAATATCATGCACCAATTCGTAAATGATTTTAAACCAACCATTACCAACTGCCAATTCATATTTGTATGGGTTAGTTTGTTTAATGTAATCAATTTTACGAGTCCACTTTATATGCTTGTGGATATAAGCAAGAGCTTTATTATATCCCTTCTCAAAGATATTATGCTCATAACCTCTGACTGTGAATGTAAACATTTCAGGATACAATTCAACAATCTTTTCACTATTACTTTTTGTCATTCTTTTTGCGTTTTAACTTTTTTTCCTCAATAGAAAGTTCTTGCGTTGGTTCATTTGTATTCACCACTTCATTTACTTTCACTTTACGAGTAGCAAGTTTCCATTCACTTTTTGGTACGAATTTCCAATATCCGCCCTTTACTCTATCATCCGCATCTTCATCACTTACTCTGCGAATTTCATCCAATTCATAGCCCTTAGCTACCTTAATACATTTAATACATTTCATCGTTTCCTCCGTGTTTAATTGTTAATTTATACAAATATACGAAAAAGTCTTGGAACTACCAAGACCTTTCGTATAAAACTATATTTTTATTTTTGAATGTTTCTAAATAATTGCGGAACTTCACCATATACCGGCAATTTACCATCCCACTTTTGCACATATTCCAATTGAATAAGCAAAGGTGTCAATGTTTGTTGCTTCATCCTATTCGCTTCAGCTTCAGCTTTAGCGGATGTAAGTAATGCTTGTGCGTTACCTTCTGCAGTTGCTACTTTAATCTTAGCTTGTGCTTCAGCGGTTTTAACTTCATTCTCTGCTCTTAATGCCGCTTGTACTGCGTTATTCTTAGCTTCAATTGCCGCTTTAAATGTTTCAGGATATACTAAGTTTGATGTGAATTGATTAACTACAAATCCTTCTCTTAACAATTGATTCTCTAAAATCTTACGAACTTCAATTTCATAAGCCTGTCTATTACCAATCAATTCGTCAGCCGTATATTTGTTTGTTGCTAATCTAAATGCATCAAACACTGCTGTTTTCAAAAATCCTTCCTCAATTTGGTCCAAGCTTCTACGATACTTAGCGAAGATTGAAGGAACTTTCTCTCTTTGTACTGAATAGTTAATGATAGGTGAAACATGGAACTCACTACCATCTTTACTATTTACTACGAATGAATTATCACCTGTATATTCTTTGTGTTGAATAAATGTAGGGAACTCATAGATGTTATGTGTAATTGGATTATAAAATACCATACCAGTCACTTCAGTCACATCACTTACACCTTTGTTATCGCCATAAAGGTTTACTTTAACACCCACATGTCCTGCATCAATTCTTTCACAAGACTTAAATAAAAATACCATTAGAAATAATCCAACGATAGCACCACCGATTAATTTTGTCATTTTTTTAATTTTTAATTGTTGTTCTAATTTTAATTGTTGTAGTTGTTCTTCACGCTCTCTTTCTATACGAGCGTATCTTTCTTGAAATGATTCCATATTACTTTTATTTATTTGTTACTTTTTTAGTTTTTGGAGCTGATTTTTTAGGTGTTGCTTTCTTTTTAGGTTTTTCTAATACCTCTTTAGCCATTTCATCAATAACAGGTCCTAATTCAGATTCCAACTTTTGTTTAATTTTGGCATCATACATTTTTTGGGCCTCATCCAATTCACCCTTATCAACTATACCACCGGTATCACTCCTTACATAATTGTAAAGTGCTAATCCACCCCATATAATCAATAGCAAAAATCCAATACCTGCCATAATGTTATAAAATGTGTTAGCGGTTGTAAGACCAGGATAAATTACGAATTCTAAAATCAAAAATATCGTAATGAAATTAAAGATTTGCTCTTTGTACTTTTTTAAAAAATCTATCATTTTGTTTTATTTTAAGATGGGTTAGTGTGGTGAATCAATAAGTTAATATGATTACCATAATATAAGAATGTTGAGTATGTTAAACTGCTCGACTATTGACACTATCAAGATTTAATTTTTGAAATTTATTATCATTATCGTTTAATACTGATTGGCTATGTCTCAGATTTGTAAGATAATAATAAAAACAAATTTCATCACTCACACCTTCCCAATTATTTAATTAATTTGAGTGATTGCATTGTGAGTATCTAACTCATCTTGCAATTGTTCAATTTCAGCTTCTAAGTTTTCTACCATTTTGTTTCTTAGAACAATATCAATTTCAACTTCTTTTATGGCCTGAATTGAACCATACCTTTCGGTTACTTTACCTTCCTCACAACTAATTGCTTTTAGTTGCTTTACTCTACCTTTTAGCTCTGCCATCAGGAAGATTTTACCATACACCGGCTGATTAGCAGTGTGTATTTTTGCTTTCAAATCAACTAACTCTCTAGTTAATTCATTTGCTTCATTCAATACTCCGATTACGGAATATCTACGTGGATTACCCTGCTCAATCGAGTTGTTATCTTTAGCAATAGCGTACAACTCTTTGATTTTAGCGGTAAGTTTGTTCTTTGCCTTTAGGGCCTGTTTTACATTCATCTTTTAACCTTTTAAGTTTTAATTTATACAAATATACGAATAATTTTTGAATCTACCAAATTTATTTAAGAATCTTATTCACAATTTTATTCCACTCTTGCTTTTCAATCTTATCAGCGTTATACAATTCAAACATAAATTCACTAACATTACTGGGTATTACCAGTATATGATACTCATCATTAATTTTATCAGCAACAATAGACTTTCTTATTTCAGTAATTTCGGTATTACTAAGAGAAGCTGGTACCCTGATTATGAATATTGGTTTTGGTGGAGTCCTAACTACATTCATAGGCTGTGCATTCATTTGTTGAATTATTTGTTGTATTGTTTTTGGTGGCATACTATCCGATTATGTTTATTAAGTTACGAGTTATTATTGTTAATGATATTACTATCCATATTGTATTGAATACAATCAATGTAGGTAAATCTTTTCTCATTGATGCCCAAATTAACAATGAAGATGTTAGTAAGGTTAAGAAATGCATATACCATAACTCAATACCAAATATCAAACCAGGCACAATGATTATTGCTTTAGCCATCCATGCACAAAATTCAATCACATTATAATCTGTCCAATACTTTCCGTTTCTGAACATTAGTATTCGTTTCCAAATTTTACGGAATCCAACTAACCAATATAAAGCTAATATGAATACCAAATATACAATTAGATAAATCATTTTACAAATACATTTTGTTTTATTGTTTCATATAACCCAAATAGAATTAAACTCCAAGCCATATCACCCAATATACTATATCCAAAAAATGGAATAGCCATAGTATAGCAAGTAATCAATCCTTCAATTGTATGTGGATAGCTTAATACCCATACTCCGAAATTGGAAACTATAAAAAATATAAATGAACTTATAAGAACTGAAGTCCATTTTAACTCTTTAGTAATCCAACTAAACATAGTAATCAATATGAAAGCAGAATATACCCACAATGATATTGAACTAAATCCCAAAACAATATCGGATAGTATCATAGATATCAATGGAAATACTATACTAAACCATTTGTTACGAAATGAAGCTCCCGAAAATAATGCCAATGCAGTTATTGGGGCAACATTTGGCGGATGTGGAATTAATCTAAACCATACAGTCAATAACACAAATCCAATCAAAAAGTTTTCATTTCTATTCATAATCTATTCTCATCCATTTATTGTTTGAATCCAATCGAGTTGCTCCGATAAATTTCATCGGCCATTCGTTTGGTGCTATAAGTGAAAGGAATGGAGAACCATCACCCTTCTCATATAAAAAATAAGTTTCACCCATCACAGGTACAAAGTTATACTTAGCTGAATATACAAACTCATTCCATTGTACTTCATCAATTAAGTTTTTAAATTCCTCTTTTATTTCATCATATTTCTTTGTAAAGACCTTATTAGCTTTTTGAGCCTGCATTTGTTTCCATCCGGTAACATCTTCTAATTTAATAGCAGGTGCACCGTTGTTACTACCATAGGTTAATTCTCTTTGATAGTAACCACGTTCCTCGTCCCATACAACTAAGTCAGGTTTTTTCTTTTTACCTTTACTCATATGAATTCCTATCAATATTAATTACAAAAGGGAAACGTGGTATTCCATCTGGTGTTAAATTGAAATACTTAATCGTTGCTTGTTTACCGATTAGTTTCTTTTTATTCTTTAACATTTCCGCAGTTTCTTCCCAAGTTCCTTTTACATTTGATTTGAAAGGTTTACCATCTGCTGTTTCAAATACCATATAACCAGCAGTTCCAGTTCGGTTACCCTCACCTTCACAAATATCTTTAATGATATATTCTTCGTCAACAAATGATTTGTGTTTCAATAGGGATTTGCTTCGTTTGTTTTCATACTTAGCATCCAATCGTAACATTTGACCTTCAAATCCTTTATCCACATACTCGCCATACAATTCCATAACTTCAGCTTCACTATTGCAATTATCAGTTTGAACCAATACACAATGTTTTTCAAATGAATCTAATTCAACATCAAACAATTGGTCCAACGCATAACATCTTTCACCAAAACTTAAACGATTGCTTGGTATATCGTAAATCCAATACTGAATATTCTTTTTACTTTCAAGTAAATCAGCTTCGGTTGGTTTTGTTTTCTTAACCAATGATACAATAGCATTGAAATCGTTAGCGAATTTATCAGCATATAACTCACCATCCAATATCAATGTGGGGTGCGTTTCAAATACACTATTCAAACTCTCTCTAATATGTGGTGCTGAAATGATTGGTTTACCATTTCTACTGAACATACCATCTTTAGTTACTATACAACGAATACCGTCCAACTTAGGCTGTGAGAATATTGGATACGTGATTTTATCTTTATAGTCATCCCACTTAGCTGCTAACATTGGTTCAAAGTATTGAGTCTTATTAATGTGATTAATATTTTCAAAGTAACCACTTTCCAATTTCTTTGTACGCTTAGCTTCAGCTTCTTTAAGTGCTTGCTCAGCATCCGTAGTACCATTTGCTTTGCCTACATTCTTACCATACACTACTGTCCATTCGTTTGTAGTTATAGCACCACCAACTTGTCCACTATGTGTTCGGTACTTATTACCCACTACTTCAATTGTCCACTCTTGGGTTGCCCCTGTCTTAGTTTTTTTGTAAATCGTTTG
>JACCDP011300710.1_pt1 | contig 15428 bp, 18 predicted proteins | sample 7445841 | NCBI WGS metagenome assembly JACCDP01 (sample SAMN15323441, study PRJNA562643) | freshwater metagenome | isolation source: river surface water | place: USA:Blue River Watershed | collected 2017-08-17 | reverse complement strand
TAATAAAAGAATTCCTGTTCAAGAACAATATATTGATATACCTTTATATTCAAAAGATTATCTTTCAAAGAAAGAATATCCATTTGCTTCTATTTTAGATATAAGTTATATTGATTATAACTTTCAAACATTTCCTCTTCCAACTTTTGACGATGAATATATTAAATTTATATCTGAAAGTAAAATTAATTCTGTTTATAAAGAATTTGATAGTCTTATTAAATATTTTAAAATTAAAGATGTTATTCATGGTTATAAAATAACCGATTCCACTTATATATTCTTTGATAATGATAATAAAATTATTGATATTAATAACTTTAAAGAATCTGAAGATAATCAACAAAAAATAAAATAAAAAATAATTATATTTTTTAAATATAATTATCTAAGTTAAAATATATACTTTATTGTATGTTTAAGTAAATCATTTGTTAAACACTTATTTTTTAGTCTTGTATATAATTCTTCTTTAAAAAGCTTGATATCCCATTTTATCTGTCTATATGTTTTGTAACTAGTTTCATCATAACTAAACATATATCCATTTCTTAATAATATCGTCACTGAGGTTGGAGATATTCTATTTATAATTCTATTATATATTATTAAATCTTTTTCAAAATTTGGAGAATTTTTATCACTTCTTATTCTTGCTCCTCTTTGAAGTAATAATTCTGTCATTTTTTTACTACAACTATTTCCTATCAATGGCACATTATTTTTTGTTAAACCATTTATCAAATTATCATATTTTTCTGTTCCAGAAAAACTATTAAGAATAAATATTACATTATCTATATCATCTTTTTTAACACTTTCATATAATGAAAAAAGTGTTTCTTGAAAATCTCTTTCTCTTTTGTCAGAAATTAAAATATTTATATATTTGCTTTTCTCCTCAAATAAATCATTTCTTAAATAAAAATAATTATTCATATCAGAATATGGATTATTCCAAGGAACACACTTATTCATTAATAGTTTTAACAAATCAAGTTCTTTATGTATTAGAGATAAAGATATTATACTAATATCTTGAAAATTTATATATTCTGGATTTAAATATTTTTTTAAAATATACCAGTGTGTGTTATTTCCAAAAAAATAATTTATATTCTCATTTATTATTCTATATAAATGATTATCATTTACTATTTCTCCATTTACTAGATAATCAGCAATATGAACAGTATATTTATCTTTTATACTATTAAGTATAAGTTGAAAGAAAAATAAATCAACATTTTTTTGATTACCAAGATCCTGATTACCAGGTCCTTTATATGGATTAGAACAATTATAATGATATGTCATAAATTTTTTTAACATTTTCATACAATCTTTATTAACTTTATAACTACCTGATCCCGGACTGTTACGGGATTGTGATTCATCGCGAAATAATGTTAATAACATGTTTATTAACATTTTTTCATCATTAGTAATATTATTTTCATTACTATATAAATTATCAAATAAATTTTTATTCAAAGCTTTGCTTTCTTCTGAAAAATCTGTTAAATAACGAATTATATATCTACAGTCTTCATTTCTTTCAAGACTTCTTAACATATTTTATATATAATATAAATATTTATATATTTTATATAATCATTCCTATAAATCACTTTTTCGTACCTATATTTAACATTATTAACCGGACCCGGTAATTGATACATAGGGTCTAGTAATTAACTGATATTTTTTCTTTATTATATATTATATTATACTATACTATACTTTTTATAAATGTCTCGTAATCAAGACCTTGGGTCTCGTAAAAAAATTATATTTGAAGACTCTGATTGGGATCAATCTCATAATATTCCTTCTGATTCTATTCCTAAAATTAAGAATCGTATTAAACTTGGTCTTTGTTGTATTAACACTGAACTAAGAGAACAAAAACAACCCATTTATTGTAATCGCACTATGATTCGTCGTACTTTCTCTATTGAACGAGCCAAAGAATCTGCTCTTAAAAATGTTAATGATATTATTCCTATTATCAAATGGAATACAGAGAATGATATTCATCATCTTAGACTTAGTAGCGATATGTTTCCTCATTATACAGATCCTGAAACAGAAAAATATACAATGGATTTTTGCGATGATGCTCTTAAAAAAGCTGGAGAGTTTGCCAAATCTTGTAATCATCGTATAACAATGCATCCAGGTCAATTCAATCAAGTTGGTGCTAATACACAAAAAGTGTTTGATAAGACTTGCGAAGATCTAAGTATGCATGCAGAAATTCTTGACAGAATGGGAATAGATGATAATGGAATTCTTTGTGTTCATGGCGGAGGTTTATATGGAGATAAAGAAAGCGCAATTAGAAGATGGATAGAACAGTACGATGATCTTCCAAAATCAGTAAAGAAAAGATTAGCAATAGAAAATTGTGAGAAGTGTTATTCAGTTCGTGATTGTTTAGATATAGCACAGGCAACAGGAATTCCTCTAATATACGATTGTCATCATTATGAATGTTACAATCAATTACATCAAAATGAACCTTATGAAGAAATAGAAGATATGATGCCAGAAATAATAGAAACATGGAAAAAAACAGAAAGAGTTCCTGTATTCCATGTATCAGAACAAGCACCAAATAAAAGAGTAGGAGCTCATTCCGATTATATAGAAAAGATACCAGAGCATATGCTTATGGTTCCAGCAGAATATAATATTGATTTACATATAGAAGTAGAAGCAAAAATGAAAGAAAAAGCAATTAAGCAAATAATGAATAATTATAAATATTTATTTTAAAGAATTAATAAAATTTTCTTTTTAATTAATTAAAAAGAAAATGGCACGTATGTCTCGTAGTTATTGTAAAAATACTCCAGTTAGAAAAATGGGATTTTCGCAAAGAAGCAGTTGTAAAGCACAAGGACTTATAAAAAGAACAGGAAAGTCTAATAAAGGAAAATATCTTAAAAGTTCTAAATATAAAAGTCATATTATTTATAAAGTAAAAAAATCTAAATCACCTCTTTTTTATAAAAGAAAGAAGAGTATAAGTAGAAGAACAGGAAAAAGAAATCCAAGAGTTCCAAGAAAAACAAAAAGAGAAAATATAAGACATTCAAGTGATTTATTTACAGATGAAAATCCAAAAGGAACAGTAAAAGGATTAAAATTTATTAATGCTAAAGAAGCAAGAAAAAGCGTAAAAAGATTAAGAAGTTTGTATAAAAATAAAAAGATTACATATGCTCATATGAGACAAATAGGAACAACAATGGAACAGAGAAGCAGATTTCATTCGCATCCAACAAAAAATATAAAAGAGGCAAATAAAGTATGGAAAAAATTTAATAAAAGTTTTTCAAAAAATTAATTACTTTTAGAAAGATTTATATGTCTTTGTTCTATCATTTGATTAAAATCAGATGATTTTTGAAGACTTTTTTTTAGGTCATAATTTTCTTTGAATGCTAATATATATTTATCAAGACAATCAAAATAATCTTTTTGATAATCATTTATAAGAGATTTATAATCTTCAACAATAGTTTCATATTCCTGATTTCGAGTTTCATATTGAAGACATTTTGTCTGGTAATCCTGACTAAGGATCTGGTAACCCTGAGTCAAGCTCAGGTACTCTTTAATTTTATTTTCTAACATAAGATTAAGTTTATTAATTTCTTCATTTTTATTTTTTAATTCAATTTCTTTATTTTGAAGTTCTAAAGAATGTTTCTTTTTTAGTTCTGAAATTTCTTGATTATAATCTTTTGATATATCTATATTAATAGATAATTTAGGACCCTCTTTAATTTCTGTATTTTTTAAAGAATTTCTAAATTCTAGACACTTTTGGCTAGGATGATTAATATGTTTCTCAAGATTATTTTTGTTTAAAAAAGTTTTTTTACAATATTGACATATATTACTCATTTAATAATATGTAAATATTTTATTTTATTTATTTTGATTTATTGATGCTGCTTCTTCTAATATAGATTGATATGCTTTAAAACTAATTGAATATATATCAAAAGGAGAGAATCTTTTATTTATTGGTAATATCATTTTACCTTCAATCCAAGATCTTAATTTTCTTAAATTATTACTTGTCATTGTATAATGAGGTCCTTTTTTATCAAACTTAAAAAAATTATATACAATAGTAGCAGTTGTAGTTAATGCTCCTGCAACTATATTCCATTTTGATATAACTTCTGTAGATGCTTTGCTAGCTTCAACATAAACAACTCCACTTCCTAAAACAAGTAAGCTAAATTGAATGCCTTTATCAATATTAGTATTTATTTTTCCAAGTTTTTTATATTTTTCTTCAAGACGTTTTAATTCTTCTATTAAATCTTTTAATTCATCTTTCTCATCTACTTCATACCATTGAGTCCATTCTTCAGCATAGTTTTTAACTGTGTCATTTCCATCCAAATTTCCCTCTGTATATTTTAAAGTAATAGGAAGCTCGCTACAAAGTTCGCTAAAAAGATTTTTTCTATCAATTTTTCTAACTCTTCCGGTTCCTAAGGTTCCGGTTCCTGTTCCACTTGTTTTATCTTCATTTTTTTCTTCTAAAGACCTTGGGTCTTCAACTGAACTACCAGTCCCTAAACCTGAATTAGAAGAAATAGAAAGTGATTTAAATTTATTTGGAGTTGATTGTGAGCTAGAACTCTCTGATTTTTGACTAGAAACATCTGGTTTCTGACTAGATTTAAAAACGCGATTATCTTTTTGTGCCATTAAATAATTTATGACTGCATTTACACCAGAACCTGTATTTGATTTTTCAAGTTCTTTTTGGACTTTATTCTTTCCTTCTTCAATAAGTTTATCAGAAACATTTTTAACTAAACTTTCAATATCTTTATTTTTAGCTAATTCAATCTCACGAATAATATTATCTGGTAATCCGGTCCTTGGGTCCGATAACTCTAAATTATTTACATTGTCTAATGCTTTTAAGATAGGTGTTGAAGGAATATTATCTAATATATCTTTTTCAGATATAGAATCATTAATAAAATTTGTATCAGTAATAAGAGAACCTGGAATAATTGAATTTATATCAATTACAACATCAGAAGAAGATCCTGAAGGAGATACTATCTTTGATAATATATCCAATGTTTTACTCATTTATATTCAGGATAGAAAAAAAATCTTTTTTACATATTTATTAAAGAAAATATTTTCTTTAATAAAATTAATTATTACCTGAGCAAAGCGATGACTCAGGATTAACACATAGGATGGAACTCCCAATTTAATAATTCACAACATTGTTTATATATCTCATCATGTTCTCTTAAACGAGAGTGTGTCTTAAGTGTATTTAAATCAGAATAAGGAACTCTTATTCCTTGTTTTAATAATAATTGTCTTAACACATAGTGACTATTTAAAAAATTTTTTCTGTAACAACTTATTCCTTTTATTGATACAAATACTTTTACTAACTTATCAAAATCATCGTATAATTCTTTCTCGTACTTACTTATATCAGGTTTTGATTTTCCAGTAAGCTGACTAAATATAAGTTGTGTATCTTCATAATATTTAGATTTTTCAATTTCTTTTAAAAATGTACGTATATGCTGTTTTGTTACTTTCTCATATTTTGATCCAGAATCATCCTTGTTTAAAAGACCATGCATTTCAAGCATCTTCTCTAAATTATCATATACACTTTGTGGTATATGTTTATTTTGTTTTCCTTGATATTGATTTATTGTATCACGAAAATGACACTTTTTTTCATAGTGATATTTCTGTGTCATATTAACTCTTGAATAATCATAAAAAGTAACATTATCTGTAAAATTAGAATTATAAACCATTCCACATTCTCCGCAAACTATTTGACAGCCATTTTCTACAGTTTGTTCTATCTTATTTTCATCTTTATTAATACATTTACATATATTTACTTTTTGTTTTTTTACAATATTTTTTATTGAATTTTTTATAGAATTTACAAACTTTTCTGTTTCATCTTTCTCTTTCTTTGATATAAAATAATCTGGAATTACTGGATAATATAATAATGTTTTATTATCTATCATTGTCTTTACTAAATTATTAAAATCACTTATCACTTGTAATAAAGGTTGATTTTCAGACTCTACTTTTTTCCCAATAAATTGTATTGTTTTTGGCTGATTTATTATATTTGTATATTTTTCTATATATTGTAAAACATTTGTTGTGTATGCCATTTCATTCATATATATATCATTTATATGTTTATGTATATTTGAAATTTGTGTATATATATCTTTATACTCTTTATATGTTAAATTTGTTTCTATTTTTAAAGTACCTTGTCCTGAACTCGAATTACCAGAATTATTTATATCTACATTATATTCATTCACAAAATTATTTATAGAATATGTAATTGAACTTTCTATTCCATATGGACATTTTGTAAGTTTTAACTTTTTTAAAAGTTGTTCTATAACATGCTCATATAAACGTACTCTTTTTTTTTCAGTCTCAAAATACTTCAAAATTTTTTCATTTATATGTAAGATATTATCTTCTTTTATTTCTTCTTTATTCTTTCTCATAATTTTATATAAAATTATGAGACATACTTTAAATATATTATTTATGTTTTATATTTAATTATTCACCTCTTTAAAAGAAAAAATATTGGAGATGTGATGTTGGTGCTGCTTTTGCTTCCATGCCTTTCAAAGGATTTGATACCCATCCCTTATATACTGCAAATGCGTAACATAATGCTACTACAATTAGCACTGTTACAATAACCCAACCTAAACACATTTTTGGTGTAAGAGGAGTATTAATACGCATTCCACAAGCAGTTAAAACACGATGTACAATATTATGAGCAAACATTTCTGCTTTTGTACCTGTAGGCATCATTTTAGGTTGAGTATTAATTCTTTGTGGTTGAGGAACATTTCCATAACGAATGTGATTAGCCATCTTTTATTTTATTCTAAAGAAAATAATTTTTAAATTAATAAAAAATTATTATTATTTTAATTTTTTAATTTATTTTAACTCTTTTATTTCATTCAAAAAATGAATTATGTTTTCATAATAAAATATATTGTTAAAATTATCTTCTCTGATTTTACTCATTACCTGAGTACAATCAGTTACTGTTTTTCCATTTTGTAAATTTTTCACTATAACATCATTAACTCTTTTAACTCTTGATGAAAAAGTAGATGATTGTTTATCTCCGCTAAAATTTTTAACACTAGTTACTAAATCACTTAAAGTATTAGTTAAATCTTTTAACTCTCTGTCATAAACTTTATATATTTTTGTATTCAATAATAACTCTAAATTGTTTATCTCTTTCTCAAGTCCTTTTCCTCCCTTATAAAAATTCTCTAAATCTACTATAAAATAAAATCCTTTTCTATTAAAAGGAGTATTAAAACTAAAACTATCAACTCCTTCATTATGTCTATCTATATAAACCATTATTTCTTTATCAATATATGAAATTTTACAAGAAGAATCTTCTAATAAAGGTCTAATTCTATCAAATGATGTCTCAATCATTCTACGATTATTTATATATCTTGAATTTATAAACAAACTCTTATCAACAGATGGTTCTTCTTCTTTTCTTAAACTTATATGTAAAAAATTTTTTACACTTTCATCTACTTTTATGTAATATTTTGAAGGTACATATATAAATAAATCTAATCCTGTTTGAATATAATGTACAAATATAAATACTACTCTTCCTTCATAACTAAAAATTCCATGAATACCTATTTGATTTGCTGATAAATATTTTATCAAATTATTTATTGGATACTCTTCTGTATCATCTTCACTTTCATAGTCATCTCTATATTTGTCATCATCGTACTTATCGTCATCTCTGTACTTATCTTCAGACATTTTAAAAATAATTATTTATCCTATAAGCCAATCAATTAAAAAATATTTTTTTATTTTTATTTGTACAAATAAAAATAAAAATAAAATTATTAAAAATAAATACAAAGGTTAAATTTTTATTTTTTATAGATAAATTATTAATAAATGGAATTTGGTGATAAAATTAAAGACCTCCCTACCGACGAACAAACTCCAGAATCTATTGATAAACAATTGTTAATTGATATATTAAAACCTGAAGAACCTAGCAAATTCTCTTCAGTAAGTCATAATATTCGTTTAGTAGCAATTGCTGTTATTCTTTATTTTGTATTAAATACAACTGTCACAAAAAATTTCTTACTAAAATATATTTCAAATCCTGACACTCTAAAGTATCTTATTTTTGTATTCATAGCATTATCTTTATATTTATATCATACTTATATTTAATTATAAGATAAACTTCTACTATATTTTGATAATTTTATTATTTTATTTTGAGTTATATTTTTTGAGGAAAAATCATTATTTGATTTAGGAAAAGTATGCGGACTCTTATTTTTAATTTGAGATATAGAACCAGAAACTAATTCAGAATTTTTATTACATGACTCGATATCCGAGTTACCTGAGTTTATTCTACGAGTATCATCGCATATATTTTCTAAATTCATTTTTTTATAAAAAAAATTATTATTATTTTTTGTAAAATATATATTTGAAGAAAAAAGATCATCTTTTGAAGATTCCGGTAATCCGGAGTTTATCTCCGGTAATCCCAAAGAATCGGTTAGTAGATGTCTATCTCTTCTATAAAATGTTTTATGTGTAATATAGTCGTCAAGACTTAATGTATTATTTATATTTTTATAATAAGGACATTTAATGACATCAACCATTAATTTTTATTATTTATCAAGAAAAATTAATTTTTATTTAAATTCTTGTTTTATTATTAATAAAAAAATATTAATAATAAATGTTATTAAACGCTATTAATCTTATTCTTTCAAAGGATAAAAATATTAATGAAAATCAAATTATACGTGATACTATTATAAAACTTAAATTTATTGGAACTTTTCAATCTAATGAAAAAATTGATGTGAGAAATCTTCGTGTTGAACAAAATACAATTTTTACTCCAATTAAAAGAATGTTTTATGGAGAATCTAGAAATACAACATTTGATTTCTTAAATAATACTATTGAAAAAAGTTTTAATATTATTAATTCTTTTATAAGAACTGATAAACTATCTGAAAAAATATTCTGTAAAAATATTCTTAATGATCTTGTAAATTGTATTTCTGGTCTTAAAAATATTCAAAGAACTTATACAGATGATAAACTTTTCTTTTGTAATGTTCAAACTTTAATAGAAAGTATTCAAGCAAAACTTATAGAAATAAAAGAACAATATCCTGAAATTTTTTATATGCAAATATCTGAAAACGAACTTTCTCTATTTCAAGAAATAAATTTTTCTCAAAATAAAGATGAACCCTCCAAAGAAACTCTTTGTAATCCTTTGTCTGAAAATTCAACACAATCTGGAATAAAAGAAAATAATGAAAATAAGCAACTTAATAATAAAAAAATAAATAAATAGTTTATTTTCTTAATAAAAATTAATATGACTAATAACTTTAAAAACTGGTGGTATCATAATAGTATTTGGGTTATTATATTTGGATCTATACTTTTATTTTTAATTTTATGGATTATTAGATACTTTTTCTCAGAAGAATTTGATGATAATGTTCCTATTCTTGATTATCTTTTTTATGGTTCTACTCGGCATTCTAAAAATAAATTTGTAAAAACTGGAAAAAGAAAAATAATTAAAGAAAGTAAAGGTGAATTACTATGTAGAGATGTTGTTACTAAAATATTTAATAAACCTTTTATTAAAATTAGACCTAATATTTTACGAAATGATAAAACTGGTAAAAATTTAGAACTTGATATTTATAATGATGAATTAAAACTAGCAATCGAATATAATGGAAGACAACATTATGAATATATTCCTTATTTACACAGAGATTATCAAGCTTTCTTAGATCAAAAATATAGAGACGACCTTAAAAGAAAATTATGTAAAGAAAATAATATTAGATTAATAGAAGTTCCTTATACTGTTAAATTTGATCATATTGAATCTTTTCTAAAAAATAAAATATCAGAACTTAATATTAAAACATAAATTACCGGTCTTTGGACCCGCATTAATATATTTTAATTAAAATATATTAATAAAGAGTTTATATAATTTACATACCAGCAGAATCCATTGGATCGTTTTCACCTCTCATCATAGAGTTTAACATATTGTTACGACGATCTCTACGAATATGATGACCAATATATTGAGAATTCATAATATTACCCATTGGATTTACTGAAAGATCTGAGTTAGTTAATTGACGAGTACGAATATGACTACCAAGAGGACCTGGTTCTTGACGCATACGAATATGTTGTGGAGAAAGACCAAGAGTAATATTATCTTGATACATGAATTTCTCAGGAGTGGAAGAGCCACTCAACAAAAAGTAAGCGACAGCAGCAACAGCTAAAATTTTAAGAAGTGATTCATTTGATATATTCATTTTTAATATTACCAAGAAAAAAATATTTTAGTTTAAATTTTATTTTTATTTAATTTATTCTTTTTTATATTTTATAAAATAATATGAGCAATAATAATAATCTACCTTTGGATATAGCTGATAAGAATAAACAGATAAAATGTGAATTGATAGGAAAAGGAAGCTATGGAAAGGTGTATAAAATTAAGTATAATAATGAAAATTTTTGTTATAAAAAGTTTAATTTGTTTTTATATGAATATAGTAATATTTTAAATTCTGAACCAGGATTACCGGGATCTGGACCCAGATTAACACAAATCAAAGATATTATTATGATAGAAAATAATATAAAAGAAGTTGTATTTTATAAAACATTAAATAGAAAAATAAAAGAAAATAAGGATGAACCCTCCAAAGAAGACCTTGAATCATCCTCTGTAAAAAAAGCAGAATGTTTTACTTTATCATTTTTTTTATATGAAGATACAAATAGAATACAACATATTCCAAGACCAACTCTTATAACATATAATCCAGAACTTTTATTAACAAATAATATTAAAAATATAGAAATTCCTGATATAGAAGATTTAGGTATAAAAATATTTTTTAAAAATTATGGATTATCTTTAAATAAACATAATTTTATCACAAAAGATGTTTTTATAAATATATTTTCACAAATATGTTCAACTATTCTTATGTTTTTTAAATCGAATATAACTCATGGAGATTTAAAACCTTCAAATATTCTTCTAAAAGTATCTGAAAATAAAATTTTAAATTCATTAGACTATAACATAACAATTATAGATTTTGGAAGTGTTTGTTTCTCTCACGGATTAGATATAAAACAAAACTATCAGCGTTGTACTCTTTTTTATTCATCTCCTGAAGAATTTATTGAAGATGAATATAGTTTTTGTAATGACTGGTGGAGTATAGGAACTATTATGTTTGAATATATTACCGGAAAATATTTTATAGAATGTCTTTTAAAATATTGTAATGTAGATACTGAAAATATAAACTTATTTATAAAATATTCTACAAGCGTAATGTGTAGTTCAGATTTTAATGCTATAGATTTCATATCTAAATTTTATTTAACAGTTACTCAATCATGTATAAATAGATGTATATCTTACTATATAAAAGATAAAGATTTACAAAAAATTATTTCTTATTTCTTAATAAAAGATGTAGAAGCAAGAACTTATAATCTTGATCGTGCTTTAAAATTATTAAATATAGAAGAAAATATTTTAGCAGAAAGTACTTCTATTATAAAAAAAATTAATGTATTACCACTTTATAATTCTTTTGAATCACCTTTATATAATTATGAAACCAGAAAGTATATATTATCAGGAATTTATTCTATATGTATTGGAATTAAAAAGTTTGGAAAAGAATTATTTGGTCATACTACTATGATTATAGATAGATTTTATTTAAGATTACATCATGTTAAAGAGAAAAATTTAAGTCCTCCTAGGAATGAAATTTTACTTTATGATTCAAAAATTATAGCTATATGTTGTTTAGCTATTTCTTCTATATTACTAAAAAGTGAAGTTATATCTTTTAATTTTCTTATAAAAGTATGTAAAGATTATTTTATTTATGATATTACACTTCAAGAACTAGAAGAATATTTTATTTATATTTTTCAAATTATGGATTTTAATCTTTTTAATATTAGTCCTGATATGCTTATACCAGCAAATATTAAAAAAAATTATACAAAAATATTTAAAACTTATATAAAATATCCTATTATAAATGAAACATCTTATGATATTTTACAATTAATTTTAGAAGATGATTAAAGTCCTATTCTTCCTTCGCTATACAAAGGATTCTCAGAGCGACCATAGTAATCACGACGGCCATGAAAACCCTCTTTTAATTTACAGTTACAAGGCTTCAATACTAAATAAAGAAGTAAAACAACAATAGCGATATGTAGTTTATCCATGTTATCCATTTTTATTATTACTAAAAGATAATATTTTATTTTTTTAAAAATCTTCATTAAATCTAATTTCTATTTGATTTTTATCTGAAATTACTGCTGTTTTTGAATAATTTGATACTCTCTTCTCGAAAAAGTTTGTCTTTCCCTCTACACTTATCAAACTCATCCATGGAAATGGATTTTCTACTTTATATATTCTCTCTCCTATCAGATTTAAACTCAAATGATCTGCTACATATTCTATATATTGACACATTAATCTCTTATTCATTCCTGTTAAATCATATGGCAAACTTTCATTTATAAACTCTTTCTCAACACTTACTGAACTTTTTATTATATCCATTACTTCTTCATTACTTAACTTATTTACTATATATTTACTATAAACTAAACAAGCAGAATCACGATGCATTCCTTCATCTCTTGCTATTAATTCATTTGAATGGCATAAACCAGGCATTAATCCTCTTTTTTTAAGCCAGAAAATACTACAGAAACTTCCACTAAAGAATATTCCTTCTACACAAGCAAATGCGATTAATCTTTCAACAAAATTTCCTTTTTTAATCCATTGTCTAGCCCATTCAGCTTTCTTTTTAATAGAAGGAATATTAATAGTTGCTTCAAAAAGTTTTTGTTTTATTTTTTCATCTTTCACAAGCGTATCTAATATAATTTGATATGTATTTGAATGTATATCTTCTATCATTTCTTGATAATGTAAAAGCATCTTTAATTCTGGAACTTTAACATTTTCACAATAATCTTCATCAAGATTCTCATTCACAATAAAATCACTACAAGCAAAAAATCCTAAAACCATTAAAATAAAATGCTTCTCGTCATCTTCTAATTTATCCCAATGAGTTATATCATCAGTAAAAGAAATTTCTTCAGGAACCCAAAATGCAGCAACTGCTTGTTTATACATTTGCCAAATATCAGGATATTGAATAGGAAAAAGATTCATACGATCATTTGTTAAAATTGGTTCATTCATTTTATATATTATAAATATTATAATATATAAAATTTATTTTTTAAATACTTTTATCCTCTTTTTACAATATCATTTGGCATACTACATAAAGATCCACAGTTCAACATACCAAAAATAACAAGACCAATAGTTATAATTCCTCCATAATAAGGAACTAATGAAAGTGTTATAAGTAAGAGTGGATACATAATAGGCCATTTTAATGTCATACTACATTTAAATGCGTAGTAAATTGATAAAATAAATAATATTATATAAAATAAAATTAAAATTCCAATAATAACAACCATAGTGTTCATAGCAGAAGATAATTCTTCACTACATAACTCTGTGTTATAATATTTGTTTCTAAGATCATTATAATCGTCAATACGTTGTTTTATAATTTCCATAAACATTTTATTATAAACTAGTTTGGAAAAAAATATTATTTTTATAAAATACTTATTGGTATTAATAATTTATCTAATATTTCAAATTCGTATAAATCTAATGATGTCTCTTCTTTAAAAGATTCTTCAAAAATTTCTTTTTCAGTTTCAGATTCCTCTTGAGAACTAAATATTCCTTCTAATTTTATTTTTTTATTTTCAAAATTAGAATTTTTTAAGTCTTTGTATATAATGTTTATTATTTCTTTTTTTGATGAAAATTTATACTTATTTACATAATTAAGAATAACATTTTCTATTTTAACATCAACTGTTGAATCAAATATTATTCCTATTTTTATATCTTCTGTATCTTTTAATTTTAAAGCACTTTCGTCAAGGTAATAATATACATTAATATCGCATAATATAGAAACTACATTTAAATAATAGTCTCTGTAAATTCCAATATAAATGTAATTGTTAATAGACTCCGAAGATCGCGGATCTTCAACTAAATCTTTTTTAGAGTTTATAAAATCTACTATGGATGTCATTCTTTATAATAACTATAAGATAATAAAATAAAATCAATTAATTTAACTACTACAATTTACACACACTTCGTCTGTACAAATAAATTTTTCTCCATTCTTATAATATTCTTTTCCCTTATTTAAATCATTTTTCTGAGTTCCTGAATTCATTATTGTAAATTTGACTGCATCTCTTGCTGGCTTACTTCTTATATAATAACTTCCTGTTTTTAATCCTTTTTTCCATCCGTATAGATGCATACTACTTAACTTTGCCTGTGTTGGATGATCTATAAATATATTCATTGACTGACTTTGATCTATAAACGCTCCTCTTTCTGCTGCCATATCTATAATAACTTTTTGTGATATCTCCCATACTGTCTTATATATCTCTTTTATACTGTTTGGAATTTCATCTATATATTGAATACTTCCATTATTTTCAATAATTTTATTAACTATATCTTTATTCCATAAATTTATATTTCTTAGATCCTTATAAAGATATTTATTAACTATCATAAAATCTCCTGCTAATGTACTTCTTGAATATATATTAGATGTGAATGGTTCAAAACACTCATTATATCCTAACATTTGAGATGTTGATGCTGTTGGCATTGGAGCTATTAATAAACTATTTCTTATTCCTTTTTTACATTTTTCTATTAAATTTTTCCAATCGTAATTTGTAATTGGTTCAGTGTTCCACATATGATATTGTAATATTCCTTGTGAAACAGGACTTCCTTCAAAACCTATATAAGAAGAATTATATTTTGTCAAATTGGCACTTTCATCAAGAGCATAATAATAAATTGTTTCAAAAATTTTACGATTTAATTCTTTGGCTTCTTGACTATCCCACTTTAATTTAAGAATAGCAAAAACATCAGCTAAACCTTGAACACCAATACCAATAGGTCTATATTGAAGATTATTTGTTTGTGCTTCTCTAATTGGATAGAAATTATTATCTATAACTTTATTTAAGTTTCTTGTGATAATTCTTACAATATTTCCAAGTTCTTCAAAATTAAAATTATTTGTTTTAATCTG
>JACCDP011492456.1_pt1 | contig 15429 bp, 13 predicted proteins | sample 7445841 | NCBI WGS metagenome assembly JACCDP01 (sample SAMN15323441, study PRJNA562643) | freshwater metagenome | isolation source: river surface water | place: USA:Blue River Watershed | collected 2017-08-17 | reverse complement strand
CATTTTCTATTAATGAACCGATATTTCTATCATGTTCTTTTTTGCGTTGAATCAGCTTTTTACCACCTTCTTTAGTTTCTACTAAACCGATAATATGTAGTAATTCACTGTAAAAACCTTTATCAAGGGTATTACTATCATTAGTAAAAGGTAATTTTAATAAATGTTCTGGAGAAAATAGCTTAAATAGGGAAATTAACTTATGTTCGTCTGGATGTTTACCAGGGTTTAAATATTCCTGATATTCTCGAATATCAAAATGGGTAAAGGTAATTTTATCGGTAATTTCAGTAATAGCAGGTTGAGCAATTTCTTTATAGAAAGATTCAGTTTTTTTGCTGGTTAATCTCCCTGCTTCAAAATCCGTAAATTGTTTAATTAGAGATTTATTTTCCATAAATAATTTCTCAAAACTCTGAGCATCAAAAATAAACCATTCGTAAATATTAGTAGCAATTAAATATTTAATTTCTAAATTTTTCCCTGTTAAGCGTTCTCGCAAGAAATACAAAACTAATTCCTGAAATGCTTTAGTATTGAGATGATCAACTTTCAACATTTCACTTTTATTATTTGGCTTTTTAAATTCTAAAATTACCCCCACACTAGTTTTAGCATTTTTACCATTATGAATAACTAAATCATTCCGTCCCTTAGTATTAATAAAATGATTTGCACCATAAAGAGTATTCTTTAAAAAATCCACAATGAGATTTTTATGAAATTCTTCCGATTCCGCTTCATTAATTTTATTAAGTAGATTTTGCAGATGATGTTTAAAATTTTCAATATCATTTCTAAAGGGGTTAATTTTCAGAAATGCTTTATTTAATGCTTCTCTAGGTTGTAATTTTTGTAAGTTCATTTTTTACACCTTGATATTTATGATATAGCAATCCTATTTGATTTATGAATGGATTTTATCAAAATTAAGCTGTTAGGCGGCTAAATTGTATAATCATAAATTTCTAAACTCTTGTGGCACAGGCATCTTGCCTGTCTCATTTATACAAATTAAATGCACAACAGCTTAATACTTGAAATGTTCCCTCACTTAAATATGGAGTAGAGTTAGGTCGAGCGGGAGATCATACTCCCCCTCTACCTAACTCTACCTCTTGTACAGAATTTACTTTGATGAGTCAAAGACTACCACTTTTTGTACGGTAGGAATTTACCAGACATGGTAATTTTAACGCGATCGCCTTTGGGGTCTACCTCTTTTTCCACGTCTAAGGTAAAATCAATTGCACTCATAATCCCATCACCAAACTTTTCTTGAATTACTTCCTTCATCGGGAAGCCATAGACCTGCATAATTTCATAGAATCGGTAAATCAGTGGGTCTGTTGGGACAACAGGTCCCAATCCCTTAACTGGATATTTGGTCAACTCTTGGATATAGATGGGGCCTAAATCCAATGCTTCTACTAATAACTTAGCTTCTTCGGGTGATGCACCAGCTTGACGGTAGAATATAGCCGCAATGTATACTTCATCCAGTTCCAGAATTTTTTCTAAATCAGCAAAGCTTAAACCTTTCTCTTTCTTTGCTGCTAATAAAGTTTGCGTAATTTCAGGAATAGACATCTGGTAAATTTAAGGGTGAATAATTTTGCCCGAAGAGATTTTACCATAACGTATTAAATTTAACAATTAGCATTTTGTTAACTTTTCGTTACACACTTGTAAAGTTCCCCGCGGACTTACTTATCTGCATTGGGATCTGATTTTTTAGCGTTGAGAATTTGATCAACTAATTTTTCTAATAACAATTCTTCAATTTCTGTAGGTTCTTTAATAGGTAATATTTCAATTTCATACTTTTTCCATCTATTTGTACCCATTCCTGTAGTAATTGAAATTTGGTTAAAATACCATTCTCATAATTTTGAATTTAAACCTTGTTTAATTTGAGGAAGAAAAGAAAGCAGATGATTATAAATAGATGGATAATCTTCTTTAACCTTAATTCTTTCAATATTATTTTTTGCAACTCCATTATGTGTATTAATTAGGTAAAATTCCGATCATAGTTTAACTAATTACTAATCCTACATTAATTAACCTCTGCAAAACCTGTTTCAAAACCATTCCTGTCCAATGAATATCAGCTTCCGTTGTCTGTTTTCCTAAAGTTAATCTAATGCCACACAAAGCCGCTTTTGGAGAATATCCCATAGCTAATAAAATCGGGCTGGGGTTTAATTTGCCACTATTGCAAGCAGCACCAGCACTAATACCAATTCCCGCTAAATTTAACTGACGTACCAAAGTTTTACCAGTGATTTTTTCCCCATCAGCAGATTCTAAATAAAAACTGAGATGATGGGGTAAACGATGAATTCTGTCACCTGTGGGAATTAAACCAGGAACATCTGCTAAAATGGCAAAGAGGCGATCGCGCAATAATATCAATCTCCCTGTTTCCGTTTCTAATTCCTGTCCTGCTAACTGTGCAGCTACCCCAAACCCAGCAATAGCGGGTGTTGCTTGCGTCCCTGAACGCAGTCCGGCCTCCTGTCCACCCCCACCCAATAGCGGCATTAATTTCACCCCTGGACGCACATATAACGCCCCTGCACCCAAACCACCATATAATTTATGACTAGATAAACTCAATAAATCTACTGGTAAAGTCTGCACATCTATGGGTAAACGTCCAGCGACTTGCACGGCATCAGTGTGAAATAAAGCACCATGATTTTGAGTAATTTTCCCTAATTCAGCAATGGGTTGGACTGTTCCCACTTCACTTTGTCCATAAATCACAGATACCAAGACTGTGTTATGTCGCAAAGCTGCTTTTAGATCTTCAGGGTTGACTCTTCCTTGATGATTTACACCCAAACGGGTAACTTCCCAACCCCAACTTTCTAACATTTTCGCCGGCTCAGAAATAGCCGAATGTTCTACACTAGAAATGATGATATGTTGGGGAACAAGATAACATCGCGCTACCCCGATAATCGCTAAATTGTCTGCTTCCGTTCCCCCCGAAGTGAAAATAATTGATTCGGGAACAGCGTTAATTAACCCTGCAACTTGTATTCTCGCAGTTTCTACAACCAATGCGGCGCGGTTGCCCCATTCATGTAAACTGGAAGGATTACCCCACTCTTGAGTTAAGATTGTTTGGATAATTGCGATCGCTTCTGGACGAGTGGGAGTAGTTGCACTGTAATCTAGATATACTTGCATAAAAATTAACAATTAAGTGGGTAAATATTTACTTTTCTACATAATTTAATAGGCCGCATTTTGGGAATAATAGTTTATGTATAACCTTTATCTAATTCTATCAGATTATCATGTTCATTTTCCCACAAATTCGCTATTTCCCCCATATCTTTTTATTGCTATTCACTCTGACTGGTTGTGAACAAATTCAATCATCAAACCAACGTTTAGCACCATTACCCCAAGATTCTTTAATTCAAGTTTACTTCAATAATTCCCAATCTTCAGAATATCAAGAAACCTATCGTCAGCGAACCCGGTTAGGGGATGATTTAGAAAAGCAGATTATTGACACTATTTCCCAAGCTAAATCTTCTGTAGATGTAGCTGTACAAGAATTGCGTTTACCAAAAATTGCCCAGACATTAGCAGAAAAACACAAAGCTGGGGTTAAGGTCAGATTAATCTTAGAAAGTAACTATTCTCGTCCTTGGAGTAGTTTTACTTCCACAGAAATAGCGAAGTTAAAAAAAAGAGAACAGGAACGATATAACGAATTTCGGAAATTTGTGGATAGCAATCAAGATAATCAAATCACACCAGAGGAAATTAGTCAACGGGATGCTTTAGCAATTATTCACAATGCCAAAATTCCTTGGATAGATGATACTGCCGATGGTTCAAAGGGTAGTAGTTTAATGCACCATAAATTTGTTGTTGTTGATAATCGTTTTGTAATCATTACTTCTGCCAATTTTACCTTTAGTGATACATCAGGTGATATTAGTAATCTTAGCAGTTTAGGCAATACAAATAATTTATTAAAAATAGATAGTTCTGAATTAGCAACCCTATTCACAGAAGAATTTAATATTATGTGGGGTGACGGAGTAGGAGGAAAACAGGATAGTAAATTTGGAGTTACAAAACCTGTTCGTAAACCAAAAACAATTACATTAGATAATAGTAAAATCACAATTCATTTTTCTCCCACATCTCCTAGTCAACCTTGGAGTAATTCTACTCATGGGTTAATTGCCAAAACCTTATCTGCAAGTACAAAAACCGTAGATTTAGCATTATTTGTATTTTCAGATCAAAAACTTGCCAATATTCTCGAAGAACGACATAATCAAAATGTGCAAATTCGGGCTTTAATTGAACCACAATTCGCCTATCATTCCTATAGCGAAGTTTTAGATATGATGGGATTTGCTTTAAGTGATAACTGTAAATATGAAGTTGATAATCGTCCCTGGAAAAATCCCATTTCTACCGTTGGAGTCCCAATTTTAGCTAAGGGTGACTCATTACATGATAAATTTGCTGTAATTGATAACCAAACCGTAATCACAGGTTCACACAACTGGTCAGAAGCAGCTAATAATAGCAATGATGAAACATTAATAGTGATTGAAAATCCCGCAATAGCAGCACATTATCAACGGGAATTTAATCGCCTTTATGGTAAAATAAAACCCGGACTACCAGCAAATATTAAATCTAAAATTGATGCCGAAATTCAAAAATGTCCGCAAATCAAACAACCATCATCTTTGGTAAATCCAATTATTAATAAAATTAATCTCAATACCGCAACTCAAGCAGAACTAGAAACTCTACCTGGTGTGGGTGAAAAGTTAGCAGAGAAGATAATTATAGCCCGTGAACAGCAAAAATTTACATCTTTACAAGATGTTGATAAAGTACCAGGAATTAGTGCTAAAATGTTGGCTGAATGGGAGACAATGATCTCATTAATCTCAGATTAACGCATATACGGATAATCATGTTACCATTAATGAAATTTTACGATAAATTGAATGGGGCGATCGCCCAAAATCAGAGTTTACTATTTATAGGACTAGATCCTAATCCAGAAATGCTCCCTGAGCGATATTGCCAGAAATCACATCCCAAAAGTATAATTGATGGTCTGGGGGATTGGTTGGAATTTACTATCTCCCAAACCACTGATTTAGTATGTGCCTATAAACCAACTCTAGGATTTTACGCAGCTTTAGGTATTCCGGGATGGGGATTACTAAGAAAAGTTAAAATATGCGGGATTAAATGTCAATGATATTGTAGTATTTACGGATCATGAGCAAGGTGTAAAAGACAGATTGCGAGAAAATGGCTATCAAGCACACGCAGTTTTAACGCTTAGTAATTTTTATCACCAATCAAAACAGGAACAAATTTATCAATGAATGCCATAGGTTTTCATCATTCCCTAGTTAATAAAAAAATTCCTATCCTTGTTGATAGCACTGATGTTAATTCTTATTTTCAAGAGCAAGGATATCAAACTATTTTATTTGATGATTACGATTTTGCTAGTCAACAATTAGCATTTGCTGTAATTTCAGATTATAGTTATCATGATCGACTTATACAGCTATCTCATAATTCCAAAAGTACGATTATCCATCTACTAGCAGTTAGGTATGATATAAATCCTCAAGTCATCGCTTATTCATTTCAGCAACTTCTCTGTTGTGATCTAACACAAGTATTAGAGTTAAGAGCTAAAACTTATGAGCAAATTGCTGAGGTGGAAGATGAATTATATTTATCTGATTACAGAGGGACTAAATTAACGTGCCTATTATCAGAAAATTTAGAAGTTATAAATACTGAAGATGAATTAGAACCAGGATGGTTTTACTCTATTTCGGAAATGCTAGAAAGTGGAATAGTCAATATTCAAAGTGATAAATCAAGTTTTTCACTAGATGGAACTTTCTTTTTTGATGGCATAATTTACGCTTGTGCAAACCCACAAGTGAGAGAACGTCACCAGGATAGTTTGACATATTTACTTAAGAAGGTAAATTCAAGTCAAGAAAAATATATTCATATTAAAGATAATACTATAACTCATCTCATTTTGGATGGTAGGGATGAGACTTCTATATTACTGGAAATGGATTATAGTTTAGAACGTAACTTGAATTTTACTGAGATAGGATTTGGCTGTAACAAAAATATTGAAAAAAATCTGAATTGGCAGATAAACTCCATTATGAATCAAGGAGTATATGGAACGCACATAGGCATAGGTATGGCACAAAAGTCTCCTTATATTGATTTTATTTCTCAAAGCATAAAGATTATTTAATGCCGATAAATTGCAATCATATATAACCTGTCCAATAACTCCGTACAAATGTGACTTATAACTATCTTATGTTACTTTCCCTAAATGAAATGATGTAACCCTTGCTATATAACAATACCTTGTCCAAATTAGAAAAAGCCTTGATTTGTAGGTTGGGTTGTGGAACGTAAACCTTCGCGAAGCAATAGCATGAAAACCAACAAATGCGTTGGGTTGCGTTGTCGCTTAACCCAACCTATAGGAAATGGACAAGGTATTGATATAAGAGTTTTAGCTTAAAGCAATGATTACATCTATCGGATTGGAAAATAAAGCCAGAAACCCAGATCCAGTAAAAGATGTGTCAATTTTTATTCTTTTGATCTCTCAAACATTGGATCGAATAAGACAACACCATGAAGATAAGGAAACATGGACTGTGTCGGAAGACGGTCTTGGTTTTTTGCAAAAACATACCAAGTTTGTCTGGGACGAAACCAGGGGATGGAGATTCCTACCAGTCCGGCATCCTGTGCTAACTTTTTAATTGTCGCTGGACGAATTGTTACACATAGAGGATATTCCCAACCATCTCCTTCCATGTCGGTATCTCCCTCCATAAAAGTAGCAACGATAAGACCATCAGGTTTCAAATGTTGAGCAAAGTTCTGTAAACAAAGATTTACTAAATTAGTCCTAGTATGAGTTAATACGGACTGTGCGAGGATAAAATCAAAATCGGTTTCAAATTCAGCTAAAGAGAACTTATCGTTATAACTAAAATACGGTTTTTTGATGCGAAGGAGATCCTCTCCAACTTGGAATTTTATAGCATCCTCGATTAACCACTTGTTGGGTTCTACCCCGTAATAACAACCTTCATCAAGGTAAGGTAAAAAAAGCCGACCTGCACGGAGCGAACCACAGCCAAAATCAAGCAATTTATGCTGAGATCGAAGACCTAGTGTACAAAGCAACCGAAATTGAGACGCTCCCATGAAATCGTACTCTTTTGCTGGTCCTACATAATCATTGTAGTTTTCTCCAGCAGTTATTTTTAGATTCGCCATTGATATTTTTAAATTAATAAAGGTATTCTGCTAGGATAGCAGGCTACGAGTTGATCATATCCAAGTAATTTCAGGAACAAAACCGGATATTTATATTATCATTAATACGCTTTTTGTCATTAGCCTATTCTATTAATAATTCACCAGTAATAGTCATACCCAAATGCTGAAGATAATTAACAAATAAAACATTAAAATCAATGCTTATAAGCTGAACATTAGTTAAAGCGAAGCAGAGATTGTTAGAATAATGAGATAATAAAATTTATATTCATTGGCATAGTTGTATTGTGCAAGCGAACCGTAATATAAAGGGTTTTGCTGAATTAAAAACTGCAAATTAAACGTTAATTACCTGATCCATCTTTAATTATTAAAAAATGTAACCATTTCGGAAATTGATCTTGCTAAATAAAACTGATACTGATATGTTGATATCAACGAGTTAAAAAAACAACTCGAAAATTAGTAGCTAAAATTGCAAATTTTAAGGAGAAACTAAAATGAACGCTAAGAAAACACAAAAACGTAAACTTGAACAAGTTAACAAAGAAACCCGTAGTAATTTGGGCAATGTTTACTGGTAAGGATTTGCTGAACATTACTTAGTAATGTAAGTATTTACAGGTTCTAAGACTGGTCTAAGCAGTTGGACAACAATTATCATAATTGTTGTCCAAAAGTATTAATTTTTCACACCTCTTAACTAAGATATATTGAATACAATAAAGTTTTTTAACCCATTAAATAAAATAAATATGCACATCTTAGAATTTTATCAAGCTTTTCTGCAAAGACAGATGCCAATTATTGTTGATAGTAATGAAATTCATACTTACTCCCAGGAGCAAGGATATAAAACTATTTTTTTTGATGATTATGACTTTAAGAGTAAACAAACAGCCTTTTTGATATTTTCAGATTATAGCTACTATTACAAACTAAAACAACTCTGGCATGATTCTCAAAGTACCATAGTACATTTGCCAGCAGTAAAGTTTGATGGGAGCTTACCTGTAATTCAATATTCTTTTAATCAGCTATTATCAGGTGATATTGAAGAAGCATTAGCAATTAGAGATATTTTATATGATAAAATAGCTGAAAGTGAAAGTGAGTTATACTTATCAGACTCAAGAGGAAGCAAGCTCAAATGCTCTCTAGGTGAGAATATAGAAATAGCTAATGCTGATGTAGAACTGGAGTCAGGATGGTTTTACTCTGTGGCTGAGTTCTGGGAAAGTTCAGTAGTGAATACAAAAGCAAATAAATCCAGCTTTTCTGTAGATGGAACTTTTTATTTTGATGGCATATTAACCCAGGCTACAACTCAAGAGACAAAAGATTATAATTGGCAGCTTTTGCAATATATTACAGATAGGGTGAAATTAAGCAAAGAAAAATATCTAGAAATAGAAGATAATGCTATAACTCATCTGATCATAGATGGTAAAGATGAGACTGTTGCATTATTAGATATGACTTACAACTTAGAAAGAGGTTTAAATCTCACAGAAATAGCTTTTGGTGCTAATAAAAAGATTAGGGAAACAATTGATTGGTCAATAAATTCAGTTGTTAACGAAGGTATATATGGAACTCATGTAGGTATAGGAATGGCACAAAAAGCTCCCCATATTGACTTTATTTCTCAGGCTTTAACGCTGATTTGATTGCTCATAAAACCTGATTTTCATGACAGTAGCACTGGTTTTGATTATTGATAGCGAGATTTGTGAGCTTTCTGTAAGGATAGTTGAATGAATTACCAAGACAAATAAACGATGAAACCCTTTATTTGTATGGGTTATGGGCTAAATCAACTCATATTTGGCATAACAGGTACGGAAGAACCGTAATTTTTCTGATCAAAATTTAACACTGATTTAATTACTTAGGATTTACTATTATGGCAGATATTGCTTTCTTTGATCTTCCTAGTTATACCCGGATTGATACAACTCTAGGTTTAATTCAAGAACTGGCTCAGAGAGGAGAAAAAGTAGATTATTATTACTTCGATGAATTTCGAGATAAAATTGAATCAGCAGGTGCTAGATTTCAGCCACTTCCTAGCATGAAACCTCCAGATTCAGACCCGACACTGCAATCTCGGTTAATAGAATATTGCTTAGATGCTGTACCAATTTTATTAGAAAATTTAAAAGTAAACCGCCCCAAATTAATTATTTTTCATGCTAAATGTTTATGGGCTGCTATCTGTGCTGATTTACTTAATATACCTACCGTTTGCTTCCATACAAATTTTCTTCTACCACCTTATTTTTTACCCCCGTTACCATTGTTATTAGCAGCCTACCCGATTAATGATATTCTTAAACATTTACAAAGATTTTACCGACATCAACGACTTTGGCAGCAATTAATCCAAAAGTATACACTAAAGGCGATTAGCAAAAAAGATGTATTTCAACTACAACCAAATTCGATGAATTTGCGAGGAAATTTAAATATTGTTTATACATCGGAAATGTTTCAGATCCAGCGTTCATATTTTGATGCCAGTTATATTTTTACAGGACCTTGCTACAGTGAGAGAGCAGTTGATTCTCAATTTCCTTTACTAAAGAGTGCAGAAAAACCAATTATTTATATTTCACTAGGATCAGTGACATCATATAATTCTAAAACCTTTTTTTATCAACAATGTTTACAAGCTTTTGCAAATAGTGAGTATACGGTAGTCATGTCTGTGGGGAAATTTATAGATATTGCCGAATTGGGAAACATTCCCCCTAATTTTATTGTCAGTGACTATGTACCTCAGATGCGAGTGCTTCAACACGCTAGTGTTTTCATCACTCATGGGGGAACTAATAGCACTTGGGAAGCACTAATTCACAAAGTACCATTGATTGTATTTCCCCAAGGAGGCGATCAATATTTAGTAGCTAATCGTGTAGAAGAATTAAATATAGGAGTATGGGTAAAACAGAAAAACATTGCTCCATTGAAATTGCGATCGCTTGTTGAGCAAATCATCAAAAATGAAGAAATTCATAGTAATGTTGATCTATTAAGTGATTCTTTGATAACATCAGGTGGCACGCAAAAAGCAGTAGATAAAATTTTAGAATTTAAACAGAAGAATAGCATTTCTCATGTTTGGGAATAACACAAATTTTATCATCTGCATTAACTCAGTAAATTCTAATTAACAGCAAAATGAAACTGACAACAGAAGCACTAAAAAGTTATGAAGAGCAAGGATTTTTGTTCATTCCAGAGTGTTTTAGCCGTGAGGAAATCTCAGTAATTTGTGATCAAATTCCCATGATCATGGCTGATGAAGCAGTTGGTCGTGTTTTGGAAGATGATCAAAAAACCTTACGCACCCTCTATGGAGTTCATCTCAATAACAAAATTTTCCGAGATTTAGTCCGCCACCCTCGTCTATTGGCAGTTGCACAACAACTTTTTGCGAGTGAATTGTACGTTTTTCGCAGTAAAATCGTCATGAAACCAGCTTTTACCGGAGGAATGTGGGGGTGGCATCAAGACTCTGCGTTTGCACAATATTACGAACGAATTCCCTCACCAAAAGGAGGAAATGCCATCCTTTTCTTAGATGAAGTCAATGAATTCAATGGACCAGTATATTACATACCTGGTTCTCATCAACAGGGAATACTCGAACCGGCAACTTCTGCTTCAACTACTAACTCATCATTAGCGATCGCTCCAGAAACAATTGCCAAATTTGCATCTGTGCAAGGAATTGTCGCACCAAAAGGTCTGGCGGGGTCGGTTTTGTTCGTACACTACGATACATTACATGGTTCCGTTGCCAACATTTCCCCTTGGGACCGACGGAACTTTGTGATCACCTATAGCAGTCTTGAAAACAGCGCCCTTCCCAACAAAGAAAGGCCAGCTTTCTTATCAAATCCTGATCTCACACCATTAATAACTCTTAGTGAAGACGAACTTGATCGCATATTTACTCAAGGGTAAATGAACCACATTTTTTGTCTCACGCAGAGGCGCTCCAGGCGCAAAGAGGAATCAAGAGTGTGGTCTAAATACATAGAAAATGCTGTAAATTAGCAAGAATTTATATGAACAGTACAATTATAGGGATCACTTGGAGTCGAGTTGTAATGAACCGGGAAACGGCAAAACTACTAGAGAATTTACCGTTTTCAAAATGGCGAGTATTAGAAGTTTCAGGCAAGAACTGGGAAACTTTTGGGTTTCAAGAATATGAAAATATCCACTATCCAGAATATGATATTTGTTCTGCACCCTTACCAAAAAAGTTTGATTTAATTATTGCAGAACAAGTTTTTGAGCATCTATTGTATCCCTATCGAGCCGGTCGCAATATTACTTCCATGCTTTCCCCCGGAGGGTATTTTCTCATCTCTGTCCCTTTTTTAATAAAAATTCATAACTACCCTATAGATTGCACACGCTGGACAGAAACTGGACTCAAATACTTTCTCCATGAATGTGGATTTCCTCTAGATAACATTCAAACTGGTTCTTGGGGAAATCGCCAATGTATCATTGCTAATTTCTCTCAATGGGTCGAATATGATCCTGTTTCTCATTCCCTAGATAACGAACCAGAATTCCCCTACCACGTCTGGGCATTGGCGCATTTATAACATGAGGCTAGAGTAAATATAGCAGTTGCCAGATAGATAAGAATTTACTGAAAATATTTCCAAGAAATTAACAATTCAGAATGATGAATTTTACAATCCCTGAAGAATATAACTTCCTATCACGCTTTTACCGACTGGCATTTACAAATATTCTCTCTAGTATTGTTGTGCCGCTGTCAGGTTTAATAGACTTAGCCTACTTGGGACATTTATCTGATATCCGTTACCTAGCAGGAGTTTCTTTAGCCACAATTCTTTTTAGCTACTTATATCGAGTTTTGAATTTTTTACGTTCTTCTAGCAATGGTATGACGGCACAAGCTGTAGGAACAGATGATCCAGAAGCCATACTATTAGTTTTACTCCGAAATGGTCTGATTGCCTTCGGGATAGGTATACTCATCCTGATTCTTCAGTACCCTTTACAAACAGTAGGGTTTACCTTTTTAGTCGGTGCAACAGAGGTAAAAGATGCTGGTCTTGAATATTTTCAGGCTCGTATTTGGGGCGCACCTGCGGTTTTACTTAACTTTGTCCTAGTTGGTTGGTTTTTTGGTCGAGAACTTAATATTTTTGTGGTGCTGATATCTGTAATAGAAAGCCTAACTAATGTAGTGCTGGACTACTTATTTATTATTCGCTGGGGTTGGGCTAGTACAGGGGCTGGTTTAACTACAGCCATCAGCCAGTACGTAGCATTATTTATAGGTTTAATTATAGTTTGCTTCCACATTGATTGGTCAATTGTATCAGGTGTAGTCAAAAAAGTTTTGGATTGGTCAGCTATTAAAGCTACCTTCAAACTAAATAGAGATATGTTAATAAGAAGTTTAGCCGTAGTCTCTACCTTTGCCATTTTTACTGAACTCAGTTCGGCAATGGGAACAGAGATATTAGCCGAAAATACCGTTCTGATTCAAGCGGCAGCTTTTAATATGTTTGTTGTTCAAGGAGTAGGATTTGCCACCCAAAGCCTAACAGGAAACTTTAAGGGACAAGGTACATTACAGCAGCTACAACCATTACTAATTGTTAGTCTACTAACTGGCTTATTGCTTTCAATTCCCATTGCTATCTTATATATTCTCTTTCCAGAAACTATATTTGGACTATTAACCAACCACACTGAAGTAACTGAAAACATTTCTAACTATGTCAAATGGTTGTTACCATTCCAGGGCTTGTTTGCAGTTACCGTCATCTTGGAAGGATTCTTTGGAGGTTTAACCGAAGGGAAAACTTTACGTAATTCTGCCCTCATTTCCTTTAGTGGAGGTTTCATCCCTATCGCCATAGCTAGTTGGTATTTTCACAGTAACCATCTTTTATGGTTAGCCATGACATTGTTTTCAATAACGGCTATTGTGGTATTTTCATTTAAACTATTAGATACATTTACAAGTGAAATAAAAATTCTTACCGTTTCTCCTACAACTACTGAAATTTAGGATAGCTTTGCTATTATTTGAAAACCCTTGCAGGAGGGTAATTATTAACTTAACTTACATAAAATATAGGACTCCTATTTCATTTTTGATAGCTTGCGTGGCGTAGCCATACAAAACTCGGTACACCTTCATATTCTCAAATCCTCTTGCTTTTTACCTCTTGCCTTCCCACCCAGGAAAATTCAGGAATCAAACCGAAGTCCTATATCCCATATTCCGCACTTCACAATGTAGTATCCATCTTTTCAAGAATTATTCCTAACAAAGGTTAAATTGTTCAATATTAATACCTAAAATGATGGATAAAATATGTGTTTTATTAAACGATAAAAAATAAAATTATGGAAATATTCGCGTATTACAAAATGAAGTGCGGAAAGTGGGCTATATATTGCTATGCACTTGAATGAGATACGGTCATAAGCCCCCTCTTCGCTTGCGGGGAGAGGTTTGGAGAGGGGTTTCATATTTGGTTAAACTATGAATCGTTTTCAGTATAAATAAAATTACCATTTGTCCTGATTTACATGAAGGTAAATATCAGGATTGCTGATTAATGGCAAGAAACCGTAATAAAACATTACACTAAAATAAATATCTGACTGGGATTTGGCACCTGAAAAAATATGACTCAACCAACTACAAAAATTTGTATACTAGGTGGTGGCTTTGGTGGACTTTACACCGCCCTCCGTTTAAGCCAATTCCCCTGGGATGCTACACCCAAACCTGAGATTATTTTAGTAGATCAGAGCGATCGCTTTGTCTTTTCTCCCCTCCTTTACGAACTCCTCACCAGAGAACTCCAAACCTGGGAAATAGCCCCACCATACTCAGAATTACTGCAAGGAACAGGAATCCAGTTTCACCAAGCGGCTGTTTCCACAATAGACATTAATAAAAAAACAGTTCAATTAGCAGATAAATCAGAACTGAATTATGACCGTTTAGTATTAGCATTAGGTGGGGAAACACCCCTAGACCTAGTTCCCGGTGCTGCCTCCCACGCTTACCCCTTTCGTACTATTACTGACGCTTACCGACTAGAAGAACGTCTGAGAGTTCTCGAAGCAGCAAACCCAGAAAAAATCCGTGTTGCTATAGTTGGTGCAGGTTACAGTGGGGTAGAATTAGCCTGTAAACTAGCAGATAGAATTGGCGAAAAAGGACGTTTCCGCCTCATCGAAATCGCTGATCAAATTTTACGCACTTCCCCAGAATTTAACCGTGAAGCCGCCAAAAAAGCCTTAGATAGTAAAGGTGTATTTATTGACCTAGAAACCAAAGTAGCAGCAATTGATCAAGATAGCATCTCCCTAGAGTATAAAAATCAAGTAGACACCATTCCCGTAGATTTAGTAATTTGGACAGTGGGAACAAAAGTTTCCCCAGTGGTGAAAACCTTACCCCTCAAGCAAAACCAACGCGGACAAATCACCACCACCGCCCAACTACAAGCCATAGAACATCCCGATATCTTTGCTTTAGGTGATTTAGCCGACTCCATAGACGCAGAAGGAAAACAAGTACCCGCCACCGCCCAAGTTGCGTTTCAACAAGCTGATTATACCGCCTGGAATATTTGGGCTTCTCTTACCCATCGTCCTTTACTTCCTTTCCGTTATCAACCATTAGGCGAAATGATGGCTTTAGGAATAGATAACGCTACCCTCACCGGTTTAGGTGTGCAACTAGACGGTTCTTTTGCATACTTAGCCCGTCGTTTAGCCTATCTCTATCGTTTACCCACATTAAATCATCAGTTAAAAGTAGGTTTTAACTGGTTAGTTAGCCCTATCATAGAAGCCATTTCTAAATAGGTTTCTGTGGGGTGGGCATCTTGCCTACCCTAACTTTGCAAATTAAAGGTTTATAAGATAATAGGCTGAAAACCGTTGAGGTTAAGTTTTTCCGCCACGCTCCAAAACTTAACCGTCCTTTAGGCAAGGGATGAAAGCCAGTTGAGGGCTTTAGCCCTCAGTGATATTAAGGTTTCT
>JACCDP011496579.1_pt1 | contig 15431 bp, 16 predicted proteins | sample 7445841 | NCBI WGS metagenome assembly JACCDP01 (sample SAMN15323441, study PRJNA562643) | freshwater metagenome | isolation source: river surface water | place: USA:Blue River Watershed | collected 2017-08-17 | reverse complement strand
TTGCCATGCTAACACTACTCCAAAATGAGGAACTGGCACTTGATGACCATCAACTAAATTTGTGATATTAGTATTAGAATTTGGTTTTAGATGAGTTACCAATTGATGACCAAAAAAGTTCCAATCAATCCAAGATTGAGACTCTCTGCCTTTTTTTAAACCAAGTAAATTGCCATAAAAATCATTTGCTTTTGTTAAAGAAGATACAGGTATAGCCAAATGAAAAGGTGCTAGCATAATAAGTTTAAGATATTAAAACTTATGCAGAAATAACTGTTACAAAAGTTCTGTTTTTGTGAGCACTTTTTATAAATTTAACAATGCCATCAATTTTAGCAAAAATAGTGTGATCTTTACCGATACCAACATTTTCGCCCGGATGCCATTTGGTGCCTCTTTGACGAAGAATGATATTGCCAGCAATCACTAATTGACCGCCAAATTTTTTAATGCCGAGCCTACGACCTGCAGAATCTCGACCATTTCGGGAACTACCGCCCGCTTTCTTTGTTGCCATGGTTGTTTAGAATTAATTTTAGTTATTAATTGCAGTAATTTGTAATAAAGTGTGATTTTGACGATGACCTTTTTTTCGGCGTGAGTTTTGTCTTCTTCTTTTTTTAAAAGAAATTACTTTATCGCCTTTAAACTTTTTTAAAACCTCTGCTTCAACTGATGCAGAAGAAACATAAGGAGAACCAAAAATTGTTTGGTTATCAGAATTGCCAATTAACAAAACATTATTAATCACAATTTTAGAACCGACATCATGATTTTGTTTATCGACAATGATTTTTTGTTGAGGAGATACCCGGTATTGTTTACCTTGAATTTCAACTATTGCAAACATAATTTTGAAAATTTTAATTAAAAATAATGTTAAAAGTATAAAAATAAAAATTTAACAAGCAAGAGTTTATTTAAAAAAATAAACAACTTTTTTCATTAATTCTTAAAATTGATCAAAAAATTAAAACAAATTTGGGGTGCAAGAGTGCCTAAACATTGCCATTAGCTGATATTGTTTTCGTTTTTAATTTGGTTTCCTAAAAAATTTAGGGCAACTAGATAGGTTTCAGAAGAATCTGATCTGGATGATTTTGGTTTAAAATATTTTACTTGTTTAAATTTTTGTTTTAGTTGCTTTAAAATAAGTTCAGAACTACTGCCTTGAAAAATTTTACTTACCAAGTAACCGCCATTTTTTAAGATTTTATCAGCTATTGTTAAAACATCTTCTAATAAGTCAATAATTTGTAAATGATCGACAATTTTATTGCCTGTGGTATTAGAAGCCATATCGCTTAACAGCACATTGCAATAAGGTTTTTTGTTAATTTTTATTAATAATTCACTAATTTTTGCCAAGGTTTCTTCTGCTAAAAAATTGTTTTGCAAAAAATGAACTCCTGCAATTGCAGGCATTTCTAGTAAATCAAGAGCAACAACTTTGTTTGCCCCAACTTTCTGCACAGCATATTGGCTCCAGCCACCGGGAGCCGATCCTAAATCGACCACACTAAAATTTTTTTTAAAGATTTTAAATTTTTCATCTATTTCAATAATTTTAAAAGCTGCTCGAGATCGCCAACCTTCTTGTTTTGCTTTTTCAACGAAAGGATCGTTTAATTGTCTGGTAAGCCATTTTTTGGAGGATTTAGTAAATCTATGGCTATTTTTTAGGTTTTGAAATTTTTGAGGCATAGTAGGGTATTTAATAATTTATTAGCAAAAATAATTTGTGCCAAATTATAAACAGCTAAAGATAAAATTATCATTGATATTATTTGGGAATTAAAATTTTCTATCAACAAAAACCAACTTGCTAAAAAAGAAAAAGTAATAGGTAAAAAAGTGAGTTGAGTGATTAAAAAGAAAAAAGTGATTTTGAAAAAAATATGGTTTTTTAAGAAATTTAACTGCCAAATTTTGGTAGTTTTTGCATTTTTTTGCAACATGTCGCTAAATAAAAAAATGATAAAATTTACAAAAAACAAATGCAATAGCCAAAACAAAAAACTATTATAGTTTAAGTTGTATTGATTTAGACCAAGTAAAATAATTAAAAAACCAACAGTTGCTAGGCTTAATAATAAAGAAATTAGTTTGAAATGTTGTGTTTTTACCGATAAAAAAGAGCTGTAAAAAATTAAAATAGAACCTAAAACTATCAGAAAATTGTCGAAATAAGATTGTAAAAAATGGTTGCCAAAAACATTGTTAATGATTTTATCAGATAAAAAGATTGCCAACAATGTTTTGATAAAAACTCCTTCTATTAAAAATATTTTACTTAATAAACTCTTGGTTTTTAATTTGTAAAAATATTGCCAAAAAGGTAAAAACTTAATAATTATTGCAAAAATAAAAATTATAAATAATAAATCAGCAAGCCAAGATTTTTGAGAGAACTGGAGATTTTGCCAATAATTAGTGATGTTATAATCGTTAAAAATAATAAACATTAACAAAAAGGCAAAAAGCAATAAAATTGAGCTTGCCACATTAAAACAATAATTATAAAAATTAAATTGTTTAATTTGTTTGCTATTATCAAAAGATATAATTGCTAAACAACCTAAACTATATACCTCGATAAATAAATATAATTTTAGTAGATGATGAGTGGTGATTATGCCTATAATATTAAAAAAATTCATCAATATTAAGGCATAAAAAATTGACCGCTGTTTTTCGGATAGATTTTTATAAATATTTTGGCGATAAAATAATAAAATTACTAAAAAAATAGCGGTAATAAGTAGTAAAAAAATAATATTAATAGAGTTTAGATTGCTTAAATAATGAGGATCTAGTAAATAAAGGCTATTTTGAGATGTAAAAAAAACCACACAAAACATCATAAGAGCTAGCAAAATAGTAGAAAAACAAACGATAGCAATATAAAAAGCAATGTTTTGATAAGTGAAAAGCAAACAAAACATAGAGGCAATTAAAGGAATATAGCAAAGGAAATGTAATAATTGCTGTAAATTAATTGGCGACATTAAGTTTTTTTAATTAACTTTTTGTTTTTGCATTAATTCGATAAAATTCTCAAACAAATAAAAGCTATCGTTAGGCCCAGGAGAGCTTTCTGGATGATACTGCACTGAAAATGCAGGCTTATTGATTAGCTGTATGCCCTCTATGGTGTTATCGAATAATGAAATATGAGTGATTTTTACATTACTTGGTAAAGAATTAGAATCAACACAAAAGCCATGATTTTGGCTAGTAATTTCAACTTTATTATTTTTAAGATTTTTTACTGGATGATTTGCTCCTCTATGACCTTGAGCCATTTTGGTGGTTTTGGCCCCAGTTGCTAAAGCTAATAATTGATGACCTAAACAAATGCCAAAGAGTGGAATATTGTGTTTTAAAATCTCTTGAATTACTGGTGAAGCATATTCTGCGGTTGCTTTTGGATCGCCAGGGCCGTTTGATAAAAATACTCCGTTTGGATTGTGGCTCATAATTTCGGAAAAACTAGCATTGGCAGCAACTACTACCACTTCGCAATTTAACTGGGTAAGGCATCGTAAAATATTTAGTTTTGCTCCATAATCGATAGCAACTACTTTATGTTTTGTTAGATTAATATTTTGATATTGGTTATTAGTTTGTAACCAAGCTCCTTCTTGCCTCCATTGATAAGTATTTTTTTGGCTAGCTTGCAATGCTAATTCTGTGTTGGTAAGATCGCCTGCTTGCTGAAGTTGAGAAATAATTTCTGAAATATTGCTATCTGCTAAATTTTCGGTGTAACAAATTGCCACAGTGCTAGCTTTTTCTTGCCTAATTTTTTGAGTAATGGCTCTAGTATCAACCCCGCTTATACCTGTGAGGTTTTGATTAATTAACCAAGTATTTAAATGTTGTTGCGAACGGTAATTAGATGGATTAGTGATAGGTTGATTAATAATCAAACCTTTTGTCATGGTTTTTTTACCTTCAATGTCGGATAAATTAGTGCCAACATTGCCAATATGTGGAAAAGTAAAGGTAATGATTTGCCCAGCATAAGAAGGATCGGTAAGAATTTCTTGATAGCCAGTAATAGAAGTATTAAAGCAAATTTCACCAAAAATAGTGTTTTTAATGCCAATACCAAAGCCATAAAAAATAGTGCCATCTTTAAAAATTAAGCAAGTATTTTTAACAAGATTTTTTTGAGAATGTTTATTTTGTTGCAAACCAAAAACATTTTGCATAACAGATTTATTAATGTTAGAAGAAAATATTGAATCACAAATTAGCATTTTACTTTATTTGCCATTTTTTTTCATAAAAATAAAATTAGAACAAATTTAAAATGCAACAGTGTCTTTAATAATTTTAACAACAAAAACTAAAATCTGCAACAATTAAAATTGGCACAGTTGCATTCTAAATTGTATTTTGAGTTGAAATGGCATTAGTGATGTTTTGTATAAAATCGTTAATGGTTGTGTTTTTTTGTTCTGTGCTACCTAAACTGCGAATAGTGATAGTTTTTGTTTCTTGTTCTTTGGCTCCAATAATAATAATAAAAGGAACTTTTTGTAAAGAATGTTCGCGAATTTTATAAGTAATTTTTTCGGAAGAAAAATCGGTTTCAACTCTAATATTTGCTTGTTTTAAATGCTCTGCTATACCAAAAGCATAATCATCGTAAATATTAGAAATGGTAGTAACCACAACTTGCACTGGAGATAGCCATAGAGGTAATTTGCCAGCATAATTTTCGATTAAAATACCAATAAATCGCTCTAAACTACCTAAAATAGCTCTGTGTAACATCACAGGTCTTTTTTTGCTCCCGCAAGAAGCGATATAAGAAACATCGAGTCTTTCTGGTAAAACAAAATCAACCTGCAAAGTGCCACATTGCCATTGTCTTTTTAAAGCATCAACCAAAGTAAATTCTAGTTTAGGACCATAAAAAGCACCTTCGCCATGATTAAGTTCGTATTTTAGACCTGTGGCTTCTATGGCATTTTTTAAAGCACTTTCGGCTTTGTCCCAAACTAAATCGGAGCCAGCTCGAACTTCTGGTCGAGTAGAAAATTTTACTAAAATTTCGTGAAAACCAAAAGCAGCATAAACTTCTTGCAATAAATTACAAAAAGCAATTGTTTCATTGTTGATTTGGTGTTCTTCGCAAAAAATATGAGCATCATCTTGAGTAAAAGAGCGAACCCTCATAATTCCGTGCAGTGAGCCAGAAGGTTCGTTGCGATGACAACAGCCAAACTCTGCCATGCGTAAAGGTAGTTGTCGATAAGATTTTAGTTCTTGATTAAAAATTTGCACATGGCCAGGGCAGTTCATGGGCTTAACAGCGAGTAGGCGATTTTCACTTTCGGCAATGAACATATTTTCTTTGAATTTGCTCCAATGACCAGATTTTTCCCAAAGATTTTTATCGATTAACTGCGGAGTTTTTACTTCAATATAGCCATGTTGTTGAGTTTTTTTTCGGATGTAATTTTCGATTTCACGATAGATGATATAACCTTTATGATGCCAAAAAACCGAACCTGTAGCCTCTTCTTGCATATGAAACCAGCCTAATTGCTTGCCTATTTTACGATGATCTCTTTTTTCTGCCTCTTCAAGTAAATGTAAGTAATCGGTGAGTTCGTTAGCGCTAGACCAAGCAGTGCCGTAGATTCTTTGGAGTGTTGCTTTGGTAGAATCGCCACGCCAATAAGCTCCAGCAAGTTTGGTGAGTTTAAAATGTTTTAAATAACCTAAAGAAGGGGCATGCGGGCCTTTGCATAAATCGGTAAAATTGCCATGGCTATATAAAGTAATGGTTTCTGTTTCTGGAATAGATTCGATAATTTCTACTTTGTAATGTTCGTTTATATTAGTAAAAAACTCTTTTGCTTGCTTGGGAGAAACAATTTTGCATAGAGTTGGCTCTTTTTTTTTAGCAATTTCATGCATTTTATTTTCGATTAGAGCTAAATCTTGCAGATGAAAAGGTTCGGTTTTGGCAAAATCATAGTAAAAACCATCTTCAATTACAGGGCCAATAGTAACTGCAACCTCTGGAAATAATTCTTTCACTGCACAAGCAAGTAAATGAGCGGTATCGTGCCTGATAATTTCAAGAGCGATTTTACCAGATTTGATGGTAATAATTTCAATTTTAGCATCTTGTGTAATTGGCAAAGATAAATCAGATAAAACATTGTCAATTTTAATTGCTAAACTATCTTTTGCTAAAGAAGGAGATATTGATTTGGCAACCTCTATTCCTGTGATATGTTTAGGAAAATAACGAATATTACCATCTGGTAAAGTGAGTGATATTTGATGTATAGACATAAGTATTTTATTAAATATCAAAAAAAGAAAGAGGTTTTACAGGAAATGGATTTCTTTCTGGTTTAATTTCGATGATATTTTTCTTTTTTCTCCTTCTTCTTCTGTCGCGTTTTACTTTGCGGATTTTTGCAGAATCAAGAATGAGACGCGATTTTATATAACTATCTACAACAATATTAAATTCTTCGAGTTGATCTTTAAAAAAGTGATCAGCTTCTAAAATAACCTGATAAGAAACATCTGCCATATTTCGAGCAGAGAGTTTTTCAGATAAACGTAAGCTATCTTGCTCTTTTGAAATTTCATCTTTTTCACCTTGCACAATCAAGCCAGAAGCAGAGCAGGGAACGATAAAATTAAAATCATATTTACTTGCCGGAGGAGCAACTAAAATATAATTTTCAATATCTGGCCTTCTCATTACGGTTTGTAAAGCTATCCAAGATCCAAAAGAAAAACCTGCTAACCAAAATTCGGTTGCATCTAGGTTTTGATCGTGTAGCCAGTTTATTGTGGCCGTAACATCAAGTAGCTCACCTATGCCGTTATCAAAATCGCCTTCTGATCTGCCAACTCCACGAAAATTAATTCTTAACACCGAAAAACCATTGTTAGCAAAGTTTTTAAACAGATTATAAGTTACTTTGTTGTTCATGGTTCCGCCGTATAACGGATGCGGATGCAAAACAAGAGCAACAGGAGCCTTAGGATTAGGGTTTTTATGATATTTTCCCTCAATTCTACCAGCAGGACCTTTAATAATTATTTCTGACATCAAAAAATTTATTCGTCAATATTTGGAATATTTTTCCATTGCATTGGAACACCTAAATTATCAAGAACTAATTGAGTTGAGTTAGTGTATTTTGCCGACATATAATTGCCATGACCTATATGATTACCTTTGTAATAAATTGGCTCAATTTCTTTATTTAGAAACTTTCTTTTTTTAATAACTTTACGATTTTTAGGATTATTTTTAGTGCCCATATTTTTATTATAAATAATTAAAACATACCAAATTTAACTGGCAAAAATTGCATATTAAGTTTATTTTAAATGCAAAAATATATAAAAGGAACTGTTGCAAATTAAAACAAATTTGCGATGCAACAATGCCTGTAAAGTAGTATTTTAAAAAAAACATCTAAATTGTCAATTGTTTTTTAAAAAATAACTTATTACAATTCATTTTTTTATTTAAAAATTTCTTTTTATGATGCAATATTTACAACAAGTTAATTTATTTCAAAAAAATGTTTTAGTAAGGGTTGATCTTAATGTGCCTATGGTTAATCAAAAAATTACCGATGATACTAGAATTAAAGCTATTTTACCTACCATAAAACATCTAATTAAAAATCAGGCAAAAGTTATTTTGATTTCGCATTTTGGTAGACCAGAAGGTGTTTTTAATAATGAAATGTCTTTAAAACCAATAGCACAGTATTTGTCTGAATTGCTAGATGTTAAAGTTAATTTTGCCGCAGATTGCATAGGGGAAATAGCAAAAAAAGCTGTTGACGAAACTGTTTTTGGTTCGGTGGTGGTTTTAGAAAATCTCAGATTTTATAAACAAGAAACAAAAGGCGATATTGATTTTGCTAAAAAATTAGCTAATCTTGCCGATTTTTATGTCAATGATACTTTTTCTTCTTCACATCGAGATCATTCTTCTATCACAAAAATCACTAATTTTTTACCATCTTGCGCAGGTTTGCTTCTGCAATATGAGTTGGAAAATCTAAATAATTTATTGCAAAAGCCACAACAACCAATGTTAGCAATAGTTGGTGGGGCAAAAGTTTCAACTAAAATTGATTTACTCATTGCATTAAGTAAAAAAGCAGCGGCAATTGTTGTTGGTGGCGGTATGGCTAATACTTTTTTATTTGCTTTGGGCCATCAGGTTGGAAAATCTCTGTGCGAAAAAGATTTTACCGAAAATGCTTTAAATATTATACAAGAAGCTAAAAAAAATAATTGCCAAATTATTTTGCCTAGCGATGTGGTGGTGGCAAAAGAATGTAAAGCAAATACTAGTTTTCAAAATATTGATCTTGCTAATATTTCTGCCGATGATTTAATTTTAGATATTGGTTCACAAACTGCTCAAAATATTGCTAAACAACTACATTTATATAAAACAGTTGTTTGGAATGGTCCGTTAGGAGTTTTTGAATTAAATCCTTTTCATCTTGGCACAACTGCTTTAGCTTTAGAAATTGCCAAACAAACACAAGAAAATGGCTTATTATCGGTAGCTGGAGGTGGCGATATTGTTTCTGCTCTTAATACTTGTGGTTTGGCTGAAAAATTTACCTATATTTCTACCGCTGGAGGTGCTTTTTTAGAGTGGTTAGAAGGTAAAGATTTATTGGGTATTTCTGCTCTAAAAAAAAGTTTTTAACAAAGAAATAAAATTAATACTTTAAAATTAAAATTTAATTTGTTAAATTAATCAAATTTTTGATATTATTTATAATAAACAACCATTTAATTATATGTTTAAATTAACACGTAGAGTTGTAATCACTGGAATTGGGGCAATTACTCCTCTTGGCAATAATGCTTCTAGTACTTGGCAAAACATTATTGCAGGTAAATGTGGTATTGATAAAATAACTATCTTTGATGCTTCAGAATCTTCTTGTCAAATTGCTGGCGAAGTAAAATATGGTTCCGAATCTCATTTATTTAACCCAGATTCTTACATTGAACCAAAAGAACAAAAAAAAATGGATCGCTTTATTCATTTTGCTATTGCTGCTGCTAAACAAGCGGTTGTTGATTCTGGTTATGTTGCAAAAACCGAAGAGCAAAAATATCGCACTGGTGTGATCGTTGGCTCTGGTATTGGTGGTTTGCCAGCTATCGAAAAAACAGTATTGCAAATGAATGCAAAAGGTATTCGAAAAATCAGTCCATTTTTTGTGCCACAAAGCCTGATAAATCTAGCTTCTGGGCAAATTTCTATCGAACATGGTTTTATGGGTCCAAATCATTCAGTTGTAACAGCTTGTGCTTCTGGCTCTCATGCCATTGGCGATGCCATGCGCATGATTCAATATGCTGATGTTGATGTTATGGTTGCTGGCGGTGCCGAATCTACTATTTGCCCTTCTGGAATTGGTGGATTTGCGGCTTTAAGAGCTCTTTCTACTTCTTTTAACGACAATCCTTCTGTTGCTTCTCGCCCTTGGGATGAAAAACGGGATGGTTTTGTTATGGGTGAGGGTGCCGGAATTTTAATTCTAGAAGAATTAGAGCATGCCAAAAAAAGAGGGGCTAAAATTTATGCCGAGCTAATTGGTTATGGTTTATCTAGCGATGCTTATCATATTACCGCTCCAGAAGAAAGTGGCAGAGGCACAACATATGCTATGAATTTGGCTTTAAAACATGCTAATCTTTTACCACAACAAATAGATTATATAAATGCTCATGGCACTTCAACTCCTTTGGGCGATATTATTGAGTTAAATGCGGTAAAAAAAGTATTCCAAGAGCATGCATATAATTTATGTATGTCTTCAACCAAATCGGCAACAGGTCATTTATTAGGGGCTGCTGGTGCAATTGAAGCTATATTTTCAATACAGGCAATAAATAACAAAATAGCTCCACCAACTCTTAACCTAGAAAATCCATCACAAGGTTGCGATTTAAATTTGGTAGCAAATAAGGCTCAAGAAAAAAATATTAATTTTGCTATGTCAAATTCTTTTGGCTTTGGCGGAACTAATGCTTGCTTAATTTTTGCCAAATATTAATACTCATGAAAAAAAATCTTGCCTTGATTATTCCAGCTACTTTAGCAATTTCAATTACTATTTATTTAGTAATAATTTTAACTTTGGTAATCTATTTTAATGCTCCAAATTTTTATCATAAACAAGACAAAAAATTCATTATCGAAAGCGGCCTCACTTTACGCCAAGTTGTTAATAAACTCTATGAAGAACAAATAATTGAGCATCCTAGAGCTTTTTTGATTATTGGGCAAATGATAAAAGGTATCGATTCTAAAGTGAGATATGGTGAATATTTTTTAGAAAAAAATCTTTCTTATTATAAAATTTTACACAAAATGATTAGAGGAAATATTTCTTTTCGTAAAATTACTATTGCCGAAGGTTTGTCTAGTCATTCGGCAATGCAAATTATTGCTAATGCTCCGGGTTTGATTGGCAATACTCCTGAAAAAATTTTAGAAGGTTCAATTTTGCCAGAAACTTATTTTTATTCTTATAACGACACTAGGGTTGGTATTATACAAAGAATGCAATCTTCTATGCAAAAATCTATTAATGAATTATGGAAAAATAGAGATCAATCAATTCCTATTGCCACTAAAGAGCAAGCGATAGTTTTGGCATCTATAATTGAAAAAGAAACTGGCTTAAAATCTGAAGTAGGAAATATAGCATCTGTTTTTATTAATAGGCTTAAAAAAGGCATGAAGTTACAATCTGATCCCACCATTATTTACTCTTTTGCATTTGGCAATAAATCATTAGAAAGATCAATTAAAGTTTCTGATATTCAAAATAATTCTATTTTTAATACTTATAATATCTATGGTTTGCCTCCAACTCCTATTTGTAATCCAAGTTTAGTTTCTATTAAAGCGGTTTTAAATCCGCCAACTACTGATTATTTATTTTTTGTGGCTAATCCAAAAGGTAGCGGTCATTTATTTGCTAAAACTCTCGAAGAACATAATCAAAATGTAGCAAAATATCGTTATGCTCTAAAAGAACAAAAAGCTAAATTAACACAAGATGCAACTCAATCAAAAAATACAGTAAATCTAGAAATTCAAGAACAACAATAGCAAATCAAATTTATACTAAATCTCATTTATAATTCCAAATTTGTTTTAATTTTTTAATATTATAATTTCTTATCTTGACTTTATTTTTTTTTCAGCTAAAATATTTTCTCATTTTTTAAAACAACAATTTTAACATCTTTATTTTATGTCAATTATCATCGATACCAACGAAAGAAATGAAAAAGGCACATCTGTGGCTAAAAAATTAAAAAAACAAGGCTTAATACCAGTTGTTATTTATAATAAAGGTGGCAATATTAATTTAAGTATTGATGCACGTCAATTTTTATTTGAATATAACAAAGGCAATTCTACAACTACTGTTTTAAATTTAAAAATAAACGATAATAAACACTATCGTGTAATCCCCTATAAAATAGAACTCGACCCTGTTTCTGATTCCCCTATACACATCGATTTTATGCTTTGTAACGATAATCAGCCAATTGTGGCTCAAGCGAAAATAAACTTTATCAATACAGATAAATCTCCGGGTTTAAAAAGAGGTGGCTTTTTGCATGTTGTAGCTAGAAAAGTAACATTAATTTGCGAAACAGAAAATAAAATCCCAACAAATATTGAAGCCGATGTCGGTTCTTTACATGTCGGTGCTAAATTTCGTTCTTCTCAACTAAATATTCCTAATGGTTGCAAGTTGTTGAAAAAAAGCAATTTTCTTATTGCTAGCATTATTGGTAGAGGAAAATCTGAAGAAGAAAAATCCACAACTCCTGCCGATACTTCTGCCAAACCAGAAGATAAAAAATCTGAAGCTAAAAAATAATTAAACATTTTAATATGAATCACGAATATACTTTATCAATTATCAAGCCAGATGCTACTCAAAGAAATATTACTGGTAAAATAAACACTAAATTTGAAGAAGCAGGCTTAAAAATTGTTGCACAAAAAATGCTCTTTTTATCAAAAAAAACTGCAGAAAACTTTTATGCTATTCATAAAGATCGCCCTTTCTTCAATGATTTAGTCTCCTTCATGATTTCTGGTCCAGTAGTGGTTCAGGTTTTAAAAGGCGAAAATGCAGTTGCTAAAAATCGTGAAATTATGGGGGCAACTAATCCTGCTAATGCTAATATAGGCACTATTCGAAAAGAATTTGCACTTTCTATTGAAGCAAATTCTGTGCATGGTTCTGATAGTCTAGAAAATGCTAAAAACGAAATAAACTTCTTTTTTGCCTCTTGCGAAATTGTTGCTTAATAATACTTAATAATGAGTATAATTACATTTCAACAACTTATTTCTACTCTACAAAACTTTTGGGCAAGTAAGGGCTGTTGTATTTTACAGCCCATCGATCTTCAAGTAGGGGCTGGCACTTTGCACCCTGCTACTGTTTTAAAAGCTTTAGGTGAAAAACCTTGGCAAGTTGCTTATGTTCAGCCTTGTCGTAGGCCAACTGATGCTAGATATGCTAAAAATCCTAATCGTTTAAGTAGTTATTTTCAATTTCAGGTTTTTATTAAACCAGCTCCAGAAAATTTACAAAAATTATATTTACAAAGCCTTGATGCTATTGGTTTAAAAACTAATGAAAACGATATTCGCTTTGTTGAAGATGATTGGGAAAACCCTTCGGTTGGAGCATCTGGTTTAGGTTGGGAAGTTTGGTTTAACGGCATGGAAATAACTCAATTCACTTATATGAAGCAAGTTGGAGGTATTGAGTGCAAGTTAATTGCAGGTGAAATAACTTATGGTCTAGAGCGAATAGCTATGCACTTGCAAGGTGTTAATTCTATTTTTGATATTTGTTATAATATTGATAGTAGCAATCAAAAAATTTCTTATGCCGATTTATTTTTACAATCCGAAATAGAAAACTCTTCTGCTATTTTGCAATTTGCTAATAAAGATCATTTATTTAATGATTTTTATCAAGCAAAAGAGCAATCACAATTTTTAATCAGTAAAAATCTTGTTATCCCTGCTTATGAACAGGCCTTAAAAGCTAGTCATAACCTTAATTTACTTGATGCTGGCGGTTTTCTTTCGGTTGCTGAAAGGGCTTCTTTTATTTTGCAGATCAGAGATTTGGTTAAAAGTTGTTGTAATATTATTGCTAAAATATAATACCATTTCAACTTAACATACATTGTTAGATTTATTAATTTTAAAGTTGAAATGGTATAATTTCAAATCTCATTTATAATTGAAAAGTGCCAACCTTCTTAAAGCCATAACTTTTGGCTTGGCTAGCTACTTTGTTGCTGATGCAATAAATATTGCTATTAATTAAATTATTTTGGAGCCGATTATTTTGCATTTTATGAAAAAAAGCAACTAAAGCATTGCTAGAAAAAATGAAGATTTTGTTAAAATTATCTACATCTAAAAATTGTTGCAGGCTATCCGAAAAAAAATCACTAAAACTTGTGTTGTAAGCTAAAAAACTAGTTACCTTAATATTTTTGGCAAGTAAAATTTTTGAAAAATCAAGTGTTATCGCTGAACCATGTAAATAAACCAAATGTTGATTTTTTAACAAATTATATTTTGATAAAATAATTTGTAAAAGCTCTTCGGCCCCATATTTAGTAGGAAAAAAAACATTTTTATAACCCAGATTTAAAATTTTTTGAGCAGTATTTTTGCCAACGGTAAAAATTTTGATATCTTTATTTAAAAAGCGATTATTTAAAACACAAAGAGCATTTTGACTCGAAATAATAATGGCATCAATATTGTTTTGCTGGTGAGATAAAAAATTTTGTATAATAATAGTATTAAGAGTGGTTATTTTTAAAAGTTCTTCATAAAAAATCAAGTTTGCCGAAATATCTAATGAAATTGAAGATAAATCAGGTAGATTTGTGCTAGTAATTAAAATTTTTGTCATTATACAATTTTTTTAATATTAATACTAGCAGGAATGTTTTGTAAATGAAAAATATCTTTTGTATTTAACTGATATTTTTGTGGTAATAAAATTTTTTTGCCATCAGCAAGTAAAAAAATAGTAATTCCTTCTTGTGGATTGATTGAAACTTTTTGAGCAAGAATAGTTTGTAAAGGCAAAATAGATTTTTGGTTAGTGATAGTTATTTCGAGGGCTTTGATTTTTGTTGATTGATCTAGGTTTTTTTCTTGAGTTGTTTTAGTGTTAAGATTAGAATTGTTAAGAAAGTTATTAGTGTTAGAAAAATCTTTTCTATTTTTAATAACTTTAATATCGGCAAATTCTTGCTCCTGCGGTTTTACTTGTTGTAAAAAATCGTTAAGACTGAAAATATTTTTCGCTAAAATTCTAGTTCCGCCATCGTCTTTTTTTACCAAGCATTCAAAAACCAACATTGAGCCATCAACAAGTAAATCACGTTTAGTGGTAATTAAGTTTTCATCGTAGCACATAATTTCGTAAATCAAAAAAGGATCAGAAACATATAAATAGGCAAATCTTCCCTTACCAGAAGATCGATGTTTGCTTGAGGTGATGATGCCAGCCATTTTTAGCAAACTATTATCAAGCAATGATTCGTCATCTAGTTTATTGGCAAAAATTACACCTCTTTTTTTTAAATCAGGTAAATAATTATCAATTGGATGTTCGTTTAAGAAAAAACCAAAAGCTTCAAATTCGGCCTGTAATTTTTGATTTGCATTGTATTGTGATGATTTTTTCAGTGTTGGCAAATGATTTTGTTGAGAAAAAAAAGTGAGCTGATTAGATTTTTCTTCTTCTTTGCTATTGGTAGAATAAGCAGATAAAATATCAAAAGATTCGGCAATTTGTTTGCGATTTACTTGTAGACAATCGAAAGATCCAGATTTTGCAAGAGCTTCTATTGATTTTTTATTAATAAATTTTGTATCGATTCTTTTGCAAAAATCGTAAATATCAATAAAATTGCCATCGGCTGTTCTTTTTTCAACGATATGATTAGTGATATTTGAGCCAACCGCTTTTATTGCTGATAAACCAAAACGTATAGCAAATTTAGAATGAGAATCAGAAGCCATGAAATAAACCTAAAATAATTAAACCCAAAATAATGCGATAATAGGCAAAAATTTTAAAATCATGATTACTAACAAATTTTAGCAACCATTTGATAACTAAACATGAAACTGCAAAAGAAACCGCAATACCTAAAAAAATTACCAAAAAATCTTGCCTTGATAGCAAATGATAATTTTTATAAATATCATAAAAACAAGCAGAACCAATAGTTGGTATAGCCAAAAAAAACGAAAATTCGGTTGCTACTACTCGGTTTACTCCGCAAAGCATCGCCCCCATAATGCTTGCTCC
>JACCDP011571197.1_pt1 | contig 15434 bp, 12 predicted proteins | sample 7445841 | NCBI WGS metagenome assembly JACCDP01 (sample SAMN15323441, study PRJNA562643) | freshwater metagenome | isolation source: river surface water | place: USA:Blue River Watershed | collected 2017-08-17 | reverse complement strand
GTTATTCTTCGGCTCTTTCTCGCAACTGGACAGAAAAATCAATCCGACAACGGCCGAAAACATTACCGCGAATAAAATCCTTGATTTAAATTTTTGCATAATTCAAACTTAGAACCCACCGTCAATTTGTAAAATACCGAACGTTCGGTATTTTCAATCCTTCCAGGCGCGCAACATGTGCTTCTTTCCCGGAGGGCCCGTGATCCGCTCTACCACGAACCCTGCGGTTAACAGATTCCGCCTAACTTGACTATTGGCCGTGTATGTCACCAACAGCCCCCCCTGCCGCATCCGTTGCCATACCCGGGCAAACAAATCCACTGTCCATAGTTCCGGCTGCTTCTTGGGCGCAAAAGCATCCCAAAAAACCAATTCCGTATCCATGGGCATTACCTGTTCCAAATCAACCAATACATCGCCCGACACCTTCTTAATACCACTCCCAATAACCGGAACCCTAGAAATCACTTTCTCATACCCAATTTCAAATATTTCATTCCATCGCCCCCGATACGTTGCCGCAACCCCATCAGCAAACAACCCATCCCAGAAACCTCCATTTACGCTTCGCCAATGCACGCCCATTGCTGCAAAACCAAATTCCATTCTCTCCGAAAATTCCGTAACCAACGGATACTTCTCGATCCCTATATACGAATAATTCAAACCAAAACTCCTGCACAACTCGTCCAATAACCACGCATTCAAACCCGTCCCAAAGCCCATCTCAAACACCCGAAATCGTTCCTTTTTTAAGGCCGATATAGAATCTATCGATAAAAACCCAAGGGCCATCAATGCATCCACAACCCCAGCACGGAGATATACATACATCGATTCCCGCATCGCACCATGTCGCGAATGATACGTCTCCTCCATATCTGTCAGAAACAAGGTAACACTTCCATCGTTGGTCGGCAAAATTTCTATATTCGGCGGATTCACAGATTTACTCCCCTTGATTTTATCGACAAAAATAAGTTTGGCACCGGATTTGACATAACCGTACCAAACAACGAAATCATAAGTAATTGTTCATATAGGTTAGTACGAAAAAGGGCCAACGCAATGTTGGCCCTTTTTCGTTTAAATCTAAAAAATCATTTGATCCAATGCAAACCCGCATTCCAATCAGTAACATCGGTTAATTAGAAAATATAATCTGGTACTGCAAAATCACCGCGTTTTTTCGAGAAAACTGTTGTGAATTATCGACAAACACCTGCACCGACGGCCTATTTTCTACGCACAAACTCCATTTAGCATTGGGACCATGAATCAAATTCACCCCCAATACATAGGTAGCAATTTTTCGACCTACCCGATTGTAATCCGCTCCCGTAAAACTCCCAAATATCTGCCACTGATCCAATCCTACCGAGGCACGATATACACTGCCGCTCAGCGCATCAGACCCTCTATTTTTGCCACCCCCATTCAATTTCCTACCAAATAAATACCCCAACTGCGCATACAAAACTTTCCCCGTTCCAAACATCGGCAATGCATTTCCGTATTGCCCACCGGCATCTCCCACAACGGTCTTCCCAGCTATCGAAACCATGGAAGTTGCGGGATTCATCAACCCATTAAACCGCAAATAATCCTTTCCGTAATTGGTATTAAAATATCCGACATAGGCACTAATACAATCAGGCTTGGCACCGGCCGCAACCTCGCTGGGGGAAGGCTTGAAAAATGCAGGCATATCCAAAAAAGCATCCACGGACCACAAACGCATGGCATTAAATACCGTATCCCTACCCAACCCACCAAGTCCATCCCGATAATTCCAAGTTGCCCGTGGTTGAAAAATACCTCCAGCCGAAATATTAAACACTTTCTTTTTGCCCAAATACGTTCCTGTCATATAGGGTGTTTGCATGGATTCCTTATCTAAAAACTGATACATCACCAAAGTTTGGTATTGTTTGCGGTGCCCATATGGAGTAAATGTAGCATGCTTGCTAATAGCAGGAATGGAAATTCCCGCCGAATTAATGGGAAATGGATCCGTAAAAACCAATCGATAATCCAATTTATTTAACGACCCTCGATAGTACAAACTCAACTTTCGAGAAAATAAATCCGTCTGATCTACCGTAGCTTGAGCGAAAACGGGAACGTCTAAGGTCATAATGGTGCCGATAGATGGCTGCGAAAACCTACTCAATCCATTCATTATTGTTAAACCACCCCCGATATGATGCTCCCCGGAAATGTTAGATCCCCATCGACCCTTTCCTCCCGTGGTGAATCGATATTCCGATACGGCGTCGTGAATGAAAAACGATTGCTTTCGGTTTCCCCCTATAGCCGTGGTCGCATTAAAATTATTCTGACCCAATTGAAAATAAACAAAGACCCGATCGCTTAAATTCCCTAATACCTGAAATCGAGTTCTACGTAAACCCAAATCAACTCCCTCATTTACTCGCTCACCCAACAACTCGGTACCCGGATTGTATTGGGCATACCGCAACCAGGTCTGGTTCAATCCTGTAACCGTGATTCCTTTTCGATATTGTTGAAGTGCAGAAGGAGCTTGTTTTATAGGTTCAGGCATCGTACCCGGAGATATATCATTTATAAATCCCGAAGACCTTAAATCAACGATTTCAGATCCTAAACAGCCATTAACCAAGGATAAACGGCTGGTGATTTTTGTTGCTTCGGCAGGGATCGAAATCAAACCTGCACCCAAAAAGCAACCAATAACTAATAAATACCTCACAACTATGTTTCAAAATTAACGTCAGTTTTCATGAATACGATTCATACCATACCCATTGATGACAATTTAATTACAATCCTTTCTTTTGGCCATCCTCCCTTTTCCCTGTTCATATTTTCGTAAATTTGTCTATCATGAAACTTGTCCCCTACCAAATATCATCCTTTCAAGAATACCAAGAGGAATACCGCAAAAGCGTGGAAAATCCAGAATCTTTTTGGGCCGATATTGCTAGTCATTTCCATTGGAACAAACCCTGGGACAAGGTGCTTGAGTGGAACTTTCAAACTGCTAAAACGCAATGGTTTCAAGGTGCCGAATTGAACATTACTGAAAATTGCATCGATCGACACCTAAAAACCCAACCCCACACCACCGCCATTCTTTGGGAAGCCAACAACCCGGAAGAAGCCAGTATTTCTTATACCTATCAACAGCTGCACGAAAAGGTAAACCAGCTTTCCCATGTTCTCACCAATAACGGCGTAAAAAAAGGTGACCGCGTATGCATTTATATGGGAATGATCCCCGAATTGGCCTTCGCCGTGCTTGCTTGCGCTCGCATCGGTGCTATTCACTCCGTTATCTTTGGCGGATTCTCTGCCCAAAGCATCGCCGATCGCATTCAAGATGCTCAAGCTACCCTGGTTATCACCTGCGATGGCGCCTACCGCGGCAATAAAACCATCGCCCTAAAAGAAATTATCGACGAAGCACTTCCCCAATGTCCTAGCATTCAAAACGTATTGGTTTTCAACAGAACCCACCTACCCGTGAGCATGATCAAAGGCCGCGATCTGTGGTGGCACGAAGAAATTGAAAAGGTTATCCAACAAGGAAACCCCGATTTCCCCGCAGTTTCGGTAAATGCTGAAGACGAATTGTTCATTCTCTACACCTCCGGCTCCACCGGAAAACCCAAAGGCGTAGTACACACCGCCGGAGGATATATGGTTTGGGCCAATTACACCTTCGTGAATGTCTTCCAATACCAACCCGGGCAAGTTCATTTTTGTACGGCCGATATCGGCTGGATCACCGGACACTCTTATATCCTGTACGGTCCGCTCAGCGCTGGAGCCACTACGCTGATGTTCGAAGGCATCCCCACCTACCCCGATGCCGGCAGATTTTGGGAAATTGTAGACAAATACCAGGTCGATATTCTATACACCGCACCCACTGCCATCCGAAGCCTCATGGGCTTCGGAACGCAACCGTTAGAAAACAAAAACCTTTCCAGCTTAAAAGTTCTCGGAACCGTGGGAGAACCCATCAACGAAGAAGCTTGGCATTGGTACGATCAGAACATCGGAAAAGGAAATGCACCCATTGTAGACACCTGGTGGCAAACCGAAACCGGGGGCGTAATGATTTCCAACCTAGCCGGAGTCACCCCCGCAAAACCAAGCTTCGCCACCTACCCACTCCCAGGCATACAGCCCCTATTGGTAAACGACCAAGGACAAGAAATAATCGGCAATAACGTATCGGGGAACTTGTGCATCAAATTCCCATGGCCCGGCATTATTCGTACCACCTACGGCGATCACGAGCGGTGCAGACAAACGTATTTCTCGGTGTACAACAATCTATATTTCACCGGCGACGGTTGCCTTCGGGACGAACAGGGAATGTACCGAATTACCGGTCGGGTAGACGATGTTTTGAATGTTTCCGGTCATCGAATCGGCACGGCCGAAGTAGAAAACGCCATCAACAGCCACACCGGCGTGGTAGAAAGTGCCGTGGTGGGTTATCCGCACGACATCAAAGGGCAAGGAATCTATGCTTACGTGATCTTCACGCAACTACACGAAAACGAAGACCTCACCCGCCAGGACATCCTCAATACGGTAAGTAAAATCATCGGACCCATTGCTAAACCCGATAAAATTCAATTTGTTAGTGGTCTACCCAAAACCCGAAGCGGTAAAATTATGCGTCGAATTTTACGCAAAATTGCCGAAGGCGAACTGCAGCAAATTGGCGATACCACTACCTTGTTAGACCCTCAAGTAGTTGAAGAAATCAAAAACGGAAGAATTTAACATTCGCGAAGTTGTTAACTCAATAAACGGAAACAAATAAAAAAGGCAGGCGTCTCCGCCTGCCCTCATTCATTTTCTCAAATAAACTTTTGCGATTAACAATAATTACATTGCTAACTTAAACCGCAATCCATTAAGGACTTACCAAATTTAAGCTCACGTTGAAATACAACGGATTGCTCAACTTGTTGACCATCACGTACGGTGCATCGCTGGCCAAACCAAAAGCACGGTAAATCTCATTTCCGTCTTCCAATCGATCCACATCGTAACGGTAGTTAATGCGATATCCTGCCTGAACACTCAACCAGATAAAATCCTTCAAAGAGAATTCATACACCATACGCATTCGAATCTCTCCCCGGCGGATTTCCAAATCGTCGTTGCGCATGTTGTACCCGGCCACCTCCGTATCGTTTCTCCACAAACGGTAGCTTTGGCCCTCCAACTCATACCCCGCAAATACCATATTCCGGCTATTAATGGTTCTTCTCACGTGCGCGCGGGCAGGGAACAAAATCTCCGTACCCCACTTGTTGGCAACATCCGTAGAATTATAAAACACAATGGGTATATAATTCAACTCGCCCACGCGATACGTTCTAGCCAAACCTACCCCCCATTGCTTTTTCTCCGTAGGCCTCTTCCCGTATATCAACGCCGCCGAATATTTCAAGTACTTCACCGGCATAAACTCCCCAAACTTATAATCTCCACTTAAATCCGCGGAACCCTGAAACAACAAAAATCGGGTATCGTTCAACGGTTTAAACAACGTAGTGTTTATCCCCATCGTACGCAAACCATATTCGCTCAAGGATTTCAACATCGCATTGTTCAGCTGATCCGGATTTTCAAATTGGTAGCGCTGCTCCCAGTAGTTAGCCCCCAACTGCCAAACGATATTGGTCTTGGATACCACCGGTATGTTGCAACCAATCCGTATGCCGTTGGACGATAAAACATTCATCGAATCCGGCAAACGACTGGGACCAAAGGCCAAGGAATTCCCCGACTTATTGCGGATTGAATCGGCACCCAACGTATATCCCAATTGGTAATCGTAACCGATACTGATCAACTTGGCTGGACTTAAGCCCTCAATTTTTGGACTGCAATAACGCTTAGCACCCTCTGCGGCAAACCCAACATTATCGTACATACTGAAATCTTCATCCTCCACCGGAGCCGTGGTATCGGCCGAAACCGGACTGGTAGCACTACCCGAAGTTCCACTGCCGCTAACACCCGTTTGCGCGGAAACCGAATTCCATGTTCCAAACGAGCATACCAACGCACCCGCCAACAACAGCTGACGGTGCTTTTGCAATAAATCTACCATGGTCTATTTTTTTACCACCAATCGTTTCCAGATATCGGTTCTGCCCAAAGCAGATACACCAATATACCCACGAATTTCCAACGTGTTCGCGTCCGTCATTTTAATAGTACAACTGTAGGTACTGCCGTTCAACGGATCGTAGATGGTACCATCCGCCCATTCGTCGTTACCCTTGTACACAAAATCCTTCAGCATGCGGTACCCTTTCAACGGCACATTCTGCAAATTCGGATCAGGGTTATTCTTATCGGTTTTCGCCTGCTTGGTCACGGTATCGATGGGTTCCTTCAACCAAACAATCCTACCGTAATACTTAGCACCGATCTTTTCTACTTTTACCCGCGCTCTGCCATTGCTAGGCTCCCAAACACCCAACAAACGATCGCCTCCGTCTTGAGAAACGAAAGCCGTAAATAAGCCAGCGATCATCACCAGCATCATTGAAAAAATGTATTTTCTCATAATTGTATTTTAATGTTTTTGATTTTTGCCAAAGAACATCAACATTGAATTGGAGCCGGTTGATTGTCTTATGGATTTGTTCAATATCTTACGTTTTTACTGATAAAACTAAACAGTTTACTTCTACTTATAGGTGAGTTCAAATTCAAAATCGCCTTTAAAACTCAAATCGGAATCCATATCCTTGGCCAAAGCAGCGTCTACAACAATGTAAAATTGTTTCTCTCCGAAAAACTCGCCCGCAGTAGCCTCGGTAGATGGCGCTAAAACAACCGACGAAGAGCCAGCCTTTACCGGATTCAATACCGCCAACTCCTTCATATTCAAATCTTTGTTATCACTAGCCAAACTCAAAACAAACGAACTAACGCCATCAAAATTGGCGGAATCTGCTGCTTTTAAGGTGGCATTTTTCAACGTAGCTCCGGTAATTTTCATACCTTCCACGTACTTATCTCCCAAAATAGCTTTCAGGTCAACTTGTACTGTGTACTGCACCGGATTTGCTCCTTCAAACAAAGGCCCAGCCAGCGTAAACTCTACATCTTTCATTTGGTACGTGGTTTTCTCACCACCCCCTCCGCAGCTAGCCATAAACACGGCAACTGCAGCAAATAATAATCGAACGGCTCTATTCATACCCGGCAATTTATTAATTTTATCCAAAACCACCAATCTACCCCAAAAAATTAATGCAGCCAAGCGTAACCGCAATTTCCAGCCCATACCCCAAACATACAATATCACCCAAACATTCAATCTTTTTAATTACTTGATTGTTAATAAAATATCATCGCGCATGAATCCATACCAGGAAACACCAAGCAATACGATTTCATTTTCGTAGGTCTCGGCGCGTCAAGCAGCCTGTTGCTGTTGGCACTCCTTCGCAACACCCAAATTACGTCGCAAAAAGTACTCATCGTAGAACCTGAACCTAAAAACACCAACGATAAAACCTACTGTTTTTGGGCCGAAGAATCGGAAACCATCGTTCAAGAACTCAAGCCATTAATTACGAAGTCATGGTCCAATATTCGCATTTCCAACCAAAATCCGGTACCCTTGTCCCCCATGTCCTATTGGCAAATTTCCAGCATTCAAATTTACCAGCACCTACAGCAAATCATAGAACAACATCCGAATTGGGAGCGATCCTTTCAATCCATTGAACACATTCCAAGCGATGACCAAGGCCCTTACCTACCCCTAGAAAACCATCAGGCTAGGGCAAGTTTTATTTTCGATTCCAGAAATCCGAAATTCCTTACCCCTACCGGATTTCAATCCCACCTTTGGCAGAGTTTTTACGGCTGGAAAATCAAAACCCATACCCCGCATTTTTCGGTCGATTGCTTCCACATGATGGACTTCAATACCCCCCAGGACAGCAACACCCAATTCGTATACACACTTCCTTACTCTCCCACCGAAGCCTTGGTAGAAATCACTCGCTTTGGAAAAGAACCCATCCCCCAAGCATTGGCCGAACAGAGATTGCGAGAGTACCTGAACAACCAATCCATAGCCTACGAAATTATAGGTACCGAAACGGGTTGCATCCCCATGAGCAATACCGATTTCGACCTCCTACCTACCGAAGGCGTAACCCTCATAGGGAGTAGAAGTGGCGCCATCAAACCCAGCACAGGCTATGCCTTTAAGAACATGTTCCAACAGGCCGAAAACCTGGCCAAACGCGTACTGGAAATTGCCCCACCGTCGACGGAAAAAGCCATCCACCATTCCACCGCTCACCAAGCCAGCAAGTATACCAGTATACACACTGAACCCCTTCGCGGAAAATCAAGATTTGCCTTTTACGATTCGCTGTTACTGAAAATCCTTGAACAACAACCCCATTGGGGAAAACCTATTTTTGAACAATTGTTTCAACGCACTCCGGTGCATACCGTTTTGAAATTTTTAGACGAAAAAAGTACCGTACAACAGGAATTTCATTTGCTGCGAAAATTGCCATTTTCTCCATTTCTTCGCGTTTTATTCCAACACCCCGGAGTTTCCGCTCTCATTCGACCCATTGTTTTAACCCTACTCACACTATCCGTGTGGCTACTGAATCAACAGCCCGAAATCCAACAATACTGGGGATTCGCAGGGATAGCGTTGGGATTGCTAACCATCGGCATACCCCACGGCGCCGTAGATCATCTGTTGGAAAGCAAACAATGGAACCAACACATAACCCCTTCGTTTATCATCAATTACCTAACCATTTCCATGGGATTCGCCCTGTTTTGGTTATTTTTCCCCAACATCGCATTGGTACTTTTTATTGCGTATTCCGCGTGGCATTTTGGACAAGCCGATGGGGAAATATGGAATCTAAGCCCTATCGCCTCCATGGCTTGGGGAACTTCGGTGCTGTTGTATCTGTTAGGCACCCACACCTCAGAAACCGCTTCCATAGTGCAAGAAATTTCTACCATAAAATTTTCATGGATGATCCATCCTGCTTGGATTTTACCGTGGATGCTGTGGTCGATAGCTACCAAACGGTGGGCGGTGACTCTCACCGTGGCATGGCTGTTTCTGGCTTCGCAAATCCCACTGCTCTTGGCGTTCGGAATTTATTTTATCGGTCAACACAGCTACAACGGATGGAATAAAATCAAAGCGCATCTGCAAGTGTCCAACCGAAGACTGTGGAAACAAGCACTGCCCTTTCATGCAGGAGCCTGGGCATTGTTTGCATTGTTGTATGTGGGTTGGCCCACGTTAACCCAGTACACCGGCAACTGGATGAACCTTAACGCGATGCAGGCCGAAATCAATAACCCACCCGCGGCCTGGAGCTTGTTTTTTATTTTTATTGCATGCATCAGTCTTCCCCATACTTGGGCCATGCACAAACTGTATCAACACAAAGAATAACCACCAGCTAATAGAAATACCCGGGAGGCCTTAATGCTGATAACATCTGCCGTTGGGATTGGTGGTTTTACGCTTGCAACGAACCCCTGCTTGGGTGATTCCAGAACATTGCACCGCCTGTATCTGTTTGGATGGAACCGCTCCCACTGGATTATTCGGAGTTTGTTGCGCTGGCGCTGAGCCCGTGGATGGTTGATTTGCAGGACTTTGAGAACCCACCCCCGCACTCCCATTCCACTGCCAACAAGATAGGCAAATACTCTTTTCCAGCATGGTTTCTTGCTCGTCGTTTAATCGGGTAAAAAAATCGATGCCCGTCAATTGTTCTACGCTATCCACCGTTACTCCAAACGATTGCAGCGACTCAGACGAACCCAAATTCGGAAGAATAAATCCTATGGCTTTTATACCCGGCTCCGAGTAATCGAGCACTACTTTGTAATAATACTTAGGAACCGACACTCCGTTAGGGCCAATCTGGGGTAAATCACCCTGCAACACCGGTCCGGTTACTACGTACAGCGTATCGTAAGCAACGGCCCAATCCCGAACTTGCTCCTCCAAACGTTTCCAGATGCCGCGGTTGAATGCCGGCACTTGTGGACTCATGTTGCTGTAGTAAAAAGACTCCGTCATCGCTTGGTAGGACCAACCCATATCGGCGGCTGGCGCTAAATGACCGCGGTCGTACCCCGATTTCAAATAATCGGAATTCGTAGCCGACCCCAACTCTATGTTTGGGTCCACCAAAAATTTATCCGAGCGCTTAAATCGAGAAACCGTCTCATCTCGGGTCAATTGATACGCAACCCAGCTGGCTTGTTCGTGCGGCTCGTTGTACAGCAACGAAAATCCCGTATACCGATGAACCCGATCTTTAAACGGCATTGTTTTAGGTAGTTCTAAATTACTCACCCAATGCACTCGCTGGCTAACCGAAGACGGATTGATTTTGGAAACAGTGGAACTATTCATGGACTGCGCTCCCAGCATGGGCAAGCACAAGCAACCAGCTAACCTAAAGCACCTAAGTACCGAGTTCGTCGCAGAACCAAACCATTCCCAGATGTAATTTCGATGTACCAACGGTTGCATACTCCAAAGATCCGGTAGGATCAACTTTTTAAACAAAAAACTATTTCAACAAGAATATCACCTGCGTAAGGGTGTTCTTGGAGCTGAACGCAACCATAGCTTTTACCGGTGCTTTTTTATTGGTAGTTGCACACAACAAAGGGAAGGGACAAGCAAATTCAACGCCTTTCATCTTAGCCACCTCTTCGGATTTAATGGCTGTAGTTATGGGAACACCGGCAATGCTCAAGGTGCCCGGATAATTGGTTTTGGGGAAATTCTTATCACCATCCCAATTCATGTTGATCCCTAATGCCGTAACGAAACCTTCAGCACCCGTACTGATGATCACTCCGCTTTGCTCAAACATATACTCCTTGCCATCGCCCTTTTCTTTTTCCGAAGTCACAGTACCAAACAATCCCTTGACGTTGGCAAAATTGGTTTTCGGATTGATTTCTGATCCATTCACTACAATCCGATTCTCATCGGGCATGCTAATATCCAACGTGGTCTGAGCCAAAAGTAAAGTATTAGAAGCCGTGAAAATTAACGCGGTAGCAACAATTCTAAATAGGGTTGATTTCATAATTCAATATTAACCAATCTTTACAGGAATTAAAAAGAAATTGGCCGTAGTAACACTATGACCACCCTTACTTTCTACAGTTTTGCTTAATCATCGGGTATGCTTTTTCGATACCCAACTCCCCGGCCTTCGATAAATCCAAACAGCCCGATTCTTTTTGATCCAAGAGGTGTTTGATCAATCCACGACTCAAATACGCATGCGCGTTCTGGGGGTTAATATTGATGACTTTATTATAATCCAACAAGGCGCCGCGATAATCTTGCATTTGTGTTTTGGCTGCCGCCCGATAAAAAAATCCATTTTCTTCCTTGGGGTTAATTTTTACCGCTTTGGTGCAATCGGCAATGGCCCCTTTATAATCTTCCAATTGAATTTTAATAAAAGCGCGCTTACTGTAAGCCGTAGCATTTTGGGGATTCAAGGAAATTACCTGGTTGTAGTCGAGCATGGCACCGCGATAATCGGCCATTTTATATTTCAAATTCCCGCGTTCAATGAATACTTCTTCGAATTTGGGATTGAGTTCGATGGCCTTGTTATAATCCGATATGGCACCGCTGCTATCGCCGAGAACCAGCTTAGCAATTCCGCGATAATAATAGGGCGAATCGTAATTGGGATTTAACAATAACGCAATAGAATAATCTATCAACGCATCGTGGTAGTGCTGTTGTTTCGCCTGAATCATTCCTCTAAAAAAGTAGGCAGGGGCATATGCAGAATCCAATGCAATGGCTTCGGTAAAGGTTGACATGGCACCGTTATAATCTTCGGCCTGTACCTGTTTACTGCCTTTAACAATTAAGTCCCTCACTGTTTGCGCGTGTAACGAAATCGCCAAACCCACCAAGCAAAACAGCAGCAAGGATTTTTTCATTATGTAAAACTACTAATTAACCGGCTAATTCCCACTACAAATCTTTAAACCAAAATACTATTAATACAGCTCAAAATATTACCTTAGCATCACTAACCTGTTGATTCAACAACTGGTGAATATTGTACGAATCCATCGGTAATAACTTAAAGAACATGAACGAAATTGATCAAATCACCGCTGCACTAATTAAATTCAGAAACGATAGAGACTGGGCCCAATTTCACAATACCAAAAATCTAGCCGTAGCTCTATCAATAGAAGCCGCTGAATTAAACGAATTATTTCTTTGGAAAACGACAGACGAAAGTGAACAAGTAGACGCTCAGAAAATCCAAGAAGAATTGGCAGATATTCTGGCCTATGCCTTCCTAATTGCTGAAAAACACAACTTTAATGTCAAACAAATTGTGTTAGATAAAATCAAAAAAAACACCGAAAAATATCCTGTTGAAAAAGCGAAAGGCAGTGCTAAAAAATACAACGAGCTATAAACTATGATTGTTTATCAAGAGTCCAAGCAAACATTTATGTCCCACGTTCGTGAGAGTAAAATCGATTATATCATTCACGATAATTTCCAAAAACAACTGGGACGTTCCACCGGTAAACGCGAAGTAGAGTCTTGGAAAAACTCTATGCAATACATGCGGAATGTATTGGACGATTCTGAAATTCCTGCCGATGCCTTAATTAGTATCGAATGCCAAGTTCCAAATACCAGCAAACGAATTGATTTTATTATTACTGGACGAAATAATAACAACCAAGATTGTGCAGTGATTGTAGAATTGAAACAATGGCAAACAGCAGCCCTCACATCCATGGATGGCATAGTTAAAACCCATGTTGGTGGGGGTATTAGAGACGTGAGTCACCCCAGCTACCAAGCCTGGAGCTATGCGGCCTTATTGGAAGGATTTAACGAGGAGGTTTACAACAACAACATCACGCTAAAACCCTGCGCATTCTTGCACAACTGCGAAAATCCTGGAGATCTAACCAATTCATTTTACCAGCCGCACATCGAAAAGGCCCCCTTGTTTGTTAAAAACGATGTCATTCGTTTGGCCGATTTTATCAAAACCTACGTAAAACATGGGGATCCAACCAACATCATGTACCGCATTGAGAACGGCAACATCAGACCTTCCAAAACTATAGCAGACAGCATAGCCAAAATGATAGATGGAAATGAAGAGTTTGTCATGATTGATGATCAAAAAGTGGTCTATGAATATGCGAAAAATTTAGTATTATCTTCAACTGCAAAAAATAAAAATGTATTGATAGTCAGAGGCGGACCAGGCACCGGCAAATCGGTAGTTGCTATCCAACTAACCGCTAGATTAACGGCCATGCAAAAATTGGTACAATACGTTAGTAAAAATAGCGCCCCTCGGGACGTATATGCGAGCAAATTGTCCGGGTATAGAAGCAGATCTTGGGTGAATAATTTATTCAAAAGTTCTGGTTCCTATGTGGATAAAACAAACAGCGAATTTGACGCACTCATTGTTGATGAAGCACATCGATTGAATGAAAAAAGTGGGATGTTTTCTAATTTGGGAGAAAACCAAATCAAAGAAATAATACAAGCCTCAAAGTGTTCTATTTTCTTCATAGACGAGGACCAACGAGTTACTCTTAAAGACATAGGATCAAAAGCCGAAATAGAGTTTTGGGCAAGTAGAGAGGGGGCAAGCATTCACTATTTAGAACTAGAAAGTCAGTTTCGATGCAACGGGAGCGATGGCTATTTAGCTTGGTTGGATTACATACTATTTGATAGAAACACGGCACATACCAACAAAAACGAACTAAACTACCAATTCCAAGTGGTTAATTCTCCCAACGAATTATACCAAGAAATTGTAAACTACAATTCCATTAATAACAGAGCACGAATGGTAGCAGGGTATTGTTGGCCATGGAATTCGAAAAAAGACAAACATGCCATGGATATTGTTTTCCCGGAACACAATTTCGGCATGCAGTGGAATTTAACCCAAGATGGAATGTTATGGATAATCAGCCCACAATCGGTAAAACAAATCGGCTGTATCCACACATGCCAAGGATTAGAAGTAGATTACGTGGGTGTAATCATCGGCCCAGATATGGTCATCAGAAACGGTCGATGGGTTTGCAGACCCGAATTTAGAGCAAGCAGCGATAAAAGTGTACACGGATTAAAATCATTTATTAAAAAAGACCCCGCAAAAGGCCAACAACTTGCAGAATTAATCATCAAAAACACCTACAGAACCCTGATGACTCGTGGAATGAAAGGTTGTCTTGTCTACAGCAGCGATGAAGAAACCAGAAATTGGCTGAACGATTTATGATAAGTTACAATAAGGTTTGTTCTTATACATGAATCGATAAGAAAAAACACGCAAACCCTTGCCTGTAGAGGCTTTTCAGAAGTAATTCGAGCAACAAACAACTACTCATTAACTACCAACCGAAACGCTCGCTTCGTTTGTTCCATCTCACTATTGCTAATTCCAAATTTCTTGGCAACGGTACGCCAGTTAGAAATTTCATGAAGCATTTCCTTTAAGATACTTTCTGCTCTATCGCTTTTCAATTGATACAAATGAGCGGTTTCTAAGGCTAAAGCGATGTCTAATTCATTGCTATTTTCAGAAATATTCAAGGTTAGCCCATTGCCCATTTCATTGGGGTTCATGTCGTATGCAGGAGATAAACGCCAACCCAATGGAGTGAGAATAAATCCATGGTTTCGCAAATGGTCGTCTGTGTTCGACACCAAAATGTTAAATGCCATTCTTCTCCATAATTGCTCTAAATCTTCTTTTGCTTCTGGACTATGTTGCATGATAAAACCAACCAAATCCAAGTAACCAACACCTTCCACATGATCCGCTCCATCTTGCAGTCCCAACAAGGTCATTGCCGATGCGTAATGAATTCGCTTTTGGTCATCTGTTCTATCGAATCGTTTGGATAAAAAAGTATGATGCCTTCCTGAAAATTTTTGCAATCGAGCTTCTGAAACATGAATACCACAAGCTTTGGCTAATTCGTGTAACACCATTTCCCAAGCGCCTGCATTTTTTTCATCTCTTGAACTAGGGAATTTCGCAATCCATAAATGCCCTTTATTATCTATTACACTGGCTTTAGGTCTAGCGCCGCCCAATGAAGATCCTGGATCAATCAACACACTTAACCATTGGGAATACTCAGGGTCATTCATGGCATCATCACGTTCAAGTTGCAAACTCGCATGCTCTAATTCACGAAGTGATGCCCAAGGTGGTGTTGCCATTTTCTTTTGGTCATTCATGAAAGGTCCATCTTCGCTCAATTTAAAACGCACTCCCCCCATACGATGTCCGTCAAAAACGCCCAATAGAAAATCACTTTCAAAAAGTGTT
>JACCDP010549075.1_pt1 | contig 15435 bp, 16 predicted proteins | sample 7445841 | NCBI WGS metagenome assembly JACCDP01 (sample SAMN15323441, study PRJNA562643) | freshwater metagenome | isolation source: river surface water | place: USA:Blue River Watershed | collected 2017-08-17 | reverse complement strand
TCCACCACGGCGGCGCAACATACGGGCCTCTGCCGGGGTGACGTGAGCAATCATCCGATCGCCACCACGACCCATCTTGGCAAGTTCGGTGGCTACCGGATTTAACGTCATGATTCCGCCACTAGCCATGCCTACAGGACCTTGCTGCGCACTTAGTTGGTCAAGGGCAATATTTAGAGCGGCAAAATATGCCGCATCAAATGTTGGCGGAAGAATTTCTTCTGGGATTCCTTCCGAAACAAAATCTGTTCTTATTTGGTCGTAGTTTTCCGGGTCATTTAAAATGGCGTCAACCATGTCCCCCAAAGCATCAATAATTTCTGGGGGCAACCGCATTCCAGCAAGGGCTTGTTTAAATTCAGCCACCATGGCAGGATCGGCAGCTTCCATGCCGCCCATGATGTCCTGGCCAAATTGCTCAGGTTGCATCCGTGCATAGTCAAAGACTTGCGGGCTAAAATTCTTAGGGTCGATCGCGGCTTGAGGCTGTGCCGTCGGTGCCTGCATACCCGCCTGAGGCAGGGCCATGATTCCTTGGTCTTCCATGTTTATCCTTTCCAGTTTGTGCCAATAGCCGCATAGGGCTGCGCGTCGGGAAAGGACGCGAATATGGCAGGTATTATCACGTATTTCATTAGTTTCTGTCTACTTCCAAATAGCTTAAATAAAAGGTTACAGAGGCCACCGAAGAGGTGATCTTTAGCAGGTTTCCAGCCTCCAGGACGCATGGGACCCCGCAAAAAACGTCAATCGTCGTATTGACCGGGACGGACTTCCCACGCAATAAATAGTGGGTAGTGCCGCCGCTGGTGTTGTATTGGGTCACGGTCACGGTAGCCCCGGCTGACCCAGCATTTGTGACACGCAAGGACCTAATAATTCCGGTATTAGCCGCTGGGACGGTATAAATAGTCGTCTCGGTGGCTGCCGTCGGGATTAGAACCTGGTGAAAATATTTATTTGCCATGTCAAGCCTTACTGAGTCAAGTCAAAGAATGATATAGACCCAACCCCGCTTCCTTTGGTGGCTCCGTCCACGGTCCGAACCCCAAGGGTATAAATATCACTTACCCCGGCAAGGCTTGCCCCCAACTGTAAATCAAAGTTGTAGTCGTTTGGGAGGCTTGTTTGGGAGACCCCAGCGCTGCCAGAGGACGTAATGTAGTCAGTCTGGACGATTGTTCCTATGGCTGAAATAGCAGTTGCCGCTACGTCATACTCCACGTTTGTGTCTGAATCCACGGTAGCCGCCCAAGTTGCCCCGGTAAGTGTTGGGTTCTTAAGTAGAACAACTTCGTAGTTTTGGTTAGTAATAGGTAAAAATTGAACACGGTTAGGTAGGACAACCGCCCCTGTACGCCCAGATGCTAAACGAATAGACACGATTGGGTAAAAAGTAGAAGCAGTATCTATGTTAGTAAAGACTGTGGTTCGCCTTGCTACATGGTCAATAGAAACCTGTTCAAACCCACCCTCAGATATAACAGTGCAGCAAATAGCTTTCATCGAAGCAGCAACCGCAGCAGTGGTCGTAGTAATCGAATACCGTACCGGCAAAATGGCCGTGGTCATGTAGACGCCAGTAACTTCATTGGCATTTTCAAAGGTATGACAGACAATGTACTGCCCATCAATAATGAACCCACAACGTACTGAACCCACTCCAAGCCACTCAAAATCCATCCATAAAATCTGAGCTTTTGTTGTGTCAAGAGTTAATCCTGATGGACCAGATCCATCTAATTTGTCACCGTTCCAACTTGACTGGTTTACCGTGCGGACATCGCTAGGAGTTCCTGGGGTGGGGGCTGAATTTGAACGCAAAACAAAGGAGTTGGTTGATCCAGTTCGCTTAAAGAACACCCCGTTACTGTCGTTAAAATAACCAACGCTCTGGGTCAGGTTAGCGCTAGTGCTGCTGTCCATCACAAAGGTAGCAAGCACTAACAGGCCTTTACCGGGTTGATACGGGAAAGAACGGAACGACTGCCGTGTAACAGAACCTACGCCACCACTGGTGACTTCCATTTTGACAGCGGCTTCGTTGGATAGGAATGTTGTAGTCCCAGTGCCGGTTGTTGCAACGTCAAATTGATTGTCAACAGCGTAACGGTTTTGGCTGTCAAAGAGGGTGTAAGGCTGAGAAACGCGCAGTCTGCCAAACGCATCAGTGTTGGTACCGCCTATCGATATCGGAACTGTTGAGCCTGAATTCATTTCACACTGTCCTCCACCAGCTTCAAACCATGACAAGGCTGCTTGCGTGTTTTCGCTTGTAACTGGCGTGTAAGTACTGTTAAGTTGCAGAATAACTTGTTCCAACGACCTAACCAGTTGGTTAAACTTTTGCGGGTCATAGTTTCCACCAGAGGCGTCGGGTAAGCGGACATTTAATATTTTGCTCATCGTAATCCATCAGGCTGGATGTCCACTCGTAATGTTCCAAAGCGCCAGTTGCTACCTAAGTCAGCACTCTCTATGCCAAGGCTGATTTGTCGTCCTCTTGCCCTCGTATCAACCTTTTGCGTAGTCGGCGTAATGACATACGGGTCGAGCGAGGAAGGCTGGGCCGAGGACTGTGGATAGGGTCTGAGCAAGAGGCGTACAGTGAGATTTTGTATCTGATTTTTGAAATCAGGGATAAAGCGGCGCATATAGAGCATATTGTCACCGTCACCAATATCAAAGTACCCAGACTTAATATATGCAAAAATAGGAGCGCCATCCGCGTCATATCCATCCTCGTGATTAAATAGTCTTGAACGACCTGCAGTCAGACCATAAATAGTGCTTATGGTCGCATCTGTAGACAACGGCTCGTAATTAGACGCTATTGGCTTGGCATAGGTGCCAATATCTGACCATGCCGTTCTGGACAACGTTCCTACGGACCAAACGTTTTCTAAGTAATTATAGCTAACCGAGCGGTCAATCACATCCGAGTTGGCCGAGCAGTAGTACCAGGTAACCTCATTAAACTGCGAGTTTGTCCCGGCTGCAGTTTTGTAGCCCTGAACAAGATTAATGTCCTTGAACACATAGTCTTGGACCGTGCAAGGCATCTTCTTGACCGTACCGTCAAATAAATAGAAGGCCTCTGTACCCATCCAGAAGGCTAGACCATTGATGTCTACAGCAGCATGGGCACCGATACATCCGCAATTTGCGCCAAGTTGTTGGAATCCAAAGGTATAGGGAGGGCCAATGTATTGCATGGCGTGCAGGGATGTGTCTGTAAAGATCAGGATCTGACCGCGTGATCGTATTGCGGACAGGATAATGCTTCCGTCAGTTAGACGCTGGCCACCAGCGGTATTTGTTGCCGACTCAGCAAAGGTGTTGATGTCCTCTTGGTTGGAGAACCGCACAAACATTGGGTCTTGAGTGATAACTGAACCAATCGTGCTTTCCGTGCCAAAACAAATAAGGTGCCTATCTGGGGTCGAAATAAGCGCATATGAACTCTTGGTTGGCGCTCCAGAAATAGCCGTAGCACGGTTATTAACTAAACCGGCGCTTGTGTCCCAAATGTAAATCGGACCGTTTGTGATTTGGCAGACAACGTCTTCGCCGTAGTTATCTAATTGCCATGTGCCAGGAATGAGCTTAAAGTTCTGCACGCCCGTACGTGGTGTACCCCAAGTGGAGTATCCCCAAGTACCTACGCCCCAACCAAAGTCAAAGTATCCAGCGATGTTACCGGCGTTAACTTGATAGGCCCCAACAACAGAAGCTCCACCGTTTCCGCTGTCCCCAGCGGTTGCGTTGACGCCAACTTTAATCCTATATGTATTAGTAGATAGGATTTGCTGGATCTCAAATTCAGCGTTTAGGTATGCTGCCGTTACAGCGCCCCCTAATCCGACGGCACCACTAAAAGTAACAAAGTCTCCGGCAGTCGCACCATGAGTTGCGTCGGTCACCGTAACGATATCGCTTCCATTTGTAGCCGCAAAGGTTACAGCCCCAGCCGTTGTGGTTTCACGAATCGGGGTAATGTCTGCCCAAAGGCCGCCCTGGTACACATAAAGCTTGCGGTTAGTGGCCGCCATCAAATAGGGCGCCCCTTCCAAGTCGTTCCAAGTAATGATGTCGGTTACGTTGCCAACAAGATATGTCGGAGTTTGACCGAACGTGGTCCAGCCACCAAGCTTCTCAGGCAGACCATAACGGAAACGAATATAGTCGCCGTCGATCCAACCACCCTCGGCGCCATACTCCGTATTCTGTTTGTCAATGCCCGGTTTGAGGGCTAACCTAAAGTACGCCATTTACGCAACAATCCCCGGTAGATATACCGTTTTACCATCTTTTTTGACTGCTGTTAAGCTCTGTTTCTTGAGGTTTTGCGGGTCGTAGCTGACGTGGACCCAGCCGCTGTCCGGGACACCTTGCGTGTAGAACTCGAGGATGACTTGCGTGAAGTCGAGGTTTTGCGTGATCCATTGGGCGAGGTCCGCGTTTGGGACGCCTGGGATTTCAATGTCCGCTGCTTGGCCTTTGCAATGATCGCTCGTTTTCGAGCCTCCGACCTTGGCATTGACTTCCGGGTGGCGGAAGCCCGAGTTGACTTTGACGCCTCTTTGGTAATGTTCTCTAACAGGCTGAAGAACCTTCTCAGCCAATCTTTTAAGGTTTTCAATCTCGATCTCCCCAGGGGTGTTATCCATGTCATGGCGCAATGCCGTATCGGATTTTACCAGTTCTGACAGGGTGAAGTTAGCGGTCAGGTTCATTTCTGCTTGGCCTTCATGTCCATGACCTTCTCAAGGGTGCGTCCGCCAAAATAAAATGACATCACCAGCATGCCCCACTGGCCCAGCAAAGATACGAAAGTATCGGATATGTCTAATCCCAAAGCATCCATCACGGCTAGAGCCAGGTAGGCAGTCAGGATGTAGATAAGCGTCATGGGGCGAATATTCTTGGATAGCCAAGAATCCGACTTCATATCAGCCTCAGCCCGCTTGGTCAGGTTATCTTGCTCATTCATGTCCGCTTGTAATTGGGCAAGTTCACCCTTTTGCTGCATCTCTAATAACATTGCTTGGGCCTTGGCCCGCGCTTCTGGATCCGGTAACACCTTGTCCAGCACCTTCTCACCAATGGATAACAAAGCAGCGATCGGGAACATTATTTCTTACTCCTTGAAAGCATTGTTGCGGCGATATTGAGCATCGCCCTGGTCTGGTCTAAATCAGCGGGGGGCTTATCCCAACCCACGGTAATCTGTCCTATGAACCTACTGGGCTCGGGCGGGATACTGATCCTGCATCCAAACCGCATACCCTTTTCGATGTACCACAGGCCAATCTCAGACTGCGCTGCATTGTAATCGCTACACGGAACGTTGCCTGCCATGACGTTAACTACGTCCTGATTGTTGGCTTGGTTGGCCGTAAAGAGTCCTACGTCTAGCCCATCGTTCGTCTTGTCTCTGCCCTCTTTGGTATAGGCCCGATATTGCACTCGGGTTCCCAGAAGGGGGTTTACTTTAAACACTGCCACGGTAGTCGCACCCGTGGTTTTAAATAAGTGGGCTACAGCGTCCTCAACTCGGTCTTCCACAATGTCCGGCAACTTTTGATGTTCTTTGTAGGTGCCTACAATTAAGTCTTTGTTGTCATACAGCATCCAGCCACCGAAGGTTAGAGCCGCCATGAGGATCAGGGCAATAAGTTTAAACGGCGAGTCAACATACGCCAGCACCTTAGAGAGCGTGTCATTAGCGTTTAGTTTTTCCTCAGCCATTACAGATGACCCTTCATGATGTAATAAATAGTGACAACCATAAACGCCAACATCACACAAATAATCTGCAACTCTCGCAACTTCTTGACGTCCCGACCTAACTCATCCTTATTTTTGGTATGGCGAGTTATCATGTCTTCTTTAATCTTCTTGATCTTCTCGAACTCTTCTTCACCCTTAAAGTGTCCAAACTGCTGGATCAGAAAGTCCTTTACTTCCAACTCCATGCGGCGTATTTGATCTAGCCTGCGCCACTCCGCCATAGCGGTCATGATTGTTATTTCACCTTCTTGACTTTTACGTACCGTCTTAAAAGCGTGGCGGGCTTTGACTTCCGCCATTCCAAAATTTTGAATGGATTCTATTGCCGAACTTACCTCTCTGCCAGACTCAATGGCAGACTTAATACTCTTTGTTGCTGCCTTTGCAGTACCAATGATTGGATCTAAATCTGACAAAATTCATTCCCCTGTCCCTAAATAAACAGAACCCAAGGTAGCAGTAAAAAAAGAAAAGTCAACGCCCAAACGCCCACTACATCACCCCGCCACCTGCGGCAGGAATTGTCGTAGTGTGGATTGAGACATTTTGTTGAAGATCAAGATCCGCACCGCAATCCGCGCAGGTGTCTGCTTCTAACTCAGACTCATCAAGGTCATAGCCGCATTCTTTGCAGAGCAACTCAACCTCGTGCTTGGGGACGATCACGCCATCCAAATCCTGCGCTTCTACGATGCGTTTCATATTAGACGCCTGCTGTCTCTTCCCACGATGTCGTAGACTCATTCCACGAATACTTCTTGTCATCGTTAGGCATTGGAGTCGGGGCTTCCCACTGCGCTGTGTCGTTATTCAAGACCCACGAAGCGTAGGGCTTGGGAGGGACAAACGCATCAAGGCTTGAATTGTATGTATAACCAATTCCAGCGTAGTTCTTGCGAACTGTTCCGTTGTACGATGTCTGTTTCCAGTTACCACCGAAGAGCTTCTCGCAGAAAGCAGCACCGATGTGCTCTTTTTCTACGCCGTTAGCGTCAGCGGTATCTTTGTTTCCGACAACGATTACTTGTGTTACTACGTTGTTGCTATCAAGTTGGGCAAAGTGCGCCATGATTACTCCTTTATAGATTCAAGTTTAAGACCAGTTAAGTCCATTTCTTCCCCAACCAAACCGACTGGAAAAGTGTTAAAAGAAAGACTGATGCGGGTGTCCTCACCTTTAACAGTCTCTACCATGTGAGTTAGGCTTGATGGGAATAGGATCAAGTCCCCAGTTCCTACCTCAAACCACCAACTCTCAGAGTTCCAGACATTCCAATCGCTTGGAGGGAATTTAATCTGCTGAAAACCGTCACGGTAAAAGTAGATTCTATCTGTCTCACGATTTGCTTGGGGGTAAAACACACCAGACACAAACGAATTAGGATGTGCGTGTTTGTGGTGGTACTGCCCCGGCTCGGTGTAGTTAATCCAAGACTGAGTAATCCGCAGGCTCACGTCATGCTTTGGGCTGTGGACAGTCTTGAAATACTCAGACACGCTTGACTCGATGAAGTCCCGCAGTTTTGTCATGGAACGATTACGTAAAACCGTGTGATCAATAGAAGTAACGTTTCCCATGTTAGGCCGTGTCTCTTGGCCCTTGATAAAGGAAAGTTCTTTCTCTGTCAGTTCACGGTCTAACTTGTAAATCGCAACTGGTGTTGGAAATAGGTTATGGATCATGCGGCCTTCTGCTCTTCAATGATTTTATTAACCTGAGTTTGAGCTTGGAGTTGCTCGCTGCCTGTTAACTCGGCAAGTTGCTCTGGTAGCCAAATCGTATTGATTGAATCTTCAAATGCCTTGATCTTCTCCATGGTTTCCATAAGTTCTTCCCATGTCGGGCACGGGCGTGGGTCATCCCAGCGGGTAAACATTGTGTTGCTAATTTCCCACTTGGCACCCGGACGCAGCAAATGCATCGCTGTGTCAATTCCATAAAGTCTGTATATCTGAACGTGACTCATGCTTTCTCCTCTTTTTACCAACGAATGATTACTATACCTGAACCGCCTGCTGCGCCAGCGCCACGAATTCCACCAGAAGCAAAACCTCCCCCGCCTGCTCCGCCGCCAGTATTAGCAGTTCCAGCGCCACCAGTACCAGTACTTGAAGCAGCACCGTCACCCGCACCACCTTTTTGTGCCGCTGTTGCAGTTCCTCCACCAAGTCCGTTTCTTACTCCTGCTGTACCACCACCACCACCACCGCCAGAATAGGTTACGCTTGAGCCACTTATGCTTGATGCCGTTGCTGCTCCGCCATTGCCAGCAATGCTAATTGTGGCAGTTACGCCTGCACCACCCGATCCACCTCCGCCACCACCTCCAACATCACCACCGCCATAGGTTACACTACCGCCATTATTTCCTTGCGATGGGGATACAGACGGAGTATTTCCAGTTCCACCGCCTCCAGAACCAGAAGGAGCGCCAGACCCTCCAGCACCACCCCCAGAACCTCCATTACCACCAGCAGCATCAAGAGAGGCACCCAAACCTCCACCGGCAGAAGTAATTGTTGAAAATACAGAATTGCTACCAGCGTTTCCGGGATTGTTTGTATTACTGTTGCCAGCACCGCCAGCACCAACCGTCACGGTATATGAAGTACCGGCAGTAACTGACAGACCCGTTCCAGTTCTAAACCCACCTGCCCCACCGCCACCGGAACCTGTACCACCTCCACCAGCGACAACAAGGTACTCAACCTCAGTAACTCCACCGGGGGCAGTCCATGAACCTGATGCTTGGAAGATTTGGTAATTAGGTTTGGCAAGGTATTTAAGGATGACTACACCAGAGCCGCCTGAACCGCCATTACCAACCGTAGTACCGGGAGTTCCACCTCCACCACCACCTCCACCACCACCTGTATTTGTTGAGCCAGAAGTACCATTTCCAAAAGCACCGCCAGCACCTCCACCACCTGAACCGCCATTGCCAACAGTTCCTCCTTGAAAAGCACCGCCGCCGCCACCACCCGCATAGGTTGTTGACGATCCTGAAATTGATGTTGCTGTTCCATTACCTCCTGTACCACCAGAAGAACCTGACCCATTTCCTCCGGTAGCACTTGCCCCACCTCCGCCTCCACCTGCAAATGATGGAGATGAATACGACCCAACACCTCCATTGCTCCCTTGAGATGGGCTTGTTGAAGGTGTATTTCCAGAACCAGCACCGCCACTTGCGCCAGCACCTCCACCACCTGAACCGCCATTTGACCCACTTGTGGCCCCAGTAGAAGCAAAAGCGCCGCCACCGCCGCCTGTTGATGTAATACTTGAAAATACTGAATTAGAACCGTTTGTTCCGTTAGCAGATACAGATGTAGAGCCGTTTCCTCCAGCGCCAACTGTGATTGTGTAGGTCGTTCCAGCCGCTATTGCTAGACCTGTTCCTGTGCGGTATCCGCCAGCACCCCCAGCCCCAGCGCCACCACCTGTATTTCCACTTGACGCACCACCACCTCCACCACCCGCAACCACAAGGTAGTCAACGTAGTTCACGCCAGTAGGTGCAGTCCACTTGGTTGTAGAGTTAAATGTTTCTACGGTAGATAGAGGTACTGCGTATTTGAGTAGGACTATTCCTGAACCGCCAGCACCGCCAGCGCTTGTTGAAAATCCAGCACCCCCGCCACCCCCTGTGTTGACGGTTCCAGCCGTTCCTGTTGAAGAAATACTACCAGCACCACCACCACCAGTTCCTCCTGCTCCACCAGAACCACTACCCGCTGCCCCGCCACCACCACCGGCATAAGGTGTTGAAGAACCAGAGATTGTAGATGCAGTTCCATTTCCTCCAGCGCCTCCTTGCGAACTAGCGCCGTTACCACCAACAGCAGAAGCCCCGCCACCACCACCGGAACCCCAGTTTGTTGATGGATGGGCAAAACCATTTCCACCATTGTTGCCTTGAGATGGGTTTACTGAAGGCGTATTGCCCGTTCCGCCTGTTCCTGCTGTAGGCCCATTAGTACCGCAACCACCAGAGCCGCTGCCACCATTTCCTCCGTTTGTTGCACTCCCTGTTTTTCCACCAGCGCCACCAGCAGAGGTAATAGTTGAAAAAACTGAGTTATTACCATCATTACCAGAAGCAGACCCTCCCGCACCAACGGTTACCGTATAAGAAGTTCCCGCAGTAACACTAAATCCTGTTCCCGTGCGGTATCCACCAGCACCAGCCCCAGAACCAAAACCAGACCCACCACCACCGCCACCGCCACCAGCGACAACAAGGTACTCAACCTGACTTACACCTGTCGGACAAGTCCATGAGCCAGATGCCTCAAATTGCTGAACGACATCAACAGTCGTAGCAGGGGTTACTACGTATTTGATAATTACGATGCCAGAGCCGCCTGCGCCAGAATTTCCGCCACTGCCAGTACCGCCACCGCCACCACCAGTATTTGCAGTACCAGCAATTCCACCATTTCCAGCCCCTGCGCCTCCGCCACCAGCGCCGCCAGCCCCACCCGGTGTTTGACCGTTTTCAAGTCCACCGCCTCCGCCACCGGCATAAGTTACGCTAGAGCCCGAGATAGACGATGCGGTTCCATCTCCGCCATTACCGCCACCTCCGGGGCCAGTTCCATTTGCTCCAACGGCAGATGCTCCACCGCCGCCACCACCCGGATACCGAGGAGCAGTTTGAGTTCCATTTCCACCAGAATTTCCTTGAGATGGCGAAGTTGATGGCGTGTTTCCAGCGCCACCACTTGATGCGTTGCCGCCACCACCACCAGAACCGCCTGTTCCACCATTGGAAGCACCAAAACCACCTCTACCGCCACCAGTAGATGTAATAGTGCTAAAAACGCTATCACTACCAACGTTCCCAAGATTGCTGGGAGTTACTGCGGCCCCACCAGCGCCAACAGTTACGGTATAAGAAGTGCCAACAGTTACTGCAAAAGCAGTTCCGGTTCTAAAACCTCCAGCGCCACCACCACCGCCATTATTATTACCTCCTGAACCACCACCAGCAACGACCAGATACTCAACAGTTGATACACCGGGAGGGCATATCCAAGTAGTCGATGACGTAAAGGTCTGGATGACGGTAAAACTAGCAAAGGGCCATGTTCCGGCCTTGATGTACTGCAGTGCTTGGTCCAAGGTCCAGATACCCGCAGCAGCGGACGTAGTCGGAGCCGTCGGGCTTTTAGTAATCAATCCACCAGGATAACGTAAAGACATTTTTTAAACCTCAATCATTGATTGGTCTTGATGATCACAATACCAGAGCCGCCTGCGCCTCCGTTAGCACCAACAGAAGAAAAACCGCCGCCACCACCACCGCCACCTGTGTTAGTAGTTCCGTTGCCTCCAGTGGTATCGTCTGTAGTTCCACTTCCGCCGCCCCCGGAACCACCTGTGCCAGCAGTTCCACCAAAGGCCGTTCCACCACCGCCCCCACCTGCTCGGGTTACTGATGAACCTGTAATAGACGAAGCAGTTCCAGCGCCACCATTACCAGCCCCTGTAGGCCCACCACCAGCACCAGCAGCAGATGCCCCACCTCCACCACCAGCACCGTAGTTAGGTGCACTTGGGCTTCCTGTGGCGCCATTACTTCCCTGAGAGGGAGCTACCGATGGTGTGTTTCCAGAACCAGCAGCAGCAAGATCACAAGCACCACCACCCGAACCACCATTTGCACCGGGAGTAACTGATGCAGTACCCCCATAGCCACCACCGGCAGAAGTAATAGAAGAAAATACTGAATTTGAACCGCTTGTTCCTACTGCTCCCGGCCCAGTTCCACCTGAACCACCACTACCAACCGTCACGGTATATGAAGTACCCGCAGTAACGCTAAAACCGGCTCCTGCACGGTATCCTCCCGCACCACCACCAGCGCCTCGTCTACCGCCACCGCCTCCACCACCCGCAATCACAAGGTAGTCAACAGAAGTCACGCCAGTAGGTGCGACCCATGAGCCAGAACCTTTGAAGGTGAATATGGATTGAGTAGGTGCTAGGTATTTAAGGATCACGATGCCAGAGCCGCCTGCGCCGCCAAAAAAATCATAGTATCCAGAACCACCGGCTCCACCGCCCAAATTGGCAGTTCCACTTTGAGCATTGTCATTAGGCCAGTTGCCGCCATTCCCACCGCCGCCTGTGCCACCAGTTCCAGCAGTGCCGCCTGTATATGTCCCTCCACCACCACCACCAGCATAAGTTACAGAGGATCCGCTAATGCTTGATGCTGTTCCATTCCCGCCATTTCCAGCAACGGTTTGTGTTGAATTTCCACCAGTACCTCCGGCTCCTCCACCACCACCGCCGGTATAATTTGGGTTTATACTAGCGCCAGTTCCTCCGTTGTTTCCTTGTGATGGAGAAGTGCTTGGTGTGTTTCCTGTACCACCTAAACTGGCTGGACTACTTTTTGCTCCGCCACCACCACCGCTTCCTCCGTTGCCACCATCCTGTCCTTCAATACCACCTCTTCCTCCGCCAGCAGATGTGATGCTGCTAAATATAGAATTTGATCCAGCAGTTGCAAAAGTATTTGGATTTGGATTGCCAATATATCCCTTGCCACCAGGGCCACCACCGCCGACAGTGATCGTATAGTCTGTTCCAGCCGTAACTGATAATCCCGTTCCGGTTCTATATCCTCCAGCACCGCCAGCACCGTATGACCCACCTCCGCCACCCCCCGCAACAACCAAATACTCAACGCTAGTTACCCCTGTCGGGCAAGTCCATGTCTGAGTAGCAGTAAAGGTTTGAACAACACTGTAAGTAGACAAGGGCCATTGACCTGCAGCTTTTGCTTGCAGTTGCTGAATAAGGGTCCATACGCCTGTCGCAGCAGCCGTGGATGTTGTAGGCGGTGTGGCGGAGATCACTCCGCCTTTGTAGCGCATGCTCATGGTTTAACCCTTACGAGTTTATCTCTTCCCAACTTGCAGTAACAACGAGGTCGTTGGCCGTACCTGCCGTAGCACCGATGGACTGGTTCTCAAGCAGGTAGAACGACGTGGTCTTGTCCGTTACGATCAGCGATGCGTCTGCAGGAACCGAAATGGTCGATGCAATCGCAAAGGCCGTACCGCCAAGAGCCGCAGCAGAATAGACGTTGATCGTAATGTCCGCTGCAGACGTTCCGTCTACGTTAGCCACAACGATAGAGTTTATCTTAAATACCTTTCCGCTGGCAGCAGCATTGCTGACTAGCGATGTTGCACTGGTAGTAGAAAGTGCCGTCTGCGACGAGTTACCGTAAATCGTCGTGACGTTAACAATATTTGGGTTTGCCATTTAAATACTCCTTAATATTAGAATCCGAAGATCATCGCCATAGCAATGCTCTTGCCTGTGGAAATGCCAGCGTTACCAAAAGAAAGGTTGCCGGAGCCGTCCGTTACAATTGCTTGGCCACTCGTACCATCAGCCGTTGGCAATTTCAACGTGAAATTAGATGCAATTGAATCCGGAGCCTGCAGACCGACGTAGTTTACGCCGTTATCTGTATCTTCGTAGAAACGAGCGGCACCGCCACCGGATGCTGTTCCGATAATAGACAGCACCGCAGAACTTAATGCTACGAAGTCACTGCCGTCCCAGAACACAACTGCTTTAGCCCCGCTTGGGATGGTTACCCCAGTAGTAGCAGAGCCTTTAAATACAATCTGCGCATCCGAGCTATTGACAACAACATAAACTTTGCTGGAAGAAGGAGCAATTACGTTGCGGCTAGTACCAGGAGTACCCGTGATCAGCAAGACCGCATTACGCGCCTGGTTCGATACGCCATCCGTATCCGTCAAAGTCACGTTACCGGCAGTAACACTAACACTTGCCGTTCCCGCGACCGCCTGTTCTACCAGGGCCGTGATTTCGTCATTGACGACAGTGCCCCAGGTGCCCGATTCAGTACCCGTTACCGGCTGGGCAAGGCCAAGGAGGGTGGTGTAATTAATAGTCATGATTAGTCCTTTAAGCTGCTATTCGAGTCCATGTTGAGGATTGAGAATCATCGACGACCACCCAAGTGCCGGACTGGGAATCATCGACATTTTGCCAGTTAGCGGCCTGGTTGTCATTAACCACGCCCCAAACTGTGACGTTTCCAACGTAACCGACCGCTTGAACGCCCGTAACGTACACAAAACTTTGGCCTCCAGCCGCTGCTTGGCCGATCTGACCAACTGCCTGGACGCCTGTGACAAAGACGTCCAAAGCCAGAGAAATAGTGACCGAGCCAACGCTGGCAGTTGCTTGGACCCCAGTAATGCTAACCGCAACGTCTTGGCGAACAACGACCGTACCAAGCTGGGTAGTGCCCTGAACGCCAGTAACGTTGACATTTGCCCCAGCCGTAACCGTGGCAGCGCCAACGAATCCCTGCGCAGACACGCCCGTGAGAGTGACATTTGCCCCAGCCGTAACCGTGACTGTGCCGACTTGGCCGGTGCCTTGGACCCCTGTGACGTTGACATTTGCTGCCCCTGTAACCGTAGCAACGCCAACGAAGCCGTTTGCTTGGACCCCTGTGACGAGGACGTTTGTGGTAGGAACGGCATTGACTGCGCCGACATAGGCATTAGCTGATAGGCCTCCGTTGCCAAAGCCCCATGCTGCAACGCCATAACCTTCTGAACCCCATCCTGGCGCTGCGACGAAGACATTGACATCTGCTCGAAATGAGGTTGTGCCAATGAATCCATTAGCCTGGACTCCCGTGACAAGGACCCCGGTGCCTTCGCCGACTGTGACTTGACCAACCTGGCCTGTCCCTTGTACTCCGGTGACACTGACATTTGACCCAGTTGCCAGGGATACGGTGCCAACTTGGCCACTTGCGGCAGGAAGCGGTGTTCCATAGCTCCAACTTCCAGATCCCCAGGCTGTGCTTCCCCACGCATCGAATGAGACGGTGACGTTTTGGACAGCGACAACCGTGACGGTACCGACGAGGGCTTGCGCTTGCAAACCCGCGTTTTGTCCGCCCCAGACCTGACTGCCCCAGTTACCAAAGCCCCATCCTTGTAAATCAACCTCAACAAGCTCTTGGCCCCATGGGACTTGGCCCCAATAACCTTCTCCCCAGCCGCTGTAAGTTGCCACATTTAGGCCCTCGTACCTATATTCAATTTACTACCTTTTCGCATATTTTCAGAAGCAGTAATAACCCTTAAGTTCCAAGGAACATGAAATCCACATACGTCTTTACCACGTATTGGAACAATGTGATCCACGTGCCAAACGTCTAAGCCCTCCGCCGTGTACATGGCGGCTACCTGATACTTACATAAAATGGCTTCCTGTTGTTGTTCAGTCAACCAAAAGGGGGTAGCCTTAAGTTTTGCAGTACGTCGTTTACTGGACGCAAAAGCCATATAGGCCCCATAGTAAGTGGAGTTTTTCTCTCTCCAATTTAAAATAGCTTTTTTATAAGCTTCTGGATTATTTTTTCTCCATTCCCTTGCTCGTGCTGCCTCTTCTTTTTGGTTAGCAACATTCCATTTTTTAACAATTTCTTTTACTCGATCTGGATTTTCCTTTGCCCAACGTCTAGCAGTATTATCAGCGCAGATAATACAATGCCTACCGGAAACACGCCTTTTGGCAATATGTCCGTGTTTACAAGGGAGCCCAGTAAAATACATGGGCAG
>JACCDP010470154.1_pt1 | contig 15437 bp, 18 predicted proteins | sample 7445841 | NCBI WGS metagenome assembly JACCDP01 (sample SAMN15323441, study PRJNA562643) | freshwater metagenome | isolation source: river surface water | place: USA:Blue River Watershed | collected 2017-08-17 | reverse complement strand
TGTTTGGAAAGGTGGTGCAACTATATTCATGAAATTATATTGTGACATGTATGGTATGGACAAAAAAGTTTTTGTTTGTGATTCATTTGCCGGTCTACCAAAACCAAGTGGAAAATTTATACAAGACGATGGAGATACACACTATACCCAAACAAAATTAGCAATTTCTTTAGAACAAGTTCAAAATCATTTTAAGATATTCAAATGTCTTGATGAAAAAGTTATTTTCATTAAAGGATTTTTTGGCGAAACATTACCTAATAATGAATTAGTTCAGAATTTAGCAATCCTAAGAATGGATGGTGACATGTATGAATCAACATATGATGTATTCTATTCTTGTTACGATAAACTCGTAGACAAAGGTGTTTGTATTATCGATGACTTTTGTTTGAAGGGTGCAAGAGATTGCACACACGACTTTAGACAATCAAGAAACATTCAAGATACATTAGTAACAGTAGACAGATGTGGAGTTTACTGGATTAAAAATGAAAACCAATGAAAAAAATAGTTGTATTAGGTGGAGGTGGTTTCATCGGAGGTCATCTCGCAAAAAAACTAAAAGAACAAGGGAATCACGTTAGAATTTGTGATTTAAAAAAACATGAATATTTCTTTCAAGATGAAATCTGTGACGAATTTATTGTTGGTAATTTAACTGACCCCAATGTTGTTAAGTTAGTTATTGAAGAAGATATTGACGAAGTATATCAACTAGCAGCAGACATGGGTGGTGCAATGTATATATTCACAGGTCAACACGACGCAGACGTAATGCACAACTCAGCAACGATTAATCTCAATGTTGCAAAAGAATGTGTCATCAAAAAAGTTAAGAAAATATTCTATTCTTCATCAGCATGTATGTATCCTGAACACAATCAGTTAGACCCATTAAACCCTAATTGTGAAGAAAGTTCAGCATACCCCGCAAACCCAGATTCAGAATACGGATGGGAAAAATTATTCTCTGAAAGATTATACTTGGCATTCCAAAAGAACTATGGGTTGGATGTCAAAATTGCCAGATTCCATAACATATATGGACCACAAGGAACGTGGACTGGTGGAAGAGAAAAGGCTCCTGCGGCAATGTGTAGAAAAGTTGCAGAATCTAAAGATGGAGATGAGATTGAAGTTTGGGGTGATGGTAATCAAACTCGTTCATTCTTATATGTTGATGAGTGTGTAAGAGCAATCTTAGAACTTATGGATAGTAATTTCTCTGGACCAGTTAATATTGGGAGTGAAGAAATGGTTACTATAAACAATCTAGCCGAAATTGCAATTGCACTTTCAGGTAAGAACCTAACTATTAAAAATTTACAGGGAGATGACTTCATACAAAAATATGGTTTCAAATGTCCATTAGGGGTTAATGGTAGAAATTCAGATAATAAATTATATCGTGAGAAAATTGGAAGTAATGTATCGTTTCCATTGGACATAGGTATGAAACTAACTTATAATTGGATTAAGTCTGAAGTTGACAATATTGAAACAAAAACAAAATGGATTTATGAAAGTCCTGATGGACAAGAAATATTCAAACGAAAGCCGGGTGAAGTAGAGCGGATAAAAATAAAATAAAAACAATGGGTAAATTGACAAGAAGAAGTCCACAACCAACTCCTACAGTAAGTGAAGGGAGTTTTAAAAGTAAAAAAGATTTAATTTGTTCAATCGTAAAAAAGAAAACTAAACAAAAATTTTTATCAGAGAGTCAGAAACATTATTATGATATTCTTACAAATAATCAAATAACAATATGTTCAGGTCCTGCAGGTGTCGGTAAGAGTTATATAGCAATGAAATGTGCTGTAGACTTATTAGTAGACCCAGAAACTCCTTATGAGAAAATAATAATTGTAAGACCTGCCGTAGAGGCTGAAGAAAAGTTAGGTAGTCTTCCTGGTAATGTGGAGGAAAAATTAGACCCTTACATTTTCCCATCATATTATCTTTTGAATAAAATTATTGGTAAAGATGTAAGAGAAAAATTAAAAGATATTGAAGCGATTGAGGTTTTTGCCTTAGCTTACATGAGAGGTATGAATATTGACAATTCAATTTTAATTTTTGAAGAAGCACAAAATTCTACACCAAGTCAAATGAAACTTCTTTTAACAAGAATTGGATTCAACTCTAAATTCTTCATTTCAGGAGACTTAGAACAATTCGATAGACACAAGGATAAAACACATACAGGTCTTTGGGATGCATTACAAAAGTTTCAGGATATGAATGATATTGGAACTTTTGAATTTGGTGGACAAGACATTGTAAGAAATCCTTTGATTACAGGAATTTTAAAAAGATACGAAGAATGAGAATAGGAATTGAACTTAATGGTGTTTTAAGGGACACATTGAGAAAAATACAACAGGAATATGAAAAGTGGTATATAGAAAACCCATTTAAAGAAGAAACTGAATTTGAATACAAAGTGATTTCCGATTTAACAACTTTAAATATTTCTCAACATTTGGCATTTAAGGATGAAGATGATGTATATAATTTCCTATACAAAGAACATACAATGGAAATTTTTGGGCACGCTGGTTCTGTAGAAACTTCATCAATGATGGATTTCAACGATTTTTATTTAAACATGCGTGACGAACACGACATTCTTGTTGTTTCAGATGAGATGGGTAAATCTAAACCAGCATCATTATTTTTCATATCTAAATTTGGATGTTTAGTTGAAACTGTAAAATTCTACAGTGAATCCACAATTAATTCTCTTTGGGATTCCGTAGACATTTTACTTACGGCAAATCCACAGTTATTATTAAACCATCCTGATGGGAAAGTTGTGATTAAATACAACACAACATACAACTCAGACATTAAAACAAAGTATTCAATTTCGAAATTGAAAGAACTTGAAGAAAAAATTAAAGAAATAAAATGATTAAATTTTTAAATGAAAATTACTTTGTCGACTTGGATGAAGTTGAAAAGTATCTTGATATGTCAGATAGTCCTTATTTAGAACCAATGACAGGGGCGACAGAAATGAGAATTAACATAGTGAAGTTTGAACTTGTAAAAATGTTACTTGAGGTTGTCCTTAGTGAAAATGATGATATTGACGATAAATTAGGTATCAAATCAGCAACACAAACTTCAATTCCATTTAAATTAGCATTCAATTCATTATTAAATAAAAAACTTATCAATCACTATTAATATGGGAAATTTAGCAACAGAAAAAGTTCAACTCTCAATTCAAAACCTAAGAGAGAAAAAAGCAAGAATTTACTTTTTTGTTCAAGATACAAAAGGTAATGCTAAGGCATCAATTAGATTAATTTATCAAATGGCAGATGCACTTAGAAGAGACGGATTCAATCCAATAATGCTTCACGAAAAGAAAGACTATGTAGGTGTCGCCTCATGGTTAGGTGAAGAATTCATGACATTACCTCACAGAGCAATTGAAGGTCAAAACTTAGAAATATCTCCTGAAGATTTTTTAATCATTCCTGAAATTTTTGGATTTGTTATGGAACAAGTTTCCAAATTACCCTGTGCAAAAATTGTTTTAACACAACAATACTCCAACATGTTAGAGACATTACAACCAGGTCAAGGATGGGCTCAGTTTGGATTTTTCAAATGTATTACAACCTCAAATCTTCAAAAAGATTATATTGAAAGAGTAATGAGACAATCTACTTTTGATATAATCACACCATATATCGGGGAGAATTTTTTACCAAAACCAACTCCACCAATGCCAATCATTGCTGTTCACACCAAGGAACAAAGTGATGCGGTTAATCTAATTAAAACATTCTATTTGAAATTTCCACAATACAGATGGTTCACATTTAGAGATTTAAGAGGTTTATCTGAAAAAGATTTTGCAAAGTCTTTGAAAGAATGTTTTTTAAGTATTTGGATTGACGATAAAAGTGGATTCGGAACATTCCCATTAGAATCAATGGCTTGTGGTGTTCCAACAATTGGTAAAATCCCTGATTTACAACCTGAATGGATGACTGAAGATAACGGTATATGGGTTACTGATGTAACACTTATGTCAGACTTCATCGCCGATTTTATCCAAAATTGGTTAGAGGACGGTATCAAACCTGAATTGTATAGCCACATGAAAGAAACTGTGGTAAAATATCAAAATAAACAAGAATTTGAAACTAATGTTATTAATTTATTTGAAACATTTTTAACAACAAGAGCAGATTCATTCGAAGAACAAATCACAAAAACTGAATTATAATATGGATAACAAACTATCACTTTCGGTAATATTACCAATCAAGTCTGCATTAGCAAAAGATTTTAATGAATATTTCGAAAAGGCTATTAAGTCACTTCAAACACAACAAGTCGAATTCGAAGAGCTTGTCATCGTTCACACTCCAGAAGAAACTTTAGTAACTTTATTAAACGAATATGATTTCGGAAATATAAATGTAACAAAATTACTTTGGGATAAAGAACCAAACTATTGTGCTCAAGTTAACTTTGGTGTTGAAAACGCTAAAGGTAAATGGGTATCTTTATTCGAATTTGACGACGAGTATTCTTTAATTTGGTTTAAAAATGTTAAGAAATACATGGAAGCATATCCTGAGGTTCAAATATTTTTACCTGTCGTAGTAGACACTGATGAGAAAGGCGCTTTCGCAGGTTTCACAAATGAAGCAACGTTCGCAGCAAACTTCTCACAAGAAATCGGATACCTAACAAACGATACATTACAAGAATATCAGAATTTCCAAACAGCAGGTTCTGTTATTAAGAAAGAAGTTTTACAAGATTTTGGAGGATTCAAACCTTCAATGAAATTAACTTTTGTTTACGAACTTCTTTTAAGATTAACGTATAACTCAGTCTCAATTATGACAATTCCTCGTCTTGGATATAGACACTCAAACTTAAGAGAAGGTTCAATATTTTGGGGATATAGATATGGTGATGAAAAGATTTTAGAAGATGAAGTTAAATTTTGGATTGCCTCTGCGAAAAGAGAATATTTTTTTACTGACGACAGAGTCATAAAATATCAACCAGAGAATGAGTAATGTCAGAAACTCTTACTGCAACAACAGAAGATGTTTCATCAAAAAAAAGGGGTAGAAAAGCTGTAAAAGAAAATTATTTTGATGTCAGAGAAGAAAACGCTGTCAGAAAATTTTTAATTACAGAAGACTCTATGGAACGGAACAAAATTTACAATGAGTTCCTTAGAGCACCTTTGGATAAGATGATTTCATCAATCATAAGACGATATAAATTATATCGTAAGGACATGGATTTTGAAGAGATTCACTGTGACACTCACTCATTTTTAATGACGAAGGTAGATAAATTCAAACCTTCAAAAAACAAAAAAGCATACTCCTATTTCGGAACAATATGTAAAAATTATTTGATGGGTCAAATCATCAAAGACCAAAAAGAAACAAATAGAAAAGTATCATACGAGGACATATCCACTTCAATTCAAGAAAGACCTGATATGATTTACAGGATTGATGATGATGTAGTTGATACTAATTTAATTCTAATTCAATACGTTGAAGAGTTAAAAGAATTTATTGATGGTGAAAATTTAAACGATAATGAAAAAAAGTTAGGTTATGCTTTAGTTGATTTGTTTCACAACTATGAAACTATTTTCAGTGGTAACGAAAATAATAAATTCAACAAAAACATAATTCTATTATCCTTAAGAGAGATGACCAATCTTAGCACAAAAGAAATTCGTGGGTCTATCAAAAAATTCAAAAAACTATACATCGGAATTCAGACTAGGATGAAAAATCAATAAAAAACTATTTATAGATATGCCTAGACCACAGAGAAAAGAAATAAATTTCAGTAAAGAATCGATTCTTGCTTTAATGCAAGAGATTTATAATGAGTTAGTAGAGCAGAGAAACACTGCTATTAGAATACAAAATAAAATGTTGGCCATGTTAAAGGACGCAGAAGACATGACAACAATTGGACCAGTGATTGAAAAACAACAAAAAATCGTAAACGATTGTGTTGAGAAAAAAATCAGTCTTTCCAAATTACAATCAAGTATTTGGGAGAAATCTAATGCAAATACAGAATCATTTACACTTTCTGATTTGGATGATGATTTAATACAAAACTTGATTGAGAAAGATGTTTCTTCAGATGAAGAAGCCTATAAATTGAGATAATATGCAACAAAGTCAATCTGTTGATGTTTCAAGTGCCGCAAAACAGGCAAACAGTAATTTGGCTGCTATAAACACTTATGCAGAAACTTCGAAATCTCAAAAAAAACTCAGAAAACAAGCTGCAAATTCAAAACAACCCGCATCTCAAAAGGTATCCGAACAGTTAGATAAAATATCAAAACAACAAAAAAGGTTTCAAAGGAAAGTTCCAACCTCAATGGGAAACATGTTGGATTTGATTGGACTTACAAGTGGAACTGGAAATACACAAAATTTTGTAAGAAATTTAATTTTACAGACCGCAATAAAATCGGAACCAGAAATTAAAACAATTATCAAGGAAGCGGCTATTAAAAGTTTAGGTTGTACCTCTGAACAAAAATATCAAGGAGTTCCTGCCTCTACTTTTCAGTTAACACCATTAGATTTGCTACCATCAGGTAGCACAATTACAATACCCGTTCAAAATTTAGATTTAATAAGTTTAGCTAGTGGTATGTTAAAACAACAAATTGATAGACCTATCGGTTCGATATTCTACGAGCAAGACACTCCAGATACTACAGACGGGGTTTTTAAACCTTATGCAGGTCCAAAACCTTATCCAATGAACAAACAGTTGAACGAATTAATATTGCAACCAAATCAGTCGTTTCAACAAACATATCAAAAATTTTATCAAGGGACGACAGGACAATATCTAATGGATATTCAATATCAAAGAACAAATGAGTTTGGTGTTTTTGGCGATTTTTTCAAAGTAGCCCTCATTGATAGAAGTGGTAATCAAATACCGAATCAACTATCAACAACAGGAAACACTGTTGGTGAGTTTTTGAATGATTATTTTTCTACTATCAAATTGTTCGACACACAAAACTTGGCAACTCAAATCATGCAATTTTTGTTTAGATTCGTTAGTAGCCAAGCTGGATTAGGTCCTGGTGAAATTTCTCAAGGTTCAAAATTCTATTTGATTGCTCAAAGAATTTTAGGATTGTGTTTTGATTCGAGAAGAGAAATTGATGTAAGTGGTGTATCAAAGGTTGCAGAACTAGATGGTATCGATGACAGTTTTTTTGAACTGACAGAATCAGATTTAAGAAATATAGATTTGGAAATATCAAACGTTCAAAATGGAGTTATTGAACTTGTCGATTGTGACAACGTAAAACTTCCAATAAATTCCGCAAACATTACCGCACAACTTGTAGATTTAGGTGCAAAATTAAGTGGTTTAACAATTGACCAACAAGTTACTGCTGTCGAAAACATTATCGATAGTGTTACTGAAAATCCAAATTGGAAAATTTATACAAACAGTAATTTTAATGCCTCGGGTTCAATTGCAAATAATTTAATTCAAAATATCGCTTTAGCCGTAGCAAGTGCAGCACTCAGTCCTAAAACTTTATTACCTATTATGGTGATGACAAATGTTTTAGAAAAAACTGCAGTAAACAACTACAACACCGCAGTCGGAAGTGCAAATACACAAATTCAATCTGCAACAACAATTAATAGTCAAGTTAACAACATAATCACAGACGCAACATCTTTTTTGAAAAAATTTAAAAAATTCAGTATCGAAATTATTTCTAAGATTGGTGCAATATTCATCAGAACACTTTTTGAATTACTCAAGAAAGACATACTTGGTTTGTTAGGTGCAATAATTGAAGATATATCAAATTCAGAAAGAAAGAAAAGATACAAGAAAATATTAAGATTAGTTGGTATCGCAACTCAACTTGCCGGTGAGATTATAAAAGGTTTAGAAGATTATCGAAAGTGTAAATCACTATTAGATAACATCAACAACATTATTAACATTCTTAACGGATTACCAAGACCAAGGTCTAAAATACCTGTAATCTTAGCAATTCTATCTGATTTCTTACCAGGAGAGTCTCCTGAACGAGCAACCATTAATGGTATAAAATATATGCAGGAATTGGGTATACCAACAGGAACTTTACCTGATGGGTCACCAAATATTGGTTTACAGGCATTTTTAGCAATGCAAAAAGGTGATAAAGATGAACAAGCTGAAAATGGTGTATCCGATACATTCATTGTTCCTGATAAAACCGGTAGTGTTCCAAGATGGGTGACACTTCCAAGATAAGATTATGGAAAAACAAGAATTAGAAAATATTACCATGATTTTAGGTGAATTGAAAAATTTACCTAACGCCAAATTGATTGAAATGATGGACAAACTAAGTGATGAGTTTGATGTAATCAAAGCAAATATAATCGCATCAACATACCACTTAGACAAAGTTGAAGAAACTTATAATAGGATTTTAAAAGAATTTGATTCACGTAAATAATGAGTAGTTCAATATTTTTTCAGTGTGTGGTTATCGATAACCAAGACCCATTAATGTTGGGACGTGTTCGTGCTAGATTGAGAATTGATAACTATGAAGATATTATCAAGTCAGTTGAAAATTGGAATCCTGAGAAAGACCCATGGACTGCTAGAGACCCATTTGTTTTCAATCCTCTCTTACCTTATTTTCTCTATCAAGTTCCTGAAGTCAATGAGATTATTCAGATAATCTACGTTAATAAAGATTTTAAATATCAGAACCAATATTACGTTCAAAATAATTTCTATTCACCGAATGCTTTATTCGACCAATACAACGTAGGTGGTGATAAATTTACGGGAACGGGAATGCAACTTAAATCCCCACGTAATATTAAAAACCAAGATGGAAGTTATCCAAACAAATCAGAGGTTGGATTATATCCTGAACCAGGTGACAATGCCATTTTAGGTAGAGGAAATGCTGACTTAATTGTAAAAAAACAAGATGTATTGCTAAGAGCAGGAAAATACAAATCAATTCCGCAATCTAATATCAACTTCACTGCAAACGACAAAAGAGCCTTTTTACAGTTATCACAATTTGATAGAGTTAAAAAAACTGCACCAAACAAATCAGTTACAAAAACATTTGAAGTTACTGTTCAAGTAAAATATTTGATTGAATGGGTTATTACAAACCCTGAGAACAATGCAGAAAAATTCTGTGGGGCAGTTTACCTATACCAATTGAAACCTGATTCTCGAACAAATTCAAAACAATTAACTTCATCTTCGGTTTTACCTGAAAACTTAAAAAACTTGGTTGCGTCTGAATCATTCAACTTAAAATCAAAATTAGATACAATTCAATTTATCAATAATTTTATTAGAGCATGTAATGATGGAACAACAACAAGAACGGGAACAAGATTGTTCAGTGAAAACACTAACAAATTTCCAATTTATTTCAGACCAAGTAACATCACCACAGAACAACTTAATCCTGCATTTAATATTGCAAACTTCCAATCTGTTCCATCCGCAGTTTGTCCAACTGGGAACACTGATATAATACAAAAAAACCTATCAGAGATTTATGCTGGTATCAAATTAAATCCAAATGATGAACCAGGTTTTGGTTTAATTTGGAAAAACAATACGGTAGGAATACCAACCAAAACAGAGATTGAAGAAATTGAACAACAATCATACGAAGCCGGTCCAACAACATTCGGAGCCCTTGGTTCTGATAATGTATTTTTACTTTCACACAAATCATCAATACCGGGTAAAAAAGTAATCAATTTTGACGGAACACTTTATGGAATATCAGGTGAAACATTCTTTGACGAAATCATTCCAAACACATCAAGTATGGTAAGAGGTGAAGAACTTTTAGAACTTATTAACTTAATCGTTCGATACCTTGTAACACACACTCACGCATACCCTGGCTTACCTCCAGTTCCCGTTACACAAGACGGAACCACGGTCGATAATATCCTCACAGAATTACAACAAGCATTTAAAAAAATCTTAAATCAAAATATTCGTTTGAATTGATATTTATTGATAAAGTAGATGTCAATTTTAAGGTCATATATCGACAAGAACAATACGATTACCTCAAATTCGTATGTTAACACTGCAAGAAATCCTGTAGTTCAATTAAACTTCGGTGCATCAGATTTCGTGGTTCCTAACTATGGTTATACAAGATATCTGTTTGATTTAGACTTATCTCTATTAATCGATGATATTCAACAAGGTATAATCTCAACAGGTTGCACAAGTGCAATGACTCACACTTTAAAGATGACAAACACATCATCTTTTGATAATGAGTTACTTAATTCATTCATGTCAGATGAAAGAAGAAGAGCAACATCTTTTGATTTGATTTTATTCAGAATTCCAAAAACTTCAGGTGACACGGGAAACGCACAATTTTGGGATGAAGGTGTTGGATATGACTACAACGACTTCAACGTTAACAAAACATCAGCCACAGGTGGTATGAGCCCCCTAACTTACGTAGATAGTAGGGCATACTCGACTCGTCCTTCCAATTGGTATCAAACTACCACAATAAAGAATTGGTCTCAACCAGGAGTCTATGACAACCGAAATACGGGACTTGTAAATTATTCAGGTCTTACAATCATCGCTACTCAACATTTTGACCTTGGTAATGAAGACCTTAACATGGATATGACAAATGAAATAAACGGTATTCTAAGTGGTAGTATTACAGGTGTTACAGGTTGGGGAATCGCTTACGTTCCGGCAGTCGAAAATATAACAGGTTTGACTGACAGTTATAGTGTCGCATTCTTTTCGAAATATACTCAAACATTCTACCAACCTTATCTTTTGACTACGTATGATGATTTAGTTGAAGACGACAGAAATCAATTTTTAAAGAATCAAGTAAACAAACTTTATCTTTATGTTTATCAGAATGGTGATTTAGTTAATTTAGACTATAATCCGACAGTGAGGATTGAAGGTCGAGATGGAGAACTTTGGGATGGTTTATCAGCACTAACAACTTGTTTAAGAACAAAGGGTGTTTATGAAGTTGTTGTTCCGAATGCATTTTTATCTTGTCCTGTTCCGTGTAATTTTTATGATGTTTGGGAAAATCTTTCAATTAATGGACAATACCTACCGAATGTAACAAATCAATTCACATTACAGAATTATAGTGCTGGAGTTCAGATTGGTTCTACCTCGAAAGAACCTCAAAAATATGGATTTGACTTCTATGGTATTTTACAGAACGAGAACATATTATCTTCAGATATTAGAAAGGTAGGTATTACAATCAAGAAGGCTTACACAGCACAACAAGTTCTTTTGGACGTTTCTGCATTTTACAGAGTTTACGTTAAAGAAGGAACTACTGAGGTTCAGGTTCAAGATTGGACTCCAATTAATAGAACTCCTAATGAGTATTACTTTATGTTTAGTATGAGAGACAAAATTCCAAATCAATATTATGTTGACATACAGGTGAATACTAGTGGGGAGAAAGATACTTATAAAAAACAATTAACATTCCAAATCGTAAATAGAAAATGAGTAAGGTAATTAGACTAACAGAAAAGGACATTTCAAACTTAGTAAAAAAAGTATTGAAAGAAGAACAAACGACAAATTACATGTTCTTTAGTAACTTAGAACAAATTAAAAGACAATGTGAGATGTTGTTAAAATTAGACCCTAATGTAATTGATGGTATAATTCAAGACGGTCACGATTGGGCTGACGACCATGTTAGTGAAGCCAAAACTAGTATGGACCAAGTTTTTGATTTCATGATGAATGAAACAAAAAAACAAGAGTCATATGTAGATTATGAAGATATTCAAGAGGGTAAGAAAAAAACCGGAACAAAACTTTGTGCAAGAGGAAAAGCCGCAGCAAAATCGAAGTTTAAAGTTTATCCAAGTGCTTATGCAAACGGATATGCTGTTCAAGTGTGTAAAGGAAGTATGCCTGGATTAGATGGTAAAAAACATTGCTCAGGTGCCTATTGTTAATTTTTAAATAGTTCCTTATATTTGTCACATGGAAAATAAAGTTGTGGGATATATCCCTCGTCTATTGTTTAAAATATATCTGACTTTAAAAGAAAGATTTGACCCTTCGTTTCCAATACCTGAAGAGGAAAAAATAACTGTCGAGATTTGTAAGAAATTAATTTCGGACCCCGATTCCAAACTTACGTTTGCACCAATTTCCAACAAAAGGTTTATCAAAAATGAAAACAAAAATATGTTTATTGTTATTGAAAATCATACAATAAACCTAATAAACCATGTTTATAGTTACTCAGTTTATTTATCAGATAATAATGGTTTCAAACAAATTATTGAAAGTTTTGATAAAGTTTTAGAAGGTGAGAGACAACTTTTAGAGGATGAAATTAAAAATAATATTCAACATTCTCTCCAAACTATTTTGAAGAAGATGGATTAGTATTTTCTCTAAGAACTTTTCTTATCAAATTTTTTATACTTTCATTTCTCGGCTTATAATGTGTCATCGTAGGTGCGTTACCAGTTCCTGTCTTCGGTTCTGTTTTTTCAGCCCTTCTTTTTTGTTGACAAGCAGACCTTTTTTCAGATGCACTCATTTTTGCTGCAACACCAACAGCTCTACATTTTGGATATCCTTTATCTTTAGCCTCAGGTCTACCACACGGAGGGTGTTTACCATTTTCTTTTCTACAAATATTAACCCAAGGACCTTTAGGTTGATTACTACCTTTTGGTTTCTTCTTTGTCCCAAACCATACCGCCAAATCTTCATTTAAGAATTCTTCTTTTAAAGGGCCCACGGCTTTTTTTATAATTTCTTCAGGATTTCCAATTTGAGCAATATTACTGCCATCTTCATCATTTTGACCCGTATAAAACTTTTTTAGGTAATCATCAATCTTAGATAATTTTTTTGTTCTTTTTTCTATCGCAGCTCTTTTAGCAGGACTTTCTTTAAAATCTCCATCAGCCTCTTCATATGCTAACTCAGCATTCGTGTAATGATATACAGGCTCTACAAACGGACCTAATTGGTCCTCCTCCCAATCTTGTGGTGCTAACACAATAGGAACTTTGAATTTTCCTGAACTACCTGAGCCTGTGGCTTCTTTTATTTGTTTTCTTTCTAACATGATTACCTTTGTATAAATATCAACACATTTTATTATGGAAGACAAAAAACAACCAATTGGGGAATTATTTGAGACAATTTCTTATTTCTCACCTACTGACATATCAAATCTTATAGATGGGCTTAGCGAAGAACAATCAGTTTATATGATTGGATTGGCAATTAACATGTGTTATCAAAAAAATTTATTCACTTTAGAAGAGTCCGAAATAATTTCAAAGTCATTACGTGTGTTGAACTCAAGTCGATTACCCAAATAAAAATCTAAGAATGATTTAAAAAATTATTTTGATGAAAAGAATGATTTCCATATCTTTGTAAAAATTATATCAATGAAAACATTACTTTTAACTTTATTATTATTCACATCCATCAATTTGTTTGCACAAAAAACTGGAAAGATATTTTATCAGAATGTTGATAGTGTGAATAAATCCAAACAAGAATTTAAAAATTTGGGGATAGAAATAGATTTTGCCCCAAATAAAATTGATTTACAATATTTCCCCAAAATTCAAAAAGTGATTTTTGATTACAAAGAATATTTTCAAAAATGGTATAGTCAAGTGGATGGAGTATATTTCTTAGACGATGAATCTTTTTCAAAATTAGATAAAAGAAACATGTCTTTAAAAGATATTGAATATATCCAAACAAAAAAAGAAGATTATAAATGGGATGGGGGAAAACCATTCGAAATCCCTCATGTTTTGTCAAAAATATATTTCACAACATTTGTTACAGAACATTCTGATAAATTTATTTTACAGATAAAAATTGCTGAAGAATTAAAAAAATAAATTATTTTAATTTTTGAACACTCAAAGACACAACTCTTTGTGCTCTATTTTCTTCTTCACTTCCGCATGTTCCAATTGAACCTTGTGCAATAACTTCAAAATTAGCCTCTTTCAATTTTGGAATATTTTTAATCAAAAAGTCTTTCAAATGTTGTGCTCTTGCTTTAGTTAAATTAAGATTACCAATATCGGACATATCAGCATTTTTATCAACCACTACGTCAGGGTATGTTGTTTTATCATCTTTCCATTGTGTTACTCCTTGTCCCTCAATACTCTTAGCTCTACATTTTGATGCTGACGCTTGAATTATGAATTTATAATTCGAAATATCATTTCCATTTATAAACTTAACAAATGCTTGGTATTCAGGCTTTTCTGTTGTAGACGCGTTAGGGAAAGAAATATTATCACCAAAATTATCACCAAAATTTGATGGCGGAGGTGGTGGTGTTGGGGGTGGTGGAGGCGGTGGTGGTATTTTTGGCTCACTTCCTTTTCCTACAGGATAAAATCCAAACGTAGTTGCGACCGCTAAACCAGTATAAACATTTCTTCCTCTACTCGAACCAATTATAACATTATATCTTGGAACAAACTCAACTTCTGAGTTTTTTCGAATAGAATTATACTCTATAACCCCTTCTTGTTGATAATCAAAACCCCAAGTATTAAAAGGTCCCTCGGCTGTTACAGGTGCAATGATTATACTATCACCATAAAGAACGGCATAATATGATGCTGATGCATCTTTAGAAACTAAAGAATTTTTTGTTTTTTCATCATAATCCATGTTCCATTCTCTTTGGTTATTTTCTGTTTTTACCATGGAAAATTTAAATTCGTTTTGATTCAAATTCATTGGATTCCACCTTACTAAAGGTCTATTTAATTCTACCTTAAATTTAATCGGCTTTCCGTTTGAATCTTTTTCTTGAACTTGGGCAACATATGCATTTGTCTCATCATCAGCAACAACAACATATTCCTTTTCCCAATCTATTGGTGCTCTCATTCTTGAAGTTTGAGGTTGAAATACAAAATAATAAAATTTATCATTTTTATCATTATTACGAATAATGTTTGCGTTATCTTGAGCATCTATTTCTTGTTCTCCTATAAGATATAATTTTTTTGTTGCAGATTCATGAAGATTTAATATTCTATATTTTTCTTCACTACTAATATTCCATGTTTGCTTTATCATGTTAATAAATATATCGGGCATAAAAAAAGGTCCCTTTTGGGGACCTTTTTTGTATCGTCAAAGAATAGATTATCTCAATTCTTTTAAGTCGAATGTTCTTACGCCATCAACTGTGATTCTACCGTAGAATCTGTTGTTCACCATCTTCTTAGCGTATCTAGTCATGATACCTTTGATTGGAGTGAAGTTGAACGGATTGTACATTGTAGGTGTAAGTTGTAATGGAACGTATGGTGCGTAGA
>JACCDP010897355.1_pt1 | contig 15440 bp, 19 predicted proteins | sample 7445841 | NCBI WGS metagenome assembly JACCDP01 (sample SAMN15323441, study PRJNA562643) | freshwater metagenome | isolation source: river surface water | place: USA:Blue River Watershed | collected 2017-08-17 | reverse complement strand
TATTCGAACTTTAGTACCACAACGCACTAAACCCAGGCGCTGATCAACAAAAAACCCCGCCTTCATTGGCAGGGTTTGCTTGCTCCTCCTGCTGGACTTGAACCAGCGACCCTCTGATTAACAGTCAGATGCTCTAACCAACTGAGGGTCTGATTTACAGGTATTTAACTTATTAATGTCGTGCCAGTAGTCTAAAAAGTAGTCTACTGTGGAGGGTTTTAAGTGTTCAGTTACCCGATACCGGAAGGATATGTATTGCATTTCTGTACGGAAGAATGGTAAGCGTTATCGCTTCTACAACGGAGAACCTATTGGTGAGCCAGACAAACCCAACCTACTACCCCTAAAGCAGCGTTACAAGGGTTTTCAAGAGCTTTTGATCAAGTACCAGATTGCACTGAGGTCTGGTTGGAATCCAGTTTTGGCCAAAAAGGACAATTTGGCCACCCCAAAGATTCTTGGTCCGGAATATCTGTACAAGGTGTATGAGGATAAGCTGAAGGAGAACTTGTCTCATCATGTATATAAGGATATGAAGAGCTATATCACCCGGATGGTACCTCTGGTACAGAAAGAGATCACGGAGGAAACCTTCCAGTTAATGCCAGATACCCATCCGCACTGGAACAACACTACCTACAACAACTTCATACGGTATGCATCTCTTATAGAGAAAGGGTTAACTAAGTATGGATATACCGGTAGCTGGAGTAAAAAAGTGAAACGTAGACGTAAGGAAGAGGTACTCCACAAGAAATTTACTAGTGTCCAAAATGTCCTTTCTGTCCTTTTCTCATACAATAAGGATCTTCACCTGTGTGCTCTACTGACCTACGGATGCTTGCTTAGACCCCACAGAGAAGTACGTGAGCTCACATGGGGTGACTTCAATGAGACCCTCACCACTATCTCCCTTGCCGGAAATAGAAACAAGGGTAAACGCAACCGGATCATTCCAGTACCAGCATATGTGAGAGAGCATTTAAACGGTGGTCCGTCACAGCACAACATCTTCTCTGGTACAGACAAACCGTATAACCAATATTACTTCGCTCAGCTATGGCAGAGGTTTAAAAAAGAACATCCTGAGGTGGTAATGCCAGGTCAAACCTTGTATAGCTTGAGGCATACCGGAGCAATCGCCGTGTACGAGAAGACCAAGAACATCAAGATTCTTCAGACTGTGATGGGTCACTCTGATATGGCAACTAGTCTAACCTATTTGAGGGGGTTGGAGGTTAATGAGCTTGATGTAGCCGTGCTACCGGAGTTGTGATTAAGGTAAGTTACAATTTATATGCTTTCTTGAATGAAGGATGAACCTTGTACTAGAGTCACAAGATAGCCAATACAAAAACAGGATGCCACCATCACCAGAAACACATCATTTCTTTGTCACAATACATCGTGAAAACTTTAATCATCATTTAATAACAAGTTTCCTAACATGGACACTTCCATTTCCAGTGACCAATACGACAGTATACAACCCTCGCTGTAAATGGAAGACATCAAATTCCTTTTTGTTGGTGCATAAAACTTTTTGACCGATTGAATTGACTAACTCAGTTTGAATTTCGCCTTCGTATTGAATCCGAATAGTTTCTGATACAGGATTAGGGTAGACTATTACATTTTCAGTCAATTCAATTTGCCCAAAGTTTACCAAATTAAAACAATTTGAAGTATCTGAACATCCATCCTTTTCAATAATTACAGCGTAACTCCCGTTATTGCTTGGGAGAAAGTTGACATTAGTTTCCCCAAGAATTACCGCCTGTGCATTGCAATCATACCATTGATAAGTCACATTCTGCGCAGCTGAGACCAGGTAAGGTGCATTCAAATAAATACTTGTATCCAAATATGGTATGTTAATATGCAAATAGAGTGTGCTATCACAGCCTACCTGATTAGTGAAATGCTCTTGAAAAACGCCTGATTGAGTGTACAATACACCAGAATTAGACGTAAAACTGACACATGATGTATCATACTGGATGGCAGAGCTGGGTTGTTTGATAAGCAATGAATATCGAAGAATACTATCACAACCTCTTACATTTACTAATGTATCATAATGAAATCCAGAGGTTTTTACACTCATTCCATTCGGCAGAATAACTGAGTCACAGTCAGACAATGAGAATTTCGTCATGTTTGAACAGTAATCACTGAAGACAGCAACATTTCCACCTTCAATAAAGTGTAGACCATCCGTTGGTGCTCCCACAATCAATCTCTGACCATCACCACTTAGATCCAGACAGCCACCAAAATCATCACCAGATACACGACCAGATATATTACTAGGTATTAGCCCCCAAGTGTTTGAACCTAAATTATATTGATAAACTCTGGCTTCTTCATCGAAGATTGAACTCACAGCTATAATGTAACCACTACTATCCATCTCTACATCATAGCACCACTCACGCCATGATGCTGCAGGATTAATTATTGGGCCGAACTGCGACCAATTCAAGGTAGTATTATTCCATTTGTACACATAAGCCTTGTACGCATTTGCACTTCCCCATGATCCCGCCACAAACATGTTGCCCTCGCTATTCATTGAGACTGTGTTTCCGAATTGTATATAACCTAAACCTCTATCTAAGGTAGATCCTTGCTGTACCCAATTATTGGTACTGTCACGTCTGAATACTTGAACTGCCCCTTTTAAACTGGGTCCACGAAAAGGAATACCTACAACTAAAACATCACCTTCATCATTCAGATCAATTTGATGACCAAATTTTTCTCCAACACCTAATCCTTGAAGAGTCATCCCGACTTGAACCCACATGTTATTGATTGAATCAAGTTCAAATACCTTGATATATCCTGCTTGGTTGCCCCAACTTGTATTTTCGGCTGAAACTGCCAGAATATTTCCATTATAATTAAAAGCGATACTTCTTCCAATTTGATCAAAGTTATTAGCACCCATTAAAAAGCCACCAAGGGTGTCCCAAACACCTAAACTATTCAGTCTGTATGTCTGCACAATTCCACGCTGTGTATTGCCAGTAAATGGAGTTCCACCCGCTATACTGCGACCATCACCACTCATAGCAACAGAGAATGACCCCAATTGGTACATCAGGCCAGCCCCATGAACAGTATCCCCTAATGGAGCCCACTCTTGTATTGAAGGATTCCATTCATATGCCAAGAGTGACCCATCGCCCGTATTAAGACCGTTGGAAAACTGTTCAGCATAAACTAATCTGTTTCCATCCTGGCTAATTGCACAATTTACTCCTGCCTTCAATCCTTGTGATTTCCCATCAAGATCCTGTCCAACTTGAATTTGTCCATAACTATGAAACGGCATCCATATTAAAAGGAAGACTGTAGATCTAATAAAATCAAGTCTTGCTAAATTCAAATTATTTGTCATGTGTTAAATCTATTGAAAAAAATGCTATTGCCAGAAAAAACGTTTAAACATGTAATCTTTCACGGAAAACTATCAAACGAACTTATTGAGGCCTACCTACAAAGGTTAAAAAAACAAGCACGCTGCGCATCAAGTAGTTTGATTAATAATGGCTCAAAATTAAGCTAAATGAATTATAGACAACTCCAGTAGCCATCAAAATACCATGTAGACCCAGCGACAAACCATTTTATTTTTAGTACCTTAGAGATATGATGAACAGATCACGTTTTCACTTACTAACAGTTCCGGTGGTTCGAATCCCTCTTATTTCGGTGCTAAAACCTAAAGATGGTCAGCAGTGGTAAGCGATTGTTAAAGATTGTATATTGTGGTGAGGAGTGGTAAAAACGATTATTCAAATAGATTTTAAACGATTTATTTTCATCTTAACCTTTGATGCAAGAAATAAAACTTATTTAAAACACTACTTTTATGTACAATGTAAGTTTTGTGAACCTTGTTATGTTCAATAAACTTCTTTATAAAAGTAGTTAGCCACTATTAAAAGAAACGACATGAGAATAGTTTTAATCATACTTCTAAGTTTCATTATAACAGGACAGGTTTTTGCGGACTGTGCAGGTGATGGACTTTGGACATTTCCACAGAAAGGACCTATTAAACAAAATTCACTGATTGTTTTAACAGGATATTTCAGAAGTCAAAAAATAGTAACCTCTCTGAATAAAAAATATCCAATATATCTTGAATCTGAAGGACATAAAGTGAAACTGAACGTTCAAAATACCTACGTAGGATTGTTTGAATTGACCCAAGCTATCCTTGAACCAGATGAAAAACTAATAGCAGGAAGAACTTACCAACTGAAAATTGATAAGCTTGATGAATTTGAAAAATCTCTCGTAAGCAGGTGGAATTCGGAACTTGGGAAAAATGAACCAATAACTTGGAAAGTAGTTGGTGGAACGGACACAGAAATACCTGAACTGTTAAACAAACCTGAATTGGTTGACAAAAGGACAATTCACTACGGTTGTGGACCTGCCATTTATGCGGACTTTAAAATTCAGATAAAAGACGAATCTAATGTATTGGTTAAAACCGAACTTGTTGACTTGGAAAGCGGTGAATCCACAACATACTTTTTGAGTTTTGACGACACAGACACTTTGAGCGTAGGACATGGAATGTGTTCAGGTGCTTTTGACTACAAGGATAACGGAAAATACAAAGTGAGATTCAGCTTGATGGATATTTGTGGAAATGAAAATGAAAAATGGTCAGCTTGGATAGAGTTTGATAGTCCATTCGAAGGATAATAAAAAAGAAAAAACGGTGGCTAACAATAGCTAAAAAATCATAGCTACGGCGAGAGTGGGATTCGAACCCGCTGTACAGTTAACAATCACTACAATAGACTAAAAAGGCTTCTATACTAACAGCCCAGTAACAAGTCAGCTTGAACTTCGGGCATTTCCCGCATTTTCAGACGTCTAGTCTTTTTGTGGATTGGAATCCATTTTTATTCAGCCTCAATCAATAGAGCTAATAACTGAATTAGCCTTGTTTTTATTGCATTTATTTGGTATTTTATTGTGTAGCCCTAATTCAATATCGAGGACCATGGCAAGCAATAAATACACTAGACCACCCATGCTTGGCTGGTCAGACTATATGACCTTACCAATTGACGGAACACCTGAGCGACATAAATTGACCGACTGGTTAACCTACAACCCATGTGCAGTAATTCAAGAGGTAAACAAAGGTGGCGGACCGTGTCTGCTCTCCAATGTTTACTTCAGATTCAGTCAGAAAGCACAGGGGTGTAAAAACTAAGGGCCCACAATAGTGAGCCCTTTTTTATTTAGTGCTGCATCCGCAGGTGCTCAAGGTACTCATCGGCTGAAACAAGTACCCTAGAAGTATCGGTGATCCAGTACATACCGGTATCGTTACCGCCGATGATTTGCTTCTCAGCGTTGATGATCTTGTAGAAGCCAGCTTGACGCTCAATTGATTTTGTGTTCATGATTAAGTGGTTTAATTAATTAGACCACAAACAAAGGGCAGAGAAATGGCACTAGTCGTACACAAACGTTTGACACGGTTTATAGCTGTTTTTCTGTGAGTTAAGTTATTAACGCCATTTTCAAACGGGTCAAGCGTCAATACTAAATAGAAACGCTCTTAGTATTAACGAAAGAAATATGACAATTTAAAGCCGGCAAAGACATTTATGTCCAACTTGACTTTTAAATTAGTTGAATGCAGCGTCACGACACTACTTGGTTTATATCGAAGGCGTATCAAATCCACGGAGATTTATTTGATTACTCTAATGCGGTTTACATAGACGCACAATCAAAAATTTCAATCCGATGTAAGAAACATGATCATTCCTTTGAGCAAAAGTCTAATGATCATTTTAAAACTAAGTACCCTTGTAAGCAATGTCTATCCGAAGCACGTAATAAAATGCATTCCGATGGGCTACTGGGCTTCCAAACAAAGCTGATAAGAAAGTTTGGTGACACCTTTGATCTAAGTGATTCGAAATATGTCAACGCCAGAACCAAAATGACCGTTCGATGCAAAGTATGTGGCCATTACAAGACTTCAGAGCCACATTCAATACTAAACAGCAAAGGGTGCCATTTCTGCTTCACTCAGGAAACAAGTGATATTCGTAGTAAAGAAAAACTTAAGGAAATTAATTCTTTTGTTAAAAACATCGGGGGTAGATGCATTAGCACAAAGTACACTAATAATGAAGCACCATTAGAATTTATTTGTAAGAACGGTCACAAATTTCAAGAATCCTGGTCAGATGTTCAATTCTCCATGAGATGGTGTAAAGAATGTTCGCCAAATAGATACATAGGTGAGACCCTAAGTCGGATGATTTTGGAACACTATTTAGCCACTACACTTCCATCAGTCTATCTACCTGAAATGAATGGTCTTCAGTTAGATGGGTACTCAACTGAACTGAAAATTGCATTTGAATATCAAGGGTATCAACATGCCGAGAAAAAAAATCATTTTCATAAAGAAGAAGAGAGGCACAAGGCACAACTTAAACGAGATAAGGAAAAAAAGGAACTTTGTATTCAAAACGGAATTACGCTTATTGAGATATCCGAGTTCAAGTCAATCAAAAAGTCTCGTGTGCCACAATTTGTTGATCAAATATTGAATACGCTGAAATCCTTAAATATTGAGCATCTAGAACTTCCATTTGAAGTGGACCTTGAACGGCTATATCAAGGTAGAGATAGTACGTTATACGAAGTTGCACGTAACATTGTGATGGCCACTGGCTTTAAAATTCAAAACTACATTGGTTCAGAAAGTGAACATGAAATCGTTTGTGACAGAGGACATCAATTTCGTAAACTTCTTTCTGTTGTGATTAAAAGTGGACCTACATGTCCATTTTGTAAGGAAGAAAAAACATTCGAAACATTGGCAAAGAGTATCCACGACCGTGGAGGAAAGTTAAATGATACTGATTTAAAACCGAAGGGTCTTGCTGAAAATTACATTTGGACATGTGAACGAGGGCATGAGAATCAAACTAAAGGATATTATATAATTGGTGGAAACTGGTGCAGTAAGTGTCAAATTGAAAATCAAACAAAGTCCATACCTATCAGTGAGTTATATAAACTCGCAATGGATAACACTTTATCCTCAGAGGAAAAAGCAGATAAATTAGGGATTAGTGTTGGGAACTATTATCATAAGTTGCGAACTAATTCAATCCTCAATAATCCTCGCGCTCAAGACAGAACTAAGCAGAACATTAAAACAAAATCCAAAGGAAAAGTTTATCAATTGGATCCAGGTTCGCTGGAAGTTCTAAATGTATTTTCAAACCTAGAAGCTGTAAAACGGTATGCTTTAGCCAATTTTAAACCTGAGGGAATAAGACCTGCATTGAACAAGAAAAAACTAGCATACGGTTATTTCTGGCTGAGGGAAGGTGACAAACAAGAGTTCTTTGACTCGGTTAAATTAGAAAGCAACGATATACTAGATGTGAAAAATGGGGGGAATTAATTTTATAAGTTTTGACGTTGAGACCTCAACTAATAAGAATTACAGCATCTGCCAGATTGCAATAGCTGAAATTCACAATGGGGTTCCGACAATAGTGTTTGAGTCTTTAGTTCGGCCACCGAAGAATGAGTATGACATAGGATTGTCCGGTATTCATGGTATTTACCCAGTGGATACGGAGTTATCACCGACATTTGTTCAGGTTTGGCCTGAAATTCAGTCATACTTCGAAGGGTTGGTTGTTGCACACAATGCACCGTTTGACATTACTAAGCTCATAGGAACCCTAGAGTTTTACGGTCTTGATTTACCGAAACTAAACTATGTCTGCACATACGAGCTTACTGGGTTAAGATTACCCTTGGCTTGTAAAGCTTATGGTGTTGAACTGTTACGACACCACAATGCTGGATCAGATGCGCTTGCCAGTCTTAGTATCTACTACAAGCACATATTGGGTCACAAGCCAATGCTCGACGGTCTTGAGGACACTGGCGGTACTGATTCATTCTTCTCTTATAAGCAAGTTGAATCAAATTTATTAAAACCATTATCTGAAGCGCCCGACAACTACCTCAAAGGCAAGAAAGTTGTATTCACTGGTGATTTACAATCAATGAGTCGAAATGAGGCAGCAAAGGCAGCACAATCGCTTGGTGCAGATGTGAACACTTCCATTTCGAAGCACACTCGTATTGTAATTCTTGGCAGAGGTGCAGGTCCTAAAAAACTGGAAAAGATTGAAGAGTTACGTTTGAATGGTTTTCAAATAGAAGTTCTTAATGAAGACCAGTTCAAGGCGTTAATTCAATAGCCCAGCAACATTTTTAACTCATTTAGTCTGTCTAGGGTATAACCTGTAGTCATTCCCCTACGGAAAAGGCTTTCAATTTGAGTTATAAGCTCACCTAGAGTCAAAATTGTTGGTGGTTCATAGGAGGGTTTGTGGAAATTCATCCATAGTCCGTCAAAGCCTTGAATTAATGGAAAGTCAAAGGTGTGCTTAACGACAAAGTTTGCAGAATTTAAATCTCCAGAATGCACTCTTGATGAACCTAAGTAGCCAAGAAGCTCTCCGAGGATTTGAGCTTCCGGTGATTTTGAGGGTAAATCCAAGAATAATACTGAACGATCATAAAAAACGTTACCACGAATTCTTCTATATTCATGGAATTTCGACAACTGCCAGTCAAAATACTCTTCAGTGATAGCTTTATCAACACTGAAGTCACTTAAACGGGTTTCTTGCTGGTCAAAATTGATTCCAAGTGATTCCATTTTGTAAAGATCGTGATTGAATTAATAGCCAAGTAAATCCATCATAGCCGTGTCAGGCGTGTACAAGTAATCCTTGTGCCAGATAGCAAAAGGCACCATATCCGGACCATGCATAACCTTTACTTGAGCCTCAGTAATAATTACACCACGCTCATCTTGAGATAGCACCTTCTCATTACTGGTATTACGAGCATAGTAGATACCCCACTTGAAGGAGCCGTATAGTAGACCAACAGACATTAGAATTCCGATGGTGACCCTAAGTGTTTTATTGAATTTTATTGTTGGAGAGAACATTTCGTAGGTATTGAACTTCATCCTTAAGGTGCTTTATGAGCTCTTGATCGGATTCCGTCGATGTGTGAATAATTAGTTTCGTTGCAGCGTTCCCACCCTGCTGATTAAGATTGGTTTGGTAGTAAGCAGATTCTTCACCAATCAAGGTGACCACATCAACACCAAGAATACCGGCAATTTCTCTAAGACGGCTTAGTGTGACATTTTCTGGATTGTTCTCCATTACCGAGTATGCTTGCTGGGTTAAACCAAGCTTTTGAGCAACCTGATCTTGGGATAGACCCCTAGCAACTCTAGTTTGTTTTAAGATATCCGTGTTCATTTTTAGTCATATTTGTATTTCACAAATATAGTTTGTTTGTCCCAAACTAAATTTCCAAGCTAAATCAATTCTTATGCAAATCAAAGAGGTGGAGGCCAGCACGGTGTCGACTGGTACCAAAAGATTATTCACTATAAGGTATATAAATACGGGGCATTCATTAGTTCCTGTAAATTTTAGCCTGTACCCTGGTGCAGAATTTGAATTCCAACCTAACGCAGAATTCATCAAACTAGACTTTGTTACGCGTCTACTATCTGGATATACACACAAAATAATTTGTGTTGATTTAGAAGCCTTTGTAAAAATCCAATGAGTAGGTGATGAAGGCGTTGACCTTATTAACCACAACCTGGTTTATTATCCCCGCACTACTACTAATGTTTAGGTATAAGAAGCTAGAATCAAAGCATAAGCAACTCTTGATTTTACTTATGATCCCATTTTTGCTTCGACTTGTATTTGACAAACGAGTAGGTGCTAATTGCTGTGACGGCTCGGTATCCACAAGCGTAGGTTCAGGTACTTGTAGTTGGCATACTGGAGTTTGCTATTGGAAGTACAAGTCATTTATTGAAAATCCCATGTTAAACATTTTGTTTGGTGGACGAATCGAATATTCGGTACCAACTTCAAATAAACTATTTTAAAAATGAACATTATTGTCATAGGTATTGGTGCCTTTATAGGCAGGTTTCTTTTTGGCGGAACACTCGCTTTTATTTTTGGTACAACCCAAGACGCAAACGGCAATCTGGAAGAAAAACCTATTTACAGTTGGATAGGAATGATTCTAGGTGCGCTTATTGCCGGCTGGATTTATAAGTCAGCAATATGAATCAGGTAAAAGAGGTTGCAGTTGAACAACCTCGTGTGCTTGCTGAATTTCTAAAAAAAGTCTTATTAAATCTAGAGCCCTACAGCATTGAAAATGTACAGAATAGCTCATTTGAACTAATAAACACTCGTTCTGGCAGTATTATTTCTTTTACGGAAGGGAGCAGGTCAAATCGGCAAGACCTATTCACCGTACTTTCTCCGAGTAAGTCGGATTTAGAATTTAGAATTGAGCAAGTACTTTCAAACGGTGGATCGATCAAGTCAGGTATTAAAGAACTAAGGCCAGAGCATTTTTCAGCTTGGATGATTAGTCCAACTGGATGGACATTTGGTATAGCATCATCTCCCGCACTCAACATTGTTTTGCCATTTGAGCTACCTTGAGTCCACACAAATGAATTGATGCCGTGAGAATTTTAAACCTGCTCTTTTTCTGTTGTTTGGCCAATTTGGCTCTTTGTCAGGAGTCGCCAGAAAAAATAAATGAAGTATTCAGGGCATATAATTCTGCCAATAGAGTGCAGGATTCATTGGATAGCTACAACTTCCAAAAAGAAGAATTAGCTTTCCGAACCACTTTTAGAGAGAGACTTATTTCTCAAAGTGGTAATAGTGGCCTTGCTTCAGTTCTGGTTTCTTTGGGCACCGGTATTGGCTCTGTTGCTCTACTAGCTCAAGGAGAAACCCAAGCGTCATACGTTGTTTCTATAGCTGGACAAACAATATCCACTATACTACTCGCCAGAGCTTTTATACTGCTGACAAAAGCAGGTAATGAACTTGCAGAAGACCGTTTAGTAAGAGAGGGCATAAGACAAAATTGAAATAGGGGGCTTTCGCCCCCCCCAATTGTTTTACAAAATATCAGTTGCCATCATCAAGCAACACAAAATCACAAACAACACACCAAGAGCTCTTGCGAGCACGGAGTATTGCTGTGTTTCAACCCTGCTAGTAGCACCGAGTACTTTAATCACCATGTAGGCAATTGCGTACATATCTACCAGAAGCAACATTGAGAGCACTTTCAGGATCATGTGAAAATCTGAAAGCACCAGGCACTTCGGTCTACTAAGCTGTCTACGTAGCTGCTTTTGTTAGCCTCCGTAAATAGATTGTAGACATTCCATACGCTGATGTTACCATCACTGTCGGCCTTAAAGTTTGGGTTTTCATAATAACCCCTTACTACTTGGCCGATTTGCTGGTCACCAAGCCACCGTGTTGAATCATTGTCCGGATGGTAGTACTGCACCCTAATGGTTCCGATGAGCTGTTCAAAATGGTTCCGGGTAAAGTGCCGTTCTTGCATGGCAGACATTTGCTCCAGCATCCGTTGATGATCAAACCGCTCAAGCATATCTACCGTGGCAAGGAATAATTCATCTGGATTCTTGGTACGGACTTCCAGCACGGCACCGTCTGATGCAATACACAGGTTACTGCACACATTGACCTTGAATCCGACATATACCTTGAACAGTTGCTCGGACCATCTTCCGGAGAGTTTATCGCGGTGGTATGATTTTACCCCACCTACTACCAAATTCACGGACTGGTCACCCATTCCCGTCACAATACTTGGCACCTCAATGGCAAACATCATCCGCTCGTAGTAGAGTGTCTTTTCATGCTCTGCGAGTTCATTAGGTTGCTTATCACGAGCATCCGGTATTCTACCGTGCACAGGGTGAGATACCCTGATGCTTGGTGGTAGAATCACTTGGTCTGAATGCACGTAGTGAACAGCATCAAACACATTTTTGACAAACTCAGCATGGGAGATACTCAACTCATTGTCTTTGGCAAAAACCGGGATGATGTGATGGTTCTCAATTTCAGAGAGCGTCACCACTTCCGTATTTGCCTTGATAAATCTGTTGGTGCTCACGGGTGAGCTAGTAGTTAGAATGTCCATTTTGATGGTGTTTTAGGGTTGAGGTGAATTCTTGGATTACGGTGGCCACTTTTTGAGGTTGACCGCACCACTTGGCTAGTGCTTGACCTGTTGCAGGGGTAATCTGAAAGGGATCTTTATCCATGAACAGTCCGGTACGGTCTTTACTGGCTTTGGCTTTGTGGTGCATATCCAGCTCCAGAGCAAGGGTAAACTCATAGTCAATACCTTCTTTTTGTACTGGCTTGAGACCAACCTTCTCCGGTGACATCCGTCCGTTGCGGTCATGAATGATGTAGTCTTGCTTGGCTCTTAGCGTAGCAATGATGTGGGCACTGCTGTGCATGAAGGTTTGGATAAGAGCATTGTGCCGTGGCATCACCCTACTCCAGTTGGCAAATGAGTTACCCGGCATATTACCGTGTATCTCAAGGATACCACCAGGACCTTCCCACGCATGAGAGAGTGAATCAATGATGATCACATCACATCCGTAGTCTTCGCACTTATCAATGGCTTCAATAAACCGTTCAGGTGTAAAAGGCGGTGATACGCTCACCACATTAAAACTTCCGAGGTTTGAGTAGAGCTCCGCACTACGTGCCTCTGTATCAATTACAGCTATGTTCTGCGTCTGACTTAAGCCAAAAGCTAGCTGCAATGCGGAGTAGGTTTTACCACTACCGCTTGGTCCGTGTAAAGCTAAACGCATGCGTACGTTGCTCTTATTGGCTGGTTTTAGTTCCATAAAATGATTGGGTTAGAATAAAAAAGGGGGCACGCGGCCCCCGTTACACTTCAGAAGTTTGGATCAAGCCAACTCCATTAGCTCATCCGGTACGTACTCACTACGGTGGTTGTACACTCTGACTTCGCCGGTTTCGTCATTGACAATTTGGTACGGCTCTACCTGAAGCTGCTTGATTGTACCAGGTAGTTGGTGACCAATCATGGCTTTAGCAACCTCTTCATCAACGGCAGCGAATACGGTTGCCTTTAATGTAGATAGGTATGCCTTTCCAGAGTTTTGGCTAACGGTGGTTTTGACACCACCCTCAACTTGGAGGTAGATTTTTTTATCACCCCCTGTGGTGTATCGGGTACGGTACCCTGTGATAGTGACCATAAAATTTTAGATTTAGATTAGCAACTGAGATCAACCAACTACCTGAAGATGTACCTCATGTGTGCTGGCAATAGGTTGATGGGGTTGGAATGGTCGGGGGTAGTGTGAAAAGAAATCAGTGCTGGGGGTTGGTACGGTAGGTACCCCACAGAACGTCAAACAAACAAAATGGAACCAATCCAAAAGAAATTCAAGCGAAGCATACGGGACATACTCTACAGTACGTATTTCGGAGACCGGATAAGTTACCAAGAGGAAGGAGTGACCGTTGAAAAGGACATACTTGCCTTGGTAACAGATTACAATAGTATTATTTCGGGTGATGGGTTTATTGCAGAGGTACCACTACCATCAGAACACGTTGCCGTGTTTGGATTGGACCCCATTACCAAGAGGCGTATAGAAGTAGATGATGATTTGATACCGTTGGGTCTTGAGGAAATTATTGAAGACACTTTTCGACAACTTATTGACGACTTGATTTTTGATGCTCATGTAGGTAAATCAGATTCAAATGCTCTACTCGCATTGGGCGTTTTAAAGTCCGAGCTAAAAAGATTCAAAGTACTTGTCCTTGAAGAGCAGCCCCAATATCGTGAGCGTATATACCCTATGTTTTGGGGCAAATACACAACAGCTTCAACCTACAACGTTTTAACAAAGCACCTTGAACTTACAGACTCTTGGGTAAGCGATGCGGGAACAGCACATTGTCCGGAAATAGTAATTGTCACAATGAGTGCATTATCTAGGGTTATTCCTAATGCACTTGAACGAATTTTAAAACTAGAGACCGTCATTGATGGAGACAGCAACGAAGAAGAAGTGATCAACAATAATGGGGTATTCTATTACCTTGGACAGAGGCAAGCAGTTTCAATTGAGAACTTTTTATTGAACAATAATTTAGTTCCCACTGATCAAGTAAATAATTGGGTTAACCTCCTTTCTGGGCAATCATTACCTGCGCACCCTTTGCAATGGAACGGGGTGAGAACACATTTAATTCTTCTACTCAAACACGTGGTTCATCGTCGAAAAAAAGGACAAGCATCACCAATTGAGTTGTACGGATCACAGCCTTCTTGGACAAAGCTCATGAAGCATATTATCCTTAAAGATGGTGAACCACTGGGTCCAAACCACGTGTGTCGTGATTATGAAATACTAAAAAATGGGCTTACAAACAAAGCCAAGTATATAGCGGAGTTCTTTGAGTCATATCAAGGGGAGGGTTAATGCTAAGGGCTCTGCTAATTAAATTTCAATAGCCGGCTATATGCCGGCTTTTTTATGCCCTATTGCAATTTTTCTGCTAATAGAATAGCTAAAATAAAAATATTCAAATAATTGATTTACAACGCTTTGGAACTTTGGCTTGTCAAAAGGGGATAAAACCCCGGAGATACCCAAAGCAAAGTGCAGAGGGGTTTGAATTGTTTAAAAAAAGATCATGACAAGTTCAATTAATGCCCGTCCGGGCAAAGTCAACAATCAAGTTCTAAAGATTAATATGGACTTTGAGCAACTAAACGTTGAATATGCTTCACAATACGCTTATAATAAAGCCATTAAAGGTCAAGTAAAACAAGAAATTCTAGATTCACTTAGAACGGAATGGTTTGCTCCAATGGCTCTTGGTGATTTTCCAGATTACAATGGTGAAAAGATGAAATTGGGCGGCGAAGCTGTCTACTTTATTCTTGATCTACCCTACTTCAATGAGTGGCCTTGGCTGTTTCTACCAGACGGTTTTACTTCAGCTGAGAAATACCAAATGAACGCTGATGAAATTAGCGTATGCTATGGTAAAAATGTTGAGCTGCGAATTGATGACACTGGAATCTACGTGATGTCGGCACACATTTGCTTCATAAGTCAATTCCTTAAGGAACTGCTTTATAAGAATCTCAAAATCAAGGTTGATCCAATCATTAAAACCGTTGATTTTAATGAATACGCTGCTGAACTTACTAATTCCAAATAACATGGAACCAACTCGATTACAAATGGACTATGAAGACAATTTGGACACCTCCAAATTCGTCAAAATGATCACAGACTGTATTGTTCCCAGTAAAAAGGATCAATCTGTTGAGCTGGTTAACACTGCTTGTATTGCCATCCTCTCGGCTCTGTTCACTAGAGCGCGGATACTGGATAATGATCAAAAGCCAAAGAGCATGAATTTGTTTCTAGGGGTAGT
>JACCDP011152011.1_pt1 | contig 15441 bp, 20 predicted proteins | sample 7445841 | NCBI WGS metagenome assembly JACCDP01 (sample SAMN15323441, study PRJNA562643) | freshwater metagenome | isolation source: river surface water | place: USA:Blue River Watershed | collected 2017-08-17 | reverse complement strand
GATGTTTGCCGGGATGTCTGCGCCGTCGAAGGACGTGCCGGCATCAAGCTGATAGACAAACCCGTTGGTTGACCCAAAGAACGACGTCTCGGCGCCGTCGGTCGATTGACCCTCGCTTGTGCAGGTAACCGGGTTCGGAAACTGCACGGGCATGGCGCCCATGTACTTGCCATTGGCGATCGTCAGATACAGGCCGTAGCCGTCGGAAAAGAAGACTCGGTATTGACCCTTCTCCCGGTTAACGATCGAGCCGCTGGCGAGGTTTCTGCGGATCTGGATGTACGGGCGCAGGTTCATGGTCAGCGACGCGGCGGCAAAGTTGCCGAAGTTCAGCGTTGTGCCCAGCGCCATCACGCCTCGCTCGGCGAGGATGTAGGTCTGGTCGAGGTTCTGGCCGGTGTACGCGTAGCCGCCGGTACCAACGTTGAAGGTCGATAGCGCGAAGTTCGCCTCGCTCGTGCCGTACAGCACCGAGGTGTCGGTCTTCGTGTACACCGCAAGCGCGCCGGAAGACTGGTCGCCAGGCAGCGCGATCATGTTCGTGATGAAGTCGTTCATCGCGATCTCGCCCGCGCCTGTCACCGGGTCCCATTCGTAGGGCAATCCCAGTGAGGAAAACTGCAGCGAGTGCTTGAACGCCAGGAAGAGATGCTGCTTGTGAACGACGATGCCGGTCGGAACGTCCGGGCTCATGCTCGTCGTGATGGGTACGAGAACCGACCCGTCCCACTCGAATGCGCGGTTCTTGCCGTCGCAAAAGTAGAGCTTCTTGTTGTCCTGCGCGCCACCGAAGTTAGCGACGACGGCCTGGTACCGCCCACTAGGGAGCCAGGTCATTTGAGTTGCCGCGCCACCGGCCGCTGCCTTGGTGACGCCGCCGACCTGCAGGCTCTCGCCCGCGGTGAATGTGCCGGTAGTCGCAGAAAGCACCAGAACGCCCTGTGCGGCAGGCGCGGCGGTCCAACTACCCGAACGCTTGGCCACGCGCGAAACGACGCCTGTAGCCCCGCTAGACGCTCCTGTAACGGTCTGCCCGCTGGTGATCTCGCCGACGCCGCCCGTGAAGGCCAGCTCTTTGAGCAGGGTGACCGCAGTCCATCCCGAGCTCGAAGACTTGTACATCGCAGCAGCCGTGCCGCCTGCGTTGTTGCGCCACGCGTAGAGGTTGCCGTTGTAGAACGCAACGCCAAGGATCGAACCGGAGCCTGGCACGGCCTGAATGTCGGTTCGATAGTCGGCCGCAGCGAGCGACTTGTACTGAGCGTCGAGCAAACCATCGGCCGCAACGCCGACGATCTGGATGCTCGAGACCTTGATCACACCGCCTACGGATAGGTTCTCGTTGGTTTGAAAAATGCCGCTCACGCGCGTCAAAACGACCTGACCGGTGGGGAGCGCGATGACCTTGCCGGTTGCGCCGCCGACGGTGCCCGTGACGGTATCGCCCAGGTTAACGGTTGCGATGAACGTGCCCGAGAGGATGTAGTACTGAGCAGCAGATGGACTCGGGCGACCATCGAATCGCTCGTATCCAGCGATGCGGGTGTATCCGCCCGTGACTGCGCACTCGAAATTGGCTGCGCGGCGAACGATCCCAGGCTTGAGCGATAGTGTCGGCGTGACCTGGTCCATGCCGCCCATGAGGCGGATGAGGTCGTACTGAACGCGGGGTAGATCGTTGAGGTTCATGCCCTGCCCTTACGCCAACGGGTTCCCCAGACTGACTTCCTCGAGCTGCTCTCGCTCGAGCTGATTCATCAGTCGGCTGAACTCGGTGTTGCCGCGCATGAGCACTTCGGGGGCTGCCTCATACAGGCCGTAGAACTGCATCGCCTTGTAGACGATGACAAGATGAAGCGCCTCGTTCGGGATGCCAGGCTCGTCGGTACCGTCAACGAAAGGCTGCGGATACTGCTGGTATTCGCCTGTGATCTCGTAGATCGCATCGGGAATCTGTCCGAGCATGATTGCCTTGCCGTTAGGCTTCTCAGCGAATACGACCGGGCGACCATCGATCTGCAGGTTGAACCGGTAGGTGTTGCGGAAAGTCTGGTAATCCCATTCGACAAGCCACTGCTGATCAACGATGCCGAGCGACTTCTTCTGGCAGCGAAAGGTGTCCTTCCACCAGTAGCGAAGGTCGGTGAGCGCGTCGCCGGTCAGGGTGTTGGTGGTCGAGATGGGCGGGTAATCGCCCGTGCTTGCGACCGTGTCGAAGGCGAACTGCTGGCGCATCCATCCCCAGGAGTCGTGCAGCCCTTGGATCTCGTTCCATGCGGAAGCAGTCCAGTTGACGAGCTTCAGGTTCATGCCGGACTGGCCGGAGACCGAAGTCGGACCGGTGCCGGCGATGCCGCACTCGATCGATAGGCGCTGTACGAGCTGGAGAAAATTCATGTCAGGCCGGGTTCTTCAGAAGTTGACGCAACCAAGGCCCGCCCTCTTTCGGATTCGGGTCATGGATGATCTGGAATGGGTAGGTGAGCGAGAGCACGTTTTCCTCTTGGAAGCCCATGCTGCCGTCTGGATTCACGATCTTTTTCTGGCGCACGCGTGACTGCTTCGCGTTGGCGATAACAGCAACGTGATAGCGGCGCAGCTTCGTGGTGTCGCCACGGACTGCGAGGCGATAGTCGCCATTGACGTTGACCTCCACGAAGCCTGGCTCGTGTTCGTTGCCGGGTTCGTTGAAGAAGACCTCGAGCTCATCGCGCATGAACTTCTCGTAGTCGAGCTGCTCGGTCCGAATGATCTTGTCGGTATCGACTTCGATGCCGCCAGGCGCAGAGGCCTCGGCCGCGGGGGTGACCGCCTTCTCGATGTCGACATCGCTGGATGCGACGCCTCGGTTGCGCTCGTAGGTGTTCACGGGTTTGCTGGGTCCTGCCATCGTATTGTCTCCGAAGGGTTAGGGTTGGCGACCACCCGAGAGTGGCCGCCTGCTGACTTTAGGCAGTCAGCGGATTGGCCGGCATGTCGGCCAGGTTGTAGTACGTCGTGGTCACGCCGGTCGCACCGAAGGCGGTCGTGCCGGGGATGAACGTCGTACCTGCGGTGAGCGCAATGCGGATCGCGCCGAACGGGCAGACACCGTTGGGGACGTCTGGCCACTGGAGCGAAGCACGGCCTGCAGCGAGGTCGGCCGAATCAACGATTGGGCCGGGCAGGATCGAGACTGCACCCGAGGTGTCGAGGAAGAGGCCGTAGACGCGGGTCGAGCCATTGGCCCCGCCCGTGAATGCGCCGTTGATGCCACCCACGCCCGTGGGGGCCTGGTACACGGTAGGACCGCTGTAGCTGATCGTGATGTTGTCGGTGATCGCCTTCGAGTAGAAGCGACCGTCGATAACGTAGTTGATCGCGACCGTGGTCTTGATCGTAGCGGCAGTGGTTCCGTTTGCCAGAGCGCCCGAGTTTAGGGCGACGGTCAAGCCGGAATCTTGGGAGAGATTGTCAGACATGGTCTGGTTCCTTTACGAAAGATGTTCAGTCAGAAGGGGCCGAAGCCCCGTCTATCAGAGAGCCGAGCAAGCGGACTCGACGCGAACCATCCAGTTTTCGTTCAGGCGCACAGCGTTCTTGTAGAAGTTGGCGCCGACGTAACCGAACTGGCCCATCGGGTTGGCGTGCGTGATCTGCTTGGCGGGCAAGTAGATCGGCTCGATTGCGCCCATGCCTTTCAGAGCAACCTGACCCCAGGCTTCTTGAGCGACGACCATCGACGGGTAAACGTCAGCGGTCGTGCCGGAGGTGCCACCGTTGGACAGGAAGGTGCCTGCCGTAATGGTGCCGCCCGCAGCTAGGAAGGGCTTGAAGTAGGGGCTGGTGATGATGCGGAAACGCTCGACGGCGCCGATCTCACGCTCATGCACGGGCTTCTGCGAACCGTACTTGGCCACAGGAACGAAGCCAGCGAGGTTACGGAAGTCGGCTTCCATGTCGGTGTGGATGAACACGAGGTAGGCAGGTTCGACTGCGCTCGTGCCGTAGTTCACCGATGCGGCAAGCTTCTCGGTCACGAGTTGCGCGAACGCGGACTCGAGCTGGCGAGCGGCCTGACGGAGCTTGTTGAGGGTGATCGCGGTGTTTACCGAGGTACGGGCAGAGCCGTTGGCATACACGACGTTCGTGCCGCCGCGGACAACGCCGTAGGCGATGAGCTCTTCCAGGCTGGCCATATGCTCGCCAACGAGCTTGACCATGTCGCCGGGGATGTCGTCCTCGTACATGGCCTCAGCCTTGCGCGAGAGCTTCATCAGCACGCCGTACTGCTGCAGGGTGACCTGCACGTCCTGATACGTGATGGTGCGCGAGCCAGGGGTAACGCCCTCTTGGAGGAGGTAGTTGCTGGCGGTGATGTTGGGTGCGCCGTTGGATCCGGCATCGATGGGGAGAGCCCGGCGGAACACGACCGTGTCGGTCTTGTTCTGAGGGATCTGCTTCTGCATACCGAAGGTGGAGAGCACTTTGATGGGCATGGCGTGCTTGAGCATTTCGCGCTCGGCCATGATCAGGTTCCGCGAAGGAACTAGGGAGTAGGTTTGCATGATCACTTACCTTTCTGTCGATCAAGTTCGTCCAAATAGCGCCAGTACTCCTGGGGTGACATTTCCTCGACGGGCTTCGTGCGAGTGTTGCCACCGCCGCGGCCCGTAGGCAGTGCGGCTGCAGAGTTCAAGCGCTGCGTTCGTTGGGTTGACGCTGTGCCGAGGGCTTCTGTGTGCAGGTCCAGGAGGCGCACTGCGTCTTGCGGGCTCTCGCTCGCCGCAAGCAATTGCACTTCTCTGTTCTGCCTCTGTAGCCACCCTACAAACTCAGGCGTCCGTACACGTTCTTGCCAACCGGGATGCCTGATCTCGACGGCCATCTCCGATCGCAGCCGGGCGATTTCATCCGGCGTGACGCCGGGCGCTTGTTGCACGGGCTGCTGAGACTGCGAGAGCTTTTGCTCAAGCGCATTCAGCCGCTCGTTCAGAGCGCTTTCCATCGCATCGGCGAACTCCGGGTAGTCCGCTTTCAATCGGGCCATGGCCTCGGGGCTCTTCTGCGCATCGCGAAGTTCGCTTGCGCTCGGGGCCTCGCCGCCTTTCGCAGTAACCTGGGTGGCCACCTGTTGCTGTTGTTTCAGTTGGCTGCCCAGACCACCGATATGGCCTTCGGCATTCCGTAGTCGTTGCGTCAGTTGAGTCATGCTTTCCGACTGCGTGCGGAGCATCGACTCGAGTCCTGCGATCTTGTCCAGCAGCGCCTGATCACCCTGCGGCACCTGGTCTTCGCCACCCCGTTTTGCGTCGCCTCCATCACCATTTTGATTGTCAGCGGGCGCGGGGTTAGCGGCCTCGGTCGGGTCGGTCTGCTTCTCGGTCGGTTCGGGCGGCTGGCTCGTGCCAGCGTCCTCTGCGTCGAGTTGATCCCAGATTTTCTGCGCTTCTACTAGCGGGTTGACTTGTTCCTGTACGTTCATTCGGTTGTCGTCTCACTCAGGTCTGGCCATTGCTGGCCTGGTTCGGCAGCGCCGGAGAGTTCTTCGGGGCTGACGGCGGGACTCAGGCTCGCGGGGTCCGCAAGGCTGAGAATTCGTTTCAGCTCGCTGATCTGACCTCTGATCAGGGCTGTTTTTTCTGGTCCGAACGACGGTGCGTCGTTCAGCTCACGGAGCTCCTCGAGCCTTTCCTCGAGAGTCTTCGTGAGCCGCTTCCACGTTGGCGAGAGGAAGTCCTCGCGTCTTAGCAATCAAATCTCCAAAAAAAATGGCGCCACGCGGGCGCCAAAACCAACAGGGGAGACACGGCAAATACAAAGGGCCAGCGATCTTTCGACGCACTGGCCCGACCCGAATAATACACCATGCTTATATCTGGCGCAATAGCTTAGATGCCTGAGCCCTGACGCACCTTCAGCGCCGCTTCGGCGTTGAAGATCTGGCGCTCGTTGTCGATCTTCAGGGCCTCGAGCCGCTCGCGTGCGTTGATCTCTTCGCGTGTGAGCTGCGCATCCTGATCGAGTTTCACGAGCGTCATGTCGCGATTGAGCGAAGCCTCGGTCATTGCGATCTCGTACTCGGCCTGCTCGCGCTGGCGGTTGTACTCGACCTGCTGGGCCTGCAGCCCGCGGGCCTCCTTGGTGTCCGCGAGCTTGGCCATGTCGACCTCTGCCTTGATCTGAGCGGCTGCAATCCTCGGATCCTCCGGCATACCCTGCTGGGCTGCGGCCTCCATCTCCTGAGCAACCTGGTCCTCCGGCTTCATCATCGACTCGGGGTCGACCTTGAAGGCCTTCAGGATCGCCTTGAGCTCCTCGCGCTCCTTCAGGTGCGGGGTGTAGCGCGGATTGTTCGTGATGGCCGCAAGGTTCAGCAGCGCCTGGTTCTGGATGTCGCGCTCGATCAGCGCGGTGGACCCGCGTGCGTCGATCTCGAAGTCGCCCTTGATCGCAGGGTCTGGATCATTGGCCATCTTCCAGTCGTAGTAGCGCTCGAGGTGAGGTCTGGTGATGTTGTCGTCGTAGAGCTTCACCCGCATGCGCAGCACGGAATTGGCATTGTTATAAAGCATGACCATGCCACCGACTGTTTCGGGCGCAGAGCCCCTCTCGCCGCCCATGAGCTGGGGCATGCCAGTCTCCATGTCCGCGTACTGCATCGCGCTGTTGGCGATCGCCAGGAGCTCCTCGAGGTGCGAGGCGAACTCGAAGGTCGTCATCGCCGCCCGCACGTCATCGAGCTCGTCCTTGGCCAGCCAGACCTTGTTCGGGGTGATCTCGTAGCTGCCGTTTTGCGGGATGATCATGCCCTTCTTGATCACGATCTGGCCGCCGAGCGAGGTGCGCCCATTGTCCATGACCTGGCGCCAGGCCGCGTTGACGACGCGCTGCTGCTGCTCGAGCTCGTCGGGTAGGCCATAGCCGAAGGGTGAATCGTCGCGCTTGCGCCAGCACCAGACGTCGACCGGCAGTGTCTTGTCCGGTACCCACGACTCGATCGCACCGATCACCTTGTCGTTGACGATCACGAGCACGCCGAACTCCACGTCGGTCAGCGGATCGCCCGTGCGGCTGGAGAGCATCTCCATCTCGTCAGGCTCGATCTCGCCGTGGTAGGTCCACATCTCGTAGGAGTCTTCGCGGACCATGTCCCGCACCACCCTGCCCTCGGTCACGCGGATACGCTTGGGCTCCTGGCGCAAGACTTCGCGGATCGCTTCCTCGTCGTAGCCAGGTATGCCCACGAGCTTGCGGAGCTGCTTGCGAGTGACCATCCGGCGCACGAAAAAACCGCGGCCATTCTGGTGGTCGTTGCCGCAGGATGGGTCAAAGAAGACGTCCCAGGGGTCCAGGCGCTCGGAAGCCGGTACGATTGACTCGTTGATCTGCAGCATCTGCATGCCGTTTGCTTGCGGGAGCCAGACCTTGCTGGACTGCCTGGCAGGGAACGGCCCGTGCAGGATCATGGTGCCCAAGCGCACTCCGTCATCGATGCCCTTGCGGCACTCGCCGTTGTAGTGGCACTCGGTCAGACTGTCATCGATCGAACGCTCCATGCCCTCGCACGCCTCTTTGGCGGCTTGCATGATGGCGTCGGCCTCTTCGTTGGCAGTAAACCCGGTGGGCTGGCCGGTCATGGGGTCGACGGTCGGCGTGTCGTTGCCGACCATGGTCGCAAGCTCGGGCAGCGGCGTGGGCTTTAGCCCCCAGTTGCGGTCATCGACGGGGAAGAGGATCTCGCACATGCGCGAGATCGCCTGGTCGACCTTCGGCCGCACGATGTTGATCACGACCCTCGAGCGGTTGCCGTCTTGCGCCTTGCGGGCGGGCGGGCCGTTGCGGAGCGTGTTCTCGAATTCGTTGGGGGTGTTGATGTTGTCGCCGTAGTACAGGTCGGTGTTCTTGCGCCAGCGCTTTTCAACGTCGGTCAGCGTGGCTCTGGCTTGTACCCACTTGTCGCGCATCTGGGTGAAGAGCGCATACAGTCGGTCGAGCTCAGCGCGCTGCATGGACTTGAAGTCCTCCTCGTTGACGAACTTGTCGCCGACTTGGTATGCGAGTTCTTGGGGTAGATCGTTTGGATTCATGATCAATATCCTGTTACTTCATCGAGAGCGGCCCAGGCCGCCTGGATTCCTACGGGCACGACCCAGTCGTCGGTCTTCTTGACCGGGTACGCGAAGGTGAGCGCCAGTGAGTCGGCGCGGTCTGGGGATTTGATGCCCCGCTTCTTCGCGTCGTCCTTGCTCTCGATGAGCAGCATGCCGCCGCGGTAGTTGTACTGGAGTGCGGTCAGGTCAGTGACCAGGTCGTTGTCGTTCGGGATCGATGCGCCCGCCTTGAGCCACTCGCGCATGTCGCGCCACATACGGGCGCGTAGGTTGTAGTTCTGGCCGTCGTCCATGCGAAGCGCCGAGTTGACGTCCACGACCATGTCGCCGAAGTCGCGGCGAAGCATGTCTGCGACGCCCGCACCGATGCCGATCGTGTCGACCGCGATCTGCGCGACGTCGCCGAGCTGGGCTCGGATCTCGTCCTTGGCGCGGCCCGCGACGTCCACGACGTCGAGCTTGCCCGCCACGATCTGGCGCAGCACTACCCTGCCCTGGCGGAACGTGAAGACGGTCTTGTCGTTGCCAAAGCGCGCGACGTCGATGCCCATCACGACCGGGCCATGGGCGATCAGGTCCGCCGGACCCTTGCGGGCTGCGGCCTGCACGATGTCGGAGCTGATGAAGGCATTCGATACCGATGCGGTGTAGCTGCGGTCGATCTCCTGCGCGATCACCACCGGGTCAAGCTTGGCCCGCTGCTCTTCGTACCAGGCCTCGTCCTTGCGAGGATCGTCTCGCCAGTCGAAGATGAACTTCGGAGTCTTGCCGTCGTGCGCCTTGCGGTAGAACGGATTGCCTGCACCGTTCGGGGTCGAGACGTAGATGCGGCAGTTGGAAGTCTGCGAGAGCGCGGCGTCTGCGGCGTCTGGCCGCTCGAGGAAGGCCGCCTCGTCAATGAAGTAGATCGAGGTGCGGTTACCGCGGCCGATGTTGTCGCCCGCCTCGCCGACGATGAACGAGCCAGACTCCGGGTTCTGGATCTTCATGAAGGGCGCGTGCTTCGTGACGTCCCATTCGTCGGGCTGAAACTCCGCGGGCAGCATGTCCACGAACTGGCGCACCTTCCAGAAAAGCGACGCGGGATTGCCGATCTGGTCGACGTAGTCCTCTTTGCGTGAGCCAAAGCCCACAACCGTGCCGCCCTTGAAGAGCATCATCCACGAGGCGAAGGCCACGCAGAGCCACGACACGCCCGCGTCCCGGCTTTTCTCCACGACGCCGTCCTGGCGCTGCAGCCAGCGGGCCAGCAGCCAGTCGATGAACTCGCGCTGTTTCGGGAAGAGCACAAACGGGACGACCGTGCGCAGGCCTCGCTCGGCCAGCCTGGGGTCAAAGGTCATGCCCCAGTCGTTGATGAAGTCGGCCGGGTGGCCGGCGTAGTAATCCTTGAGCCTGGCCACGATCTCCGGCTGATCCCGCATGCGCTCGAGGCGCTCGACGCGGATCTTGAAGACCGCCTCGTAATCCGGGTTCTTCCAGTCGAAGCCTTCCATCATTCGCCTTTGATCAGACGCTCGTAGGCCTGCTCGGCTGTAAGCGTCAAGTCAGCTTTGATCTGGAGGGCGCCGCCGTTCTTGCCGGTGAGCTCGAGCTTGCTGGTGTCGCCGTACTCGCGCGGTGCGATCTTCGCTGCGACCTTCAGGTTGACGTCGATAGCCACGCGATAGCCCGCGGCGTCGCCGATCATGGCTGCGTGCTGGCCGTGCTCGATGGAAGTCTCGATCAAGTGATGAGCGCGATGCACAAGCGCCGTCGCATACCGCTCCTTGGTCTCGTCCGAGTTGATCAGGATGTCCCGCATCGCGCTGGGCTTGATCTCGAAAGGCAGGTCCCTTGCGATCGTCCAGAAGGCTTTGCCGCAGGCGAACTGCTCGAAGATCTCGTCAGCCATGGCGAGCACCTTCTGGCGCTTCTCTTCGCGCTCGCTGCGCTTGACTGCGTAGGCCGGCGAGCCGGTCATCTTCTGTCCGTATTTCTTGTTCACCATTTGACTTTGTCGGCCCAAAAGGCGGCCGACGTCTTTCCTTTCTGGATGTTCTTTGCGTGTCTTGCCTTGAATGACTTGTTGCGCGCAGAGCCCTCGGGCGAGCCCTTGACGCCCTGCTGGCCGAAGCGGATCAGGCGCGTCTTGCCGTCGACCTTGACCAGCACCGCATGGGACTTGCTCTCGTGCCCTGGCGTTCGCTTGGGGCGGTCGTAGCCCGCGAACTCCATGCCTCGGTAGATGATCCCCATGGCTACTTCTTCGCGGTCTTGGCGGAGTCGCGAAAGGCCTGCGCAGTGGGTGCGCCAGGCGAGCCAGGCTTGCGCATCTTCTCGCCCGATCCCTCGGCGATCCGTTCGCGCTTGGCGTGGATGTTCGCGTAGAGCCCCTGGCTCGAGGCCCGGTTGATGATGCCCTTCATGGCGTCTCCTTCGGTCTGGACCACGGCGTCTCTTGCCGACCGGGAGACGGGCGGCCGGGTCGATCAACCGGGTCCAGGAATAAAAAAAGCCGGCTGAGGGCCGGCTAAGTTGCTATGCGTTCACAGGAGGGTCAGGCTCGTATAGGCGCACTAACCCGGCACCGAATATACCATTGTGATACTGAAAGGGTCAATCGATCTCGAGATTGATCTTGGTCAGCCCCTTGCGGGTCTCGACCGCAAGGAACCGAACGGCGGCCTCGACGGCCTGCGCGTTGCTCTTGAAACCCCACTGGTTCTTGATGTAAACGAGCGCTGCCGAGCCGATCAGGTCGAACTTTGCGTTGACCTGGGTACCGTCCTTCTTGCGCCAGCGCTGCTTGCGCTCGGCTGGCGTAAACGCATTGGGGTTGCGCGATCGAAACCCCATGCGCTTGTTGAGCATCTCGAGCACCTTGGCGCTCACAAACTGGGGCTCGTCCGGCATGTCACGCAGCCTCATGGGTCTCTCCGTAGTCGAACCGAGACGTCATGCCGAGGCGCCACTTCGCGGTGTTCTCGACGCGGTACTTCTTCGTGCAGACCAGATAGTCCGGCGTGTCGAGCTCGCCGAAGCTCAGCGAAGGATCGTAGAACCGGCAGCGGTTGTTCGGCTGCAGCGCGAACTGGCCGTTGTCGAGCTTGAGCACGTTGAAGCTCTTGTGCTCGTCTGGCGTCTCAGCGAAGCCGAAGTCAGGGATGCGCGGATCCGGGTTGCAGTTGTCCAGGGTGAACATGTACTCGCCGCCATGCATTTGCTTGTCCTTGCCGAAGAACTCGGCGCGCAGGCCTGCAAGCAACGGCTTGTGAATCACCTCGACGTGATAGCTCATGGCGTCCCAGATCTGCAGCATGTCGAGCGGCAGCTCCTGGCCCTCTTCGACGTCTTTCCAGATGAACGCGCTGATCGGTAGCTTGTCGTAGAGCGCGCCGCTGCCAGGCAGGTAGGTCTCGAATCGGAAGGCTTCACCTCGGATCGACTTGACGCTGACCCAGACGCCCTCGGTCACGTCGCCGTGGCCGCGCTGGTGGTCGTAGAGGTATTCGTCTCGGACCGAGACACGGATCGGCGGGAGTGGGCAAACGAAGCTCATTTCGATACCACCTTTCCCCAGATGTTTTGCAGGGCGAGCGAGTCACTGCGCCCCTTCCTGATCTTGGTCTCGTCTTCCTTTTGAGATCTGATCGTCGTCGGCGCCCTGCGCGGGCGGACCGGCCCGATAACCCTATTCGGGTCGATCTTCCACACGTCGGTCTTCTTGTAGTAGACGACGCCCTTGACCTTCATGGCGACTTCGACTCGGCCGGTGGTGTAGAGCTGGCGAATGTGGTTCGCCGCGGAGCAGCGCGATATGTGGAAGTACTTCGCGATGTCGTCTGCGCACTGAGGCGTCTTGAGTGAAATGATGCGGTCGTAGACCGCCTGTTGTGATGGTGTAAGGATGCTCATCAATGTCCTTTCAAAATGGAGCGAGGCCGACCTCCTCGGCCTGTTGTCGTTTGCTGGGTTTCTTGGGTGGCTTGGGCGGCGGAGCCAGCCGGCCGTACTCGTCGTACTGGAAGCGAAACGGGTTCTTGGGGTTGTACTTGGGCGGCGGCGGGAGCTTCACGTCACTTCCCCGGCTTGTACGGGTGCGTCGCGTTGCCGGCACGACTGGGGAACTTCGCGAAGTCATACGATCCTTCGCGTCTGACTGGCTGCTCGATCCGCAGTGGCTTGAGCGGGTAAAGCGGGTCGAGAAGCGTGACCTTCGGTGGCGCGGCCGGCTTGGCCGGCAAATGCTTTTTCATGGAATCTTTCATATGGTTGTCAAAATCTAAATTATAAGCATTGTGATATTTAATCGCCAAGCTTTTTGTCTACAAACTGAGCCAGCAGTGTCGCCGAACGTTGGACTAGCGAGTCATGATCTTGACTTTGGGGCGTGAACTTGCGGCGCCAGCGCTGCATCTGCCAGGCAAGTGCTGCGTACTCTTCTGGATGAGCGCGGCTAAGCCACTCGAGGCCTTCTCTGCAAGCTTGAATTTCAGCACCTGAGTAGCCCGCAACATCCTCTGAGCTCGCAAGATCAGGTATCAACCTTGCGAACATGGGGCTCACACTTGCGTGGCCAAGACTTGCATCAAGCCCTGACCAGTCCGACGCCGAACACAGACGCACAAGGTCTGCAATCCAGGCTGGCTCAATCTTCACTTCCTTCTTCCTTCAACGTACTGATGCGGTTGCTGAGCCTGGCGCAGAATCTCTCGCGCAAAGCGCTCAAGAAATCCGGTAGTGTTGGGGATTGACCAATGCTCATAACCGTTCATCACGATATCTATGGCGCCAGCATCTCGAGCGGCCTGTTTGATTTGGTCTGTAGTCACCGTTTGGCCCTCCTCTTCATGGCTCGATCGATCGCACGATTGGTCATCGAGCGCTCAAACTCCGCGGCGGTCGGCATCGCCCACCGTCCGCACTTGCGGCATTGCCAGTTGATGGATCCCGCGGGGTCGCGTCGGATAGCCCCGCCGCCATGCGTCCAGTCGCACCATGCGCCGAAAGCCCACTCGAGTAGTCGTCTCATGCCATGTCTCCCGCGTGTAGTTGCCAGTCATCAGGCCTGGTGCTGCGCATCGCTTTCGGCAGTATCAATTGCTTGATATGCCACGGCACCTTCGGCAGCGGTGCCCACGCGATTGCCCAATCACCCCACGTCCCGATGACGCAGACGCCTCCGCCGTTGAGCAGCAGCATCTTCACGCCCAGGGGCGGCGCTTGCTCTTCTGGCGTGCGCCAGACCGTGTTGCCTGCCAGGTAGTCCTTCATGCCTGCCCCCTTGCTCGTATGGCGGTGGTGCACTGTCTTGCACCGCTTGCCATTCCTTGATCTTCTGGATATGCAAACTTGTCCCAAAGTTCTTCGGCTCGTGATTCAACTTCTTCACAAATCTTCGCGCACTCCTCGTTTTCTTCTGCTCTTGCGGCGGCGGCGACAAGGTCAGCAAAGCGTTCAAGCTCATGCACCATCAGTAGATGGGGTGTTTCAATGGCTTGCTTAATGTTGGCCTCCCTAGCCATTTCAATGACGGTTTTCATGTGTTCTCCTTGATGCCATCTGGCCCTTGCTTATCAAACGATGTGCCGCACTTTCCGCACCACCACCATGTCCAGCCCCATCCGTTGTCGTGGAACTTTCCCTGGGTATGGCCTTCCTTTTCGCAGTCCTCGACCAACTGCTTTCGCGCAGGGTAGAACACGGTGCGGTCATACTCGCCCATGAGTTCTTGCGTCTTCTCGCGGCGTTCTTTGTCGATCTGATTTCGGCGTTTCCAAATGTCGCTCATGTGTTTCCCCTTGCTCGTATGGCGTCGGCACAGCGCTGCGCTATGCCCTCAATGCTTGCCTCTGCGTCGCACAGCTGGGCGCAGGCTTCACGTTCAGAGGCAACAAGTGCCTTAAGACCCCCTCGGATTTGTTGATGCGTTAGCGTCAACAAGTCGCGGTCGCCATATTGATTGCCGTGGCGATGTGCCAGTTGCATTGCCAGTGCGTAACGTTCAACCAGGGTCATGATGTCTTCGCGGCTCATTCTTTGCCCCCCTTGTCATCAAGCCCCAGCTCGCGCGCAATCGACTCGGCGCGCTCCCTAAGTCTTGCGGTCATCTCCACGAGCTCAGTCGCGTGGTCGTGCAGGACCTCGAGCTGAACACGCAGTCGCTCATGCGGCGGAGTGCGCTCAACCATGTCATTGACCAGCGCTCGCCTGGCCATCTCAAAGAGGTTCATGCCAGCACCTCGACCTCAAGCATCACGCAACCGCCCGGTACCGGCTCGGTCCAGTCGAAGCGCTCGCGCCGGATGACCTTGCACGAGTCGTCGGTCCACAAGCCCGCAAGAGTCAGCGCATCGGCGCATTCCTTGCGCACGTTGTCGATGTCCCTTGCACGCCTGTCAGGCGGCGCCAGAAGCCACGAGACCGATAGAGGCCCGGCAAGCGGTAAGCCGAGCGCCATGAGGCCGTAGACCTCGTTCCTGACCGTCGAGCGGTACAGGCCCGCCTCGCGGGTCTTGTAGTGGACGCCGGAGCGTGTGTGCTTCGTCGCGTGGTTGCCAGTCGGCGGCCAGGGCAGCTCTAAACTCAAAACCCGAACCACTGGGTCTGATTTGGTTCCACCGGCTTGTTGAGAAAGCATTCTCGTTAACATTTATCAGCCTCTATGGTGTTTAAATATAAGCTTTGTGATACTGCAGACGTCCACTTTGCGCCCCCTCAAACCCTCGAATTTTTGGCAACACCCGCGTAAACCCGCGCTTGTATAGCGCGCGGGTTTGCGGGTTTAGTGTCCACCCGGAGTAAACCCGCGTTTTCACCCGCGACATGATTTGTGTAAGTCATTGATTTTGAATTCATTTATAGCAACTCCTGAGTTTTCACCCGCGTCAAACCCGCGGATTCAACTTTGCCTATTTTTTAGGCAAACCCGCGCCTCCGCGGGTGAATAATTTAGAACATTCGTGCCTTTTTTTTGAGCACGGTTAGAAGTGTTTCCAGCACACTTTTCACCCATCTCAGCGCTCACTTTTCACCCCCTTCGTCACCTTCTGAGTCATCAGCATTGTTTTTGCCAAACAACATCTCACCACCAAGCGATAGCTTCATCGCCTGCTCAGTAACCTTCCACCCGTCTTTACGATTTAACCCGCGCTCGATCAAATTAGCCTTGTGAAGAGCTTCATAAATTTTGTCGATCGCGGTGTTCCCAACCTCAAGTGCCGTGGCAAGGTTTGGCCTGCCTGGCCAGTTTGGATAGATTGCTTGAATCACTTGCCGAGCGGTTACGGGCTTGCCCTTGACGTTTTTAACGACTGTCCAGTCCAGCGGGTCGCCGTCCCGTTCGATGTATGCGCCCGTGATGGGT
>JACCDP010498326.1_pt1 | contig 15442 bp, 41 predicted proteins | sample 7445841 | NCBI WGS metagenome assembly JACCDP01 (sample SAMN15323441, study PRJNA562643) | freshwater metagenome | isolation source: river surface water | place: USA:Blue River Watershed | collected 2017-08-17 | reverse complement strand
TGACGGAGAGCTGGCCTGCTGGCGAGGCAGCCGCGGCGTTCCGTTCATGAGCCCCAACCGTCGGCTGGTCGAGGACACGCTGAGGGATCTGGACGTGATCGATGATCCAGGTCCTGCCGAAATCATCGAGGTCACGGCGATCACCGATGGAGCCGCGACCGTCGTCATCGGCCAGCAGCGGGTGCTGACCCGGCTGGTCCCTGCCACCTGATGGGAGAGATACCAATGCAACCGCGCGAGTACACCGAGGACGAGGTCCGGCAGATCTTCCTCGAGCACGTCGACATGCTGATCCGATACTGGGCCAACCTGAGGTCCAGCGAGATCCCGGAGGGCGAACCGGACATCATGTGGCGGCTGGAGGGGCTCACGCACTCGATCTTTGCCGCGCTGGACGGATGCTCGATGTCCCTGCCGGCGTTCATCGTGGCACCCATGCCGCACGAAAGCGACCAGGCTTTCCACGAGGAGCAGGGCGAGAACTGGTACCCCTGCAATGACGCCAGCGGGATCAAGGCCGACATCGGCGGAGCCTTGCGCTACTGGCGCAGCCAACGGAGCGATCCGGCATGAAGGATTTCTTCGGCCAGCCCCTGGAGGTGGGCGATGTTGTCGCCTTCATCCCCAACGGCTACAGGGACCTGGCACGGGGCCGCATCGTGGCCATGACGCCCAAGCAGGTGCGCATCGCCTATACCAACACATGGAACTACGGTTCTCCTGGACGAGCCGACGAGACCCTGCGCTATCCGTCGACCGTGGTCAAGGATCTCATGGGCGGCTGGGGCGGGGTGGCTGAGCATGGCGGTTGAGTGCCACGGCCACGTGTTCGTGCCGTTTAAAAGCGAGGAGTCGATCTGCTGGTCATGCGGCTGGGTAACATGGCCGGTGGCGACGTTTGACGAGGCCGATGACGCGCTGCGAAGCCTGGGCGGCGGCACCTGCCCGAAACAATGTCATGGCAAGCACGGCCGTTTACCAAGGAAATCAAGGAGCAAGCGGTAATGGATTTCGTAACCACCAGCATGATCATCGAGGCCGTGGTCACCCTGGTGATCATGCTGGCCGTGGCCTTTGGGCTGGGATACTGGCTGGGATCACGATGATAGCCTGGCTCAACCGCCTGCTGGCAGGTCGCCGGCACGACGACAACGACACCGTGGCGCGCAAGCTCAGCACGCGATGCAACGCCGAGATCGTGGCACGCATCCTGCGTCGGGCCGAGATCCATGAGCAGCATGGCGGCTACCCGTCGCGCTGCTCACCCTTGGATCGCGCGGCCGCTGAGCGCATCATCAAGCTGGAAGCACGCATGGCGTTGGCCGAGGGACGATCGCTGAACGAGTTCGAGGACCAGGTGGCGCGCATGCTGACCATCCTTCGAGAGCCGTGAGCGGCGAGGAGAACTGGTGCGTGACGCGCACCGATGACAACGGTGTCGAGCATGTCATGGCACGCGGGCTCAGCGAAAGCGAGGCCGCCGCGCTGGTGAGGATCATGACCGATCGCGGCCACAAGCAGCTATACCAAGCCATGCCCTGCGCGGTAAATACCGCAACACCACCGGAGCACCAAGCATGGCCGTATTCATCGCACCAACCACGATAACCTCCAGGAACAACTACACCCGTGGTGGTCTCTACGTCGTCGAGGTCAACGCGGCAACCACTCCCAGGACCTACACCATCATCGCGGTGAGCGAACCAAACGGCAGGTCATACCGCAACGTCGGGCGGGTGTTTTCCAGCGACAGTGATCTCGACGATTTCATGGATCGCGCCGACGACTACAAGTTCCAGTTCGTCCTCAAGGGCGCGGGCAACTAAAAGGCCTTGACGGCTACCACGCTAGCTGCTAGTGTGATCACATGACAACGAAAGCACCCATCATCGCCATGATCGCCGCGGCAGCGTCCATCATGGTCTCACCCGCGGCGGACGCGGCCACCCGCTCCACCACGGCAAGCTGGTACGGAGCGCACTGGAACGGTCGACCCACCGCGTCAGGCGAGAGGTTCGACCATCGCAGGATGACAGCGGCGTCGAGGTACCTTCCCATGGGCACCGTGCTGGTGGTCGCGCGTGGCGATCGCCGCGTCACCGTGCGGGTCAACGATCGCGGGCCATACGTTCGTGGCCGTGGGCTTGATCTCTCCGAGGCCGCGGCACGCGCGCTGGGCATGCGGGACGATGGCGTGGCCCGCGTGACATATCGGGTGGTTGGCCGCCAAAATCGGCGTTGACGCCAAGGCCGCCGTGGTGCTAACATGGCTGCAAATCACAGCCAATGGAGGCCCACGCTGATGCCAACGATTGATGCCGTTATCGACGCCATGTCGCGCTTCGCGGCCAACACCAAGGACGACCAGCTTTCGGTCCGCGTGTGCCGCGTTGCGGAACGCCTGCAGGATCGCGAGGGCCTGCGCAAGCGGCCCCTGGATCGCTGGGAAACCGCGGTGGCACGGCCCTTCATCCGTGCGGCGAAAAACGCCGAAACTACCGCTGCATAGGACCGCGGATGTTGCGATCACAACCCGCTGTGATCATTGGATGAATTTCCCTGAAAACGCGCGGTGCCGTCCTTGGGGTGATCATACCCAATCGTTCGCAAACCCAGTGGCGAGAGCTGCTGGTGTGGATGGATCACCACGTTGGGCAGCGCGGCGTTGACTGGGACGTGATGATGGCTGACGAGGCCGGAGATCGCTGGCTGGCCACGTTCACCGATGGTGAGCGCATGGCGCTGTTCCAGCTCACATGGATGTAACGGAGCAAGGTATGCTAGACCCGAGAACGCTGACGAGATCGCAGGTGGAAGCCATCTACCGCGAGGAGATCGCCAGCATTAGATCCACCGAGGAACACCCGCAGGCCACGTCGATGGCCATGAACGAGGCACGTCGCTGGTTGGACAACGCGCTGGCGCTGTGCCAACCTGACGATGCCACGCTGGGCGACAAGCTGCGGGCCAACATCGCCGAGGCCGAGAGGCAGAGGCTCAGCAGGGAGGAGCGAGAGAGCCGCGCTGCGCGGGAAAGGCACGAGCAGCACCGCCGGCAGGTCACGCTGGCCATCGACGCGCTGAAGTCCCGCATCAGGCTGGCCATCGAGGAAGGATCGATCCCTGGGCCCATTCGGTTACCTCGGTCCCTGGACAACGACACCAGCAGATGGAACACGCCCATCACGTCGCCGGCACATTGCGATCACGGCCAATGGCAGGAAGAGATGGTGTCGTGGGCACGGCACCATGGCCTGGTGCTGGACGCGGTCAGCGATCATGACGGCGGTGGCATGGAAAGCTGGTGGAATCTCACGGTGAGGCCCGAGTGATGGTAACCCTGCTGATCATCGTGGCGATCTACCTGGGCATTGGCCTGCTGGTCTGCGTGGGCTTTGCCTACCACGGGTGGGCCCTGGGCAACGACATCACCCTGGGAGAGATAGGCTTCCTCGCCCTGCGGGTCCCGCTGTGGCCCATTGGCATCGCCATGGTGGTGTCTGATTTCCTGGAATCCCGCAACATCGGCGACGTCGTGGTGATCAAGGGCAACCGATCCGCACGCATGCTCAAGGTCCTGCGCGACGAATAGCGGTTGACCAGGGTGGCGTGGCGTGCTATGTTGCCCTGGTGCAAGGGAGACACGGTGATGCGGGTCATGCGAGGGGTTCGTACCGCTGACGGGCTGTTGCTATCGGCCACTGTGGTGCGAGAGGGCCTGGGTTACCAGGATGCCATCGAAGCCGTTTACCTTGCCGCGAGCGAGCATGGTGCAACGCCCGAGGACGGCGAGGATGCACGCGCGGTGATCGGCCACGCTGACGGCCGCGTTGAAACGATCTGGATCGACGCCAGGAGCCTGTCATGAGATACGACGCACGGGATCGCGAGATCATCCAAACCCTGCCCTCGGGCCTGTTCACCTGGCTGCGAGAAAGCGCATCGTTCGTGGGCGAGGCCAGCACGCTGGAGCACGAGCTGGAACGGCTGGGCTGGCGGCGGCTCAACTACCAGCAGGGTGAGTGGGGATTCCACATGCGCAGCGATCGAACGGGCGACCTCGTTTGGTTCCGCCGCGAGCGTGAAAACCGCGACGCTGATAACGATCTGGTGTCGGTGGAGTTCGTGGCCGATCATCCCACCGCAGTGCGGCTCACCGTGTTCAACGACTGAGGGTTGGGGTTGCCCAGATCGACGGCATGTGCTATGTTATCGTCGAGAGAAAAGGAACGGGCATGATGAGGTTCACCGCACGGGTTGAGCTGGGAGTGGCGGGATATCGGCACAGCGTCGAGGACTTTGCCGCCGAAAGCTTCAACGGGTTACGAGACATCCTGCGCCACAGGCTCGACGAGTTCGCCGGCCAGCTGATGGCCGCGCAGGAGCGCAACGGTGATCTCCGCGGCTATGCTCCTGAGTTTGCCAACGGATATCCCAGACTGGCCTGGGAGCCCGAGATCGGCGAGGACTTCAGCGCCACCATCCTGGACCTGCGCATGGACGGGAATGAGCTGGGATACCGAACCCGGGGGTATGGCCAGCTGCGGCGCGAGCTGGGGGTCAACTGACATGGAGCAGCGCGGCACCTTCATCTTCGTGGGCCTGATGATCATGTTCTTCGGAACCTTCATCTGGTACATGGCCTCGGTGGGTGAGCCTCGGCGTGACGCTCGCCTGGAACGCCAGCTTGAGGCGATACGCACCGCACAAAGCATAGACGATCTCCGCCCCTTGCTGGAAGAGATCGTGCGCCGGCAGAGGAACGACTACAAGTGACCGAACACATCGATCCCATCTTCCTGGTGTGGGCACGCGGCGCCATCGAAACGCTACAGGGCTCCGACCTCAACGACACGCTGATCGCCTGCGTGGTCACCGAGATCCGATCAGCGGCCATCCACGAGGAGCGGCTGCGACAGCAGGCATTGCAGGAACGCAACCCACCCTGCCACGCATCGCATTCCAGCGTGGCACGGCTCCTGCACGATCGCTGCCCCAGGGAGAAGGACCGATGAACCGTAGGATCTTCCTCGTGCTGGTCGTCGCCGCCATGGTGACATTCAGCATCTGTGCCACGGTGGCAGCCATGTCGGTGGAGGACCATTCCTTGTGGGTGGCGCTGTCGTTGCTGGCCGCGTTTGCCTGGGCCTGGACGGGCGTGGTTGGATTGATCATGCTGATCATGGTGCTGATACGCACCTACGGTTCGCTGCCGCACTGAACATCCGCGTGTCGCAACCGCGGGCCGTGATATATTTTGGTTCCGTGCTGTTTTAGCACTTTTCCAACGGAATTTAAACACAATCGGCGGTTACACTACCAATGCCAGGCGGGAGATCAATGCCCGCGGCAAGGGGTGCAACATGCATGACGTGATATATTGGATCGGTGCCATCATGGTTGGGTGGTACGCGCTGGGCTTGGTGTTGGTGGTGCTGATACTGGCCGTGGAGGCCCTGATGTCGCTGCATGCGCGGTTCATGGCGCTGCTGAAATCACCACCGGTTGATGCCACGGCGGCCGATGCGGCGATGAACCAAATTTCCGCTTGACCTTGGTGCGGTGCCATGCTATCTTCAGCTTCAACGCAACGCATAAAGGAAGATGTCGATGGCCAAGGCACCAATCAAGGCAACCGCCGCAGCGCAGGATACCCGGGGGCTCACGCCCGTTGATCGGCTGATCATGGCCATGGCCACGGTGGTGGAAGATCCGGACACGGCCCCGCGCATCCGCCACCTGTTCCTCAGCCAGGCCAATGGCAACCTGCAGGTCAGCCTGGACATGCACGCTCCGGTGGAGGGCTGAACCATGGGACTCTACGTCAACCCCACCACGCAGAGCAAGGAAGCCTGGGTCCAGCAGCATGCGATCGCCCTGCACCGCACGGGTGACGCGGTGACCGGTGGCCGCCACGGCGAGATCATCAGCAGCGGTCGCGTGCCCCTGGTGCTGGTGGACAACGGCATCTTCACCGCGCTGGGCGTGCTCTACTCGCAGCACGAGGCCGAGGACTTTGCCCGCGAGGACGGCCGGCCCAAGCTGTTCATCACGGTGGATCGTGCCGCGCTGGCGGATGATGCCAGCGGCGTGGGTGAAGAGGCCCTGCGGAGATTTGGGATCTAGCCCTGCTTCGATGCCGAAATGGGGTTGACCCTGCGGCAAAGAGGTGCTAGGATGTGATCGTGGGAGGAAGCAACACACCACGCTAAAAACGGGTTGGAGGTTTGGGGTCAACCAGAAACCCCCGCGAATTTGGTTCATGGCGCTGTGCGAGCTTGGTGGACGCACCAAGGGTAGTGCAACGACGGTTGCGAGTGCTGACGGAGAAGCCTCCCGCCTTTGGCGGGGATAGGGGTTCGATTCCCCCGCAGCGCCACTCCCTGCCCTGGGCAAACATTCCAGTTGACCTGCACGGCAACGCCTGCTAAACTGCCGATCGTGCTGCACGGGAGAAAACCATGAGGCCTGGACTTAGCCTAAGCCTCTGCGTGGCGGAGATCCTCAACGGACGCGTCAGGGTTGAGGACGTCAGGGAGATCCGCACCAACACACGGGCCATCACCGAGGAGGACTGGGAGCGGCTGCTAGACGGCTATTGCCGCACCTACTGGCGGCAGGATCCGGAACGTGCCCGTCGGGTGGTCACCGCGCTGCGCGAAAGCCAGCGCATCACACAGCCCAGGGTCGACGACCCTGATTACGGGCACACGATCAACGACGGGATCTGGGAAAGGGATTGACCACCCCATCCAGGGGTGCTATGTTGTGACCATGGACGCAACGATGGAGACCACGATGCAGACCACCCCGAGGTTCCAGCACGACTGCACCAATCCCGGCTGCTGCACCTTCATCGGTCGGACCATGCGCTGCGACGTTTACTCCTATCGCTCGTCGCTGGGCGAGCCGGGCATGATCATGCGCTGGAGCAGCGACGGCCCGAACTACAGCTCGTGGCCCATGATGCGCTATGCCGTGATGGCGGCCGAGACCGACGCCGAGGTGTTCCACGCCGTGCAGTTGGCCGAGGCCCACACCGACAGGCTCGGAGAATGACCATGCTGAGGATCATCGCGATGATCGGCTTGACGCTGGTGCCGATCCATGCTACACAAGCGCAGCAACCGCAACAGCAACGGAGCACGCGACCGATGAACACCTACGAGGCCACCATCCAGCTGCCTGGCGGCGGGCAGACCCGCGTCACGGTGCAGAGCGACAACACCAACCATGCCCGCCAGCTGCTGGAGATGCAGTATGGCCGCGGCAACGTGATGAACCTGCACCAGACCAGCCGCTGAACCAACCTAATAGGTTGACCACCAAGCCACATGGTGCTAGAATGACGGCATGGATTGGTCAACCGTTGATTTGGTCGTGGAGGCATTGCTGGAACCCGTGGTGCTGGTCGCGTACCTGATCATCACGGTGGTGCTGCCCGCCGCGATATGGAACCGGATCAAGACCGGATCCTGGAACATGATAGACGAGGACCTGCGATGATCACCCGAGCGATGAAGATCCTGGCCATGCTGGCGGTGCTGATCGCCCCTTCGCTGGCACAGGCCCACATGGTGGTATCACCGGGACGGTGGACCGGGCACATGAGCTGCGGCACGGCCACATGGAAGATGGGCCGTGAAGCGGCTAACCGACCGGGCTGGGTGGTTCCCATGCGATTCAGCATCGGCGGATCCTCCTTTGGTGCTGAGTCCCGGCACCTGGATCGCGCTGATCCGAGGCTCATCATCAGCGAAACGTGGAGCGGCTCGATCACCGGCCGCACCGTTCGCATCCTCGCCCAGGGACGGGCCAGCAACGGTGAGACATGGACCTATGTCTTCAGCGGCCAGCTCAACGGAGCAAACCAAATGGTGCTGGAGGGCAACCAGTATCGCAACAACAACGTGTTCCGCCGCTGCCTCATCCGCATCGGCAATCCGGGGGCGCGCTGAAAAAAAGGTTGACCAATGGTCGCGGCCATGCTATGTTGCGATCACGGACAAGGAGGGCATGATGCCACGCAAGACGGTTGATGTTGAGGCGTTCAAGGACATGACCAACCAGATCCTGCGGAACAGCACCGCGGACCGAGATCTGCGACGCGGCTGGTGCGGTGCGCTGGAGTGGATCCTGCACGAGACCGGTAACTATCGCGGCTATCGCTACCTCACCATTGACGAGGTCCCAGGCGAGGGGCTGCCGGGCATCCGCACCGACGGCGAGGGCAATCCTCTGCCAGAGGACCTGCGCTGGCAGAGCTGCGACGATACCCGCCGCCAATACTCCTGAGGAGATGATCACATGCTGACGGACCGCTGGCAGATCAAGACCACTGACACCCGCAACGGTGACCTGCTCTGCACCACGGAGATGCCCGACCTGGCCACGCTTGGCCTGCCCTCCCTGGGTTACCGATACGAAAGCTGCATCTTCCGCAGCGGTGGCGACAGCGACGTGCTGGCACGCTACGACACCAAGGAAGAGGCCGAGGACGGCCACCAGCGGTTGGTGCTCGAGCACATGTGGGACCAACGGCTGATCGAGAACGAGGAGGGTTGATTCATGGTCTACGGAAGGCAGGATCGCTGGCGAGAGCGATGGAACAGGAATGATGATTTCGATCGATCGTTCCGCCGAAGCCGCACCATGTTCACCGTGGTGTTCGCGCTGATGTTCACCCTGATGGTGATCATGCTGGGCGTCGGTGGGCTGCTGGCCTGGGACTGCTGGAGCGGTGGGGATACCAACCGCATGAGCTGCTGGATGATATCCGATCGGGTCGAGCTGGGAATCCGGGATCGCTAGCCATTGTTCGGTTGACACCGCCCAACCTGGTGCTATAATGGTGGCATGAACACGAGGATGTCGAACATGCGCAAGACGATTATCGCACTGGTGGCGGTGGCAGCGGTTGGGTTCACCGGGCAGGCCGAGGCACAGCACTACCGGCACCACGGTGGGCACCCGGGATACCACCACCAGCAGCACCACAGGCATCACGGCGGCCACAACGGCTGGGTCGCTGGGCTGGGCGGGTTGGCGATTGGCACGGTGATCGGCGGTGCGATCGCCCAGGCCCACAACCCGCCCCCGGCATACTATGCTCCTCCCCCGGTGGTCTACTACATGCCGCCCCCGGTGGTGCCCTACCACACGGGCGTGCCCTGCTACCTCGTCCCGCGCGACGTGACCCGCAGCGGTGCGGTGGTGGCCGTCCCTGACTGCCCTCGTTACTGAGACCACCCGCTAGAACGCGCATAGACGACCGTGCAGCGGGGTGGGAAACCATCCCGCTATCGCTGTGGCGGCCCTGGACCAACACCCGCACAGCACCGGAAATCACCGGTTGACCCGCCTGCCAAATCCTGCTAGATTGCTGACATGAAGCTGCACGGGCCGATCGGCGACGCAGCAAGGGGCCATGCGCTGGGGGAGATCTGAGCCCATCGTTGCGGCATCGCAGCGACCCCCAATTTCCTCGTTGTCAACCGATCTTTTCGGTTGCGTGCGGACGCACCAGCTGCTATAAAAGCGGTGTTGCAAGGGAGCAGGCAGATGGTGGATGTGGCAAAGCTGCGCGAGATGCTGAAGCAGGGCGTGGTGCATGTGCGCTTTATGAAGAAGGACGGCAGCGAGCGGCTGATGCGTGCAACGCTGGACACGGCGCGCTTTAGCTACGAGCACAAGGGCACGGGCGCAAAGCGCAGCGACGAGGTTACGACGATGTGGGACGTTGACGCGGGTGCGTGGCGCAGCATGAGGAACGAGAACCTCCTGGGCTGGGTGGGAGGTGTAAACTAGCAGGAAACTAAATGCGTTGCAAGCGAAATTTGGATGGCTTGCAACGCATTTTTGGCTTGCGTAAAACGATGCTGGTGCTATTATGTGCGTGCAAGCAAGGAGCAAGCAAATGCGTTTTAACAGTGCGCCCGTTAACACCATGTTCGCTACCCTGCGCATCAAGCGCAGCCCCTACGGCAACAAGCGCGTCGCGTTTGTGCTGCGCGTCGCGCATGCCCAGCCCGTGCATACGCATGCGCTTGATGAGCAGCAGGTGAGCTTATACGTTACGACGCGCGACGTGCAAGCTGCGCTTGAGGCGATGCGCGTGCAGCATAATTGCAAGCGCGCTGAGCTTGACATTGCGAACGACGTTGCAAAGCTGCTGGCAAAGAACGACGGTGAGCGGGCAGCAGCGTAGCACGAAATGAAACGCAGCGCAAGCGGAAATGAAACTGCTTGCGCTGCGCTTTTTTGGTTGACTGCTGGGCGCATTGTGCTAGCATGCACATGCAAGCAAGGGAGCACGCAGCAATGGACGCTTTTGTTGTTATTACGGGCTACGATGCGGACTTGCAGGTGAAGGTGGTGCGCTGCGGCGGCATGAAGGGCGTGGCGCAGTGGCTGATTGACAACATGCGCGACAGCACGGCTGACGAAGAGGACTTGACGACATACACGCTGGCGGAAGGCATTGATGCTGCGCTGGAGGAGTTTGATGCTGTGGCTGCTGAGATGTGGAACGACTACGTGGACGCGGGGTGGGCTGCGGGCAAGCGCAGCGAGCTGGCGGCGTGGCTGGATGGCACGGGCGAGGGTGAATGGGACAGCGGTGAGGTGGTGGCAGCGTAGCACGCGATGCTGGGCAGCGCAAGCGGAAATGAAACTGCTTGCGCTGCGCTTTTTTGGTTGGCACGCAAGCAAAACGGCTAGCTGGGCTGCTGCGCTGCTAGCATTGCACGCGCTTCATTTGCAAGCGTTTTTGCGTTAAACATGACGCAAATTTCATCAAGCACGTCGTCGTCGCTGCACACATTTACTTGCAAGTCAAGTGCTGCTGCTTTGCTAAAGCCAGCCTCTTGGATGACAGCGCGCAGCACACGCATGCCATTTTTGTTGAGCAACGTGTTATGCACTTTGCTGATGATTGCGCTGCTGCTACGCTTGCTGTTGATGTTATCGCGATGAAAGCGCGCGTTTTTGCTATACAAATGCACAACAAGCAGATCATCACTGTCGCTGATGCACATGTTTATTGCACACATTTGCACGTCATTTGTGAGGAAGCAGTAATGCACGAAGTTGTCAATGTTAAGCTGCGTGACGTTATAAGCATTGCTGAAGCTTGCGGTTGCGGTGCTGTGCATGTGCTGTTTCCTTTTGCGTTGCTTACAAGTGCAATGTAGCACGTTTTTGATAACACGCAAGCAAAAAAGAAACGCTTGCGTGCTGCGATTTTCGGTTGCATGTGGACGCGCAAGCTGCTACATTTTGCTTGTTAACGCAGCAAGGGACGCAAGCACATGCGCTACGAAACTGTCGTTGTAAATGGCTACAGCGTGCAAATCCCTGTTTATGAGCAGCGCAAGCTCAGCATCAAGCACAAAGCGCAAATCGTTAACAAAATGCAAAAGCTGCTTGTAAGCTATGCGCGCGAGAACTTTAGCACTGCTACGTTGCGCGTGTGCAATGATGGCAGCGCAGCGAGCATGCTTGCAATGTATGCAAGCGATTTGTCTCACAACGCAAATGCGCTGCAACAGTTCGTGCAAGACAGCAACGTTGTTGCGCTACACAACGCTTTGCGCTTGCAAGATACTGCTGTGCGCGAACACTTTTATAACGTGCTGCAATACATTGAACACAACATGCTAGTGCCGCAGCAAAATTGCGTTTGCTAGCATAGCACGCAGCAACAAGCAGCGCAAGCAAAAAATGGAATAGCTTGCGCTGCTTTTTTGGTTGACTGCTGGACGATGTGTGCTATGCTGCACGGGCAAGCAAGGAGCAGGACATGCGCGACGCAAACACGGTTTACTTGGTGAGCACGGCGGACTTTGGCGCACACGAGGGCGCGACGACAGTGACGATGCGGTTGCTGAAGGGCAACGAGGTGCTGGAGGTGGACGACGTGCTTTACGTGGAAGCTGACGGGGACAGCTTGGAGTGGGCGTGGGAGGACAACGTGGGCATGATGAAGGCAACGGCGAGCGACGGCATGCGCTTGTATGCTGTGACGGACGCTGAGGCTGACGCGCTTTACGAGCGGCGCATGGGCGACGTCGAGGACGAGGCTAGCTGGTACGAGGACGAGGACGAAACGAAGGTGGTGCAGGAGGCGACTGCGACGGGCTGGCGGCTGACTGTGGAAGGCGAGGAGCACGCGGTGGAGATTGTGGGCGACATGCAGGGCGGCACGTGGCACAACGGGCGCGTGGGCGGAACGTATGAGCGGCACGACGAGGACATGCGCTTTAAGGACGCGGCGGGCGACGTGGTGGATGCGCTGCGGGCGGACGAGGAATGCTTTAAGCGGGCGTGGCTGTGGGGGCTAGACTAGCACGAAACGGCACGCAGCGCAAGCGGGAAAAAAAGAAACGCTTGCGTTGCGTCACCCCGTTGCGTGTCCCCCTGCTCTGTGCTATCATGGCAGCGATACATGGAGAAATCATGATGTTGATCCTGAACCGGCCGCGGGCGCTCGCGGTGCTTGCCGTCTCTCTGCTCATTGGTGTCTTTCTCCTCCTGGAGACCGTCATCGGATTGCTAGCTACCGTGGCCGTGACGATAGCTAGCTTCCTGGTAGCGTGGTTGCTGCTCCGACCCTGGGGCGGCTAACACATTCTCGGTCCTGCGACACCGTGGCAAGGTCAGCGCCTGCACCCATGTGAAGAAGGGGGGAGTTACCCCCCCCCCGATGCCCTAGAGGCACACTCCGAACAGCATGTCAGGGTCTTCCTCGTCCTCCAGCACCAGCTCCAGCGTGCTGGTGAGGTGTGCGAGGTTGAGCTCCTCGAGGTCAGCTCCCATGTCGGGTTCAGCCGTGTCGCAGGGTTCCGGGTTGTTCCTCAGCGCGTCGATCACCTCGCGGATGCCCTGGGCCGTGAGCTGCACCACGTCCTCCTCGGTGGCGACGCCTCCCCCGGTGTGGATGATCCTCGTGGTGCTGAGCTGGTCCTTGCCCAGCGCGCGGTTGCAGCGGGCGATCTGCGCCTGGGACATGCAAAGGTTGTACGGCATGTGGTGCTTGCTCCTTGTTAGCTTGGGCAATGTAGCATGCCACGTGAGCGCTGCCAACCAAAATCTCCTGGAGGTGGTCCCGGTCTTAGGACCGCCGCGTCAACCGATGTTATCGGTAGTAGCCGTGCCGGGGGTAGTGGCCGTAGTGGTGTCGGGGAGCATGGTAGTGGCGAGGGGCATGGTAGTAATGGTTGTGCCGCGGAGCGGAGTTCTGCCCTGCGGCATAGCCCAAGGCACCCACCGCCAGCGCGCCCGCACCCACCGCGAGCCCGGTGGTCAACGGATCAACCCGTCCGTAGGGATCGGTGCAGGCGGACAATCCTACCAGTGCAACGACGAGGATAACGATCTTGCGCATCAATGAACCTCCTGGTTCTTTCCAGCATTATAGTGCCAGAGCCCAAGAGGTCAACCGAAAAATACCGCTTGACCATGCCTGGACATCGTGCTACGATAACCACATGAAGCTGCACGGGCCAATCGGCGACGCAGCAAGGGGCCATGCGCTGGGGGAGCCCTGACCCCATCGTTGCGCTACCGCAACCAAGATTTTCATTGACCAGCGTCCTCACCGGTGTTACCATGCGCTCGCAAGATGGGAGACTCTGATGGGTCCTGCTGAAACCAGCCGTGCGTCCTGGTCCAAGAACGACTACATGGAGCAGATAATCCACCTGGAGTCAATCCAGGAAATCCCCGGGATCTCCGATGAGATCCAGCGCCTCAAGGTGGAGATGGCGAGGCGATTTTCTGGTTGACGTGGAACCAAAACCTGCTAAAATGGTGGCACGGAACGAGAGCTAGGAGCTGATGAACATGGAAGAGAAGACCTACACCATCGCTGGCACTTCCCAGTTCGAGGGCGTGACGACCTACCGCTTTGCGACGGGGTCGACGATCAAGCGGGCCTCGGTGCTGAAGCGCAACGGGCACGATGACGTGGTGTTCTGGGAACTGCCCCGTCCCATGGTGCTCAAGGACGCGCTGGCCTGGCTGCGGGCCAAGGGCGTGATGGCCCAGCTCCCGGTGGGGCAGCGCCGCGGGCCCAACGGCAAGATGCTGACGGCCGCTGCGGTCCCGGTGCTGGAGCAGCTGGATGCCCACGTGGTGGCCCACGCTGCCTGGGTCGAGGCCGAGGCGCAGCGCAAGGCGGATTTCGTTGCGCGGATGGCCGCGGCGCGTGCGGCCAAGAAGGCGGCCAAGGAAGCGGTGGCGGCGTAAACCGCCCTAGCACGCCGCTAGAGCTGGTTGGGCACGGGGGTCGCTAGTTGGGTAGCGGCCCCGGCCTGCCCATGCTGTAGCCAGCTTAAAAACGCGCCACCTGGGACCAAAACGGGCTTGACCACGTGGCAAGGCCGTGCTATGCTGTGATCGTAGGCAAGAGGAGCACGCAATGAGCAAGCTGATTGGCATGCCGGCCTGGATCCAGGCGGTGCGAAACGACGAGAAGGTCGGCCTGGGTAGCTGCTCGGTGATCGACGAGTGCTACACCGACGCTGAGCTGGAAGAGGCCCTCAAGCGGGACGGGATCCGGGGCAAGATCGAGGCCGTTCGCTGGGCACGCCGGGTGGAGAAGCTCTATCGCGAGCGAGAGGCCGAGGTCCGGGCGGAGATCTTCTAGGCCAAATCTGGTTGACCAGCTTGGACGCCCGTGCTATGTTTTGGGCACGGGCAAGGAGCCAGCAGGATGATCAACCGGGAAGAGATAGCGGCGATCGAGGCAGCGGCCAGCATCGCCAAGGCCCGTGAGGCCACGCTGGCCCTGCTCTTCCGAGGCATCGCCAACCCCGAGAGGCGAGCGCAGATCAGGGCCAGGGTGCAGGCCATGGGAACCAATCGCCAGCTGGTTGCCCTGGCCTGGGAGCAGATGCTGAACGATCAGGGGCTCAAGCTCGCTGGTGCTGTCAAGGCCAAAAAAGGCATGTCATGGGGCCGATGATGCGGCGAATTTGGTTGACCACCTGGTAGCGGCATGCTACATTGCTGATACGGAAACGATGGAGCATGCGATGAACGTTGAAACCGCCCGCTTCGAGGCCATCCGCACCAAGACGCAGGAGGTGCTGGACAGGGCTGAACGGCTCTACGGAGTCAAGATCGCGCCCAGCATCGCGTTCAACCTGCGGGGGCGGGTGGCGGGCTGGGCAGGGTGCAGGTTCTGCATGATGACCAGGCAGGCCACCCAGTTCACGCTGCGGTTCAACCGGGACCTCATCCTGGGCAAGCACTTCGAGGACATCAGGGACGAGACCGTCCCCCACGAGGTGGCCCACCTGGTGTGCTACGCCCGCCCTGAGCTGGGCCGCAAGCACAACGAGGGTTGGAAGCGAGTGTGCTTGGCCCTGGGTGGCAACGGCAAGACCAGGCACGACTACGACGTGGTGCCGGCCAACGGGGTGGGCTACACCTACCGAGC
>JACCDP010602510.1_pt1 | contig 15443 bp, 15 predicted proteins | sample 7445841 | NCBI WGS metagenome assembly JACCDP01 (sample SAMN15323441, study PRJNA562643) | freshwater metagenome | isolation source: river surface water | place: USA:Blue River Watershed | collected 2017-08-17 | reverse complement strand
CTTCTTCCAAGCGTTGCCGACTGGCGCTGGGGGTTTTCAGGGGACAAGTCTGTCTGGTACGACAGCCTCACCCTTCGCCGAAACAAAGACCCGAATTCATGGGCAGCACTACTTGCCGAGACCAAAGCAGAGTTATTCAATCGATACCACAAATAAATGAAACAACTAAAAATATTAATTGCTGTCGCGACCTGGAACAGACCTAATGTAACTAGGCTTTGTCTAGAGAATCTCCAAGAAGTTAGAGGCCCAAACGCTGCTGTCATGGTCTACGACGATTGCTCGAGCGCCTATGACGCGAGCTTCCTCGACCCCTATTGCGACGGACTTCTGCGATTCCGACTACACGGCGGAATCGAACGATCTCGCGCCAGAGCCTTTCGTGACTTTGTACACCGCTATTCAGAGTTTGATATTTTGTATTTGACTGATAACGACACGATTCACGACCCAGTCTTCATCGATGTCCTCAATGAATTCTTCGCTGAGCAGGAAAACTACCCCTTTGCACACCCAGTGGGGCTCTTTCGGTCCGTATTCCATGAAAACGCAATTGATCAACAGTTTAATAAGTTCGTGGTCTCAAAGACCTGCCCCGGAGTTAGTCAAGCCTACAATAGAGAAATGGCCGAGAAGATTGTTCATCTCTTAGATACGAATCCAGTAATGGAGACGGTCTACGGCTGGGACTATCACTGGCCGGCGGTGCTTGATCGGCCGTTTTTAATATCGAATCAATCCTATGTCGAGCATCTCGGACGAGATCTCTCTGAGGGCGGTATCCACTGCCCAAACAATGGCCAAACGAAGGACGACTTCCTTGCAGATTTTCAACGTGACAGAGCTTTGGCGCCCACAGAACCGCTCAAAATCGTTACGACCCATACTCTCGAAACTTTATTTCTAAACCACTTCCCTGCCCTAACCAGAACAGAATACTAGTTCTAAGCAGCATTACTAGTTGGAAGAAATCGGAAAGGAAGACTGGAACCATCAGTATCCCTTTTAGTCTCGACGAAAAGCGATCAAACATCAAAATTTTAGTCTTTCTTAGAACTAATGACCTTAAAAGGCGGTAGCATCAACCACGATTTAATCCACCTATCTTCCACCGTCAAGTTTTATTTTCACTCGCGGCAAGCTTTCCAATCAGAATGCCGAACTAGCACATATCTAGAGGCGCTTCTTGTTGCCTAGATAAACTAAGAGAGTCAGCGGTCAACATTAGTGCTGTATTCGTAATTCGCAAACCGGTACTGGGTTCAAGTATAACTTCTGGCCTGAGCAGCACTAGATCGTTAAACGCTTGTCGAAGCAGCATTGCGTTTGCAACCCCTTTTTCAACGCCTTCAAAGTCGTCGATGACGAAGACCACATTTTTCGAGCGGAGTGCCTTAACTGGCTCGATGTCTTCTACGCTCAATCGGCCATCTAGAAAAAAGAAATCAACTCGTTCACGGTGTTGGCCCAGCATACTTTTGAACATTTGATTTGATGCTGTTTTCGCGTGATACGCGATTTTTTTAGCATTTTTAAAGCGCGCATTGAACTCCTCTGGTATTCCAAATTCGGCAAAACTATAATCGCAGGTATGCATTTGTTGGAGGGAATCTCCTGCACCTTCGCTTAGAGCAAGTGTGGAGCGGCCGATAAACGTTCCAACCTCTGCGATCACTTTTGGGCGAAAGTACCGAGCAAGTAACCATAGTTTTCGAATTGCATCTTTGTCTATTGAACCCGCCGTCTCTGGCGGGAAGCGTTTGTGTACAATTCTTGAGGCTGACAGAATAGTTTCAGTGATTTCCGTTGCTTCAGGAAGTGCGGTGGCAGCATTGCGTAATCTGGGCCAAAAAACTTCCGAGAGCATGGCTTCCGAGAGGTAAACTTTATTCATTATTTCCCTTTATGCCGTGATAATCTTGAATATATTGCCCGAAAATACATGAGGATGCTATGTGCGGTATTGCTGGATGGCTAAAACTAAGAGCGGACCCAATTGACGATTCCAGCTCAAATGAGCCCCCAGTTAGGGTTATTGAGCGGGTTATGGATCGCCAGCATCACCGTGGGCCCGACGCTCGAGGACTTTGGGTCAGTCCAAATCAAAATGTAGTATTCGGACACAATCGGCTCTCTATCGTCGAGTTAACTGATGCTGGAGCGCAACCAATGGTGGACAACGATTCCGATTGGGTGATCACCTACAACGGCGAGTTGTACAACCACAAAAATCTGCGCCAAGCGCTCGAAAGTAAGCATCAGGTTCGTTTCAAAGGAAATAGCGACACTGAGGTTTTCCTGTACGGTGTAAAAGTTTGGGGAATTGACGAGTTTTTGCGCCAGGCAGATGGTATGTTTGCCGCCGGGCTGTATAGCGTGAAGACGGGTAGGCTCATATTGGTGCGAGACAAGGTAGGCGAAAAGCCCTTGTATTACGCAAAATCCGCCGAGGGCCTTTACTTCGCCTCCGAGTTGCGCCCGCTAGTGCGCGCGATGGGAGAAGAGCCCCCCTTGGATCCGGCAGGTCTCGCCACCTACCTGATGCTTCGTTATGTTCCGGCCCCAATGACCATTTACCAGGGATTCCAAAAGCTTCGACCGGGGCACTTCTTAATTGTAGATCCTGGGCAGGCGCCGCGCGAGTACGCACACTACTCTTGGGATCCGCATGCTTCTGAAATTCCCGAGCATCAAAAAACTTTTGACCAGGTGGTTCAGGTAACAGAGAAGATTCTTGTTCAGTCCCTTGAGTCGCGCCTGATGTCAGACGTACCGCTGGGGTTCTTTTTATCCGGTGGCGTGGATAGCACACTGACTGCCGCTCTGGTGCGTAAGCATTTCGGAACAAAAATCAATACCTACACGATTGGTTTCGAGGGTGACTCCAAGTCTGAGCACCCAGCCTCGGAGAACACGGCAAAACTCATCGGTGCGGATCACAATACACATATCTTCAAGCCCCAAGATATTGGGAGTGTCTCTGCCAAACTTATTGCGAGCATGGATGAACCGAATGGGGACCGCAGCTGTGTGCCTACTTACCTGCTGTGCAAACACGCTCGCTCTGAAGTGACAGTAGCGCTTGGGGGGGACGGAGGAGACGAACTCTTTGGGGGTTACCAACGTTACCCGGGGCTGAATCAACAGATTGGTGAGGATTTGTACCCACGTGCAGTTGATGGATTAAGGTGGTATCTAACCCATCGCTTACCGGTCTTCACACCAAATCAGGTCGAGGAAATTCTCGGGCGCTTACCCAAAGATGCGGATGATTTTTTGGAAGATCTTGCGGTCCCCTTGTATTCTCCATCAAGGCCGGAAATAGATATTCGTTATGTCGATTTCAAAAGTTATCTGCCTGGCGCAGTTCTATCTAAAGTGGATCGAATGTCGATGCAAGTGTCTTTGGAAGTCCGTACACCGTTTTTTTCTGGGCCGCTGTTGGAGCTTGCCAGCCGATTGCCGCACGGATTCATGTATTGCGGATCGCTCATGAAGCCAGTGTTACGGGAGATCTGTAATCGGCTAGGATTGCAGCATGTAGCTAAACTCGAGAAAAAAGGGTTTGGAATGCCTGCCGAATTTTTGGCTCAAGATCAAGCGGCCCTCTCTGCGCGCGCAAAATTAGCATTTCAGGCGATACAGCGTCGGGTTGATCGTACGGTAAACATGCAGAAATGGGCTGAGTATGCTGGTAAGAACATGAATTCGCTCTGGGCTACGATTGTATTGGGTGAGTGGTTAGAGGCTCAGAAATGAGTCAGCCAGTTTGGACTGAGGAGACCTTCGCCTTAGTCAGAGAGGGTATTCGTCTTGCGAATAGCGCCTACACAGAAAGGTTACCCCCAGAGTGGGATGACAAAATCTCGCAGCGTGCTAGAGATCTCGGGGCATCAAAACCGAATCTTGAGCCAGGTAATCTAAACGTAGTAATTTTTCATGTCAAAATTCCATCAGATGCTGGCGCAATTAAGGCGCCCGATATTCGAGGGCTTGATCACGACAAGGTCGACTACGAAACTCTAATACGATTAAATATCGATATCGCGTTAAAAACAAATCCTCGTGCCAGGGTTTTTTTAATAACTGATCTCTCTTTTTTAAACGATTTACGGCCCGACAGTAGACTTAACATTTCGAGAATTCGAGTCAACACGCGAGAACCAATGTTCGAGCGTGTAGTTACAATGGCAGCTTACTCGCGTTCAAGCTTGTTCGGCCAGCCTACTGTTTTCTTAGACAGCGATGCGTTTCTGCTGCGCCCAGTACACAATCTTTTCGCGAATCGGTTCGATGTAGGCTTGACTCACCGTAATATTTTTGGACAGATGCCGATCAACGAGGGAGTAATTTTTGCGAACACTACGCGAAGGGCGAGCGTTCAGGCCGTATTTGACGCCTATGTTGCAAGTTACTTGTCAATTGAGGCGAATTCTCAAATAGCTGAGATTTATTCAAACTTAAGGCGGTGGCGTGGGGGGCAGTTATCTGTGAATTCAATCGGGCAGGGAGGGCAGGTCTACGCAAGTGGATTATCTATAGCCACAGATCCACGGATTGCGTATTTGCCGTGCTCCGCCTATAACCTCTCCGAGATCGGCGAACAAGAAGTCACGGCGGCGTTATGTAAGCGAACGGCTATATTGCACCTAAAGGGGCCGAGAAAGAGCTGGGTTAATTCTCTAATCTCGGTGTTGGGGGTGTCGTGATCTACAACCTCGATGCTGCAACCTTTACGGTATTAGGGAATTTTATTACCTCGTGCTACACCAAGAACTGGCTGTGGCAGGACTTACTTCAAAAGCCGCTTTTCTATAAGGGAAGTTTGCAAAAAGAGAAGTTCCTTGTATTTCAGCTACCAATTTGGCTCCCATTTAACGACTGTATACTAATTTCTAAGAGTGCGGGGATTGAGTCGAAGCTCAAAGACCTTTTCATTCCTATGCAAGTTCAAAAGCAGGATGAAGCCAACCAATTCCTTATTTTGAATGCTGAGCGTTTCACATCTCTCCTATGGGTAATCCTCCCCTAGGTTAAAAGGGGTCAGAGGTAGAATTTTCTCGATATGAGGGGGTTCTACAGATGAAGAAGTCCAGATTTACCGATAGTCAGATTGCTGAGGCGTTAAAGCGGGTAGAAGCTGGCTTGGCGGTCCCGGAGTTGTGCCGAGAGATGGGCATCAGCTCAGCGACCTTTTACAAGTGGCGGGCGAATTACGGCGGGATGGACACATCCATGATGGCCAGACGGGTAGTAACGGAGCAAGAGGTGTCGGTGCGGCTGGCCTGCCAGATCTTTACGGTGAGCGAGACCTGCTACCGGTATGAGGCCAAGAAAAACGCCGAGGACGAGAGAATTGCCAACTGGCTGCTGCGATTGACGGATAACCACCGCAACTGGGGTTTTGGTCTTTGTTACCTCTACCTGCCTAACGTTAAAGGCTTTAAATGGCCCCACAAGCGGGTTTATCGTAATTACAAGGATCTGGAGCTGAATCTTCGGATCAAGCCCCGTAAGCGTTTAAATCGCGAGAAGCCAGAGCCTTTGGCTGTGCCCGAGGAGATCAATGAAGCCTGGTCGATGGACGTTATGCACGACCCGCTATCGGACGGCAGAAGCTTCAGATTATTCAATGTCATTGACGACTACAACCGAGATGCGCTTGGCATTGAGGTCGACTTCTCGCTGCCATCAGAGCGCGTTATCAGGGCTTTAAAACAGATCATTGAGTGGCGAGGTAAGCCAAACATTATTCGGTGCGATAACGGCCCGGAAAATATCAGTGCCGCAATCCAAACCTGGGCAAGTGAGACCGGGATAACCTTCCATTACATCCAACCAGGAAAGCCACAGCAGAACGCGTACGTCGAACGCTTTAACCGAACAGTAAGGTATGAGTGGCTAAGCCAGTATTACTGGGGAGACTTAGACGAAGTCCGAGACTTCGCCACCCGATGGATATGGCACTACAATCACGATCGTCCAAACATGGCCTTGGGCGGACTCAGACCAAAACAGCGGTTGGCCATTGCCGCATGAACTCTACTTCCGATCCCCGCTAAAAAGGGGAGGATTACCGGGTGTGCTGCACCATATGGATAACCCAGAGAAAGCGCTCAACGAGCTAAAACGTATTACTAGGCCCGGCGGAGAGGTACTCATTTTCATTTACCCCGATGCCTATGCTGCGCGGGAAAACCTCAACCGTTTTGCAAAACATGTCCCAGACGAAAAAATACGCACTTATTGAAAATACATCCGACTTTTTAGATGCCTGGCGAGAGGTTGATAAGCTATACGCAGATTTACTGAGTCAAAACATTTTTATGAGCGTAAAGCAGAGCAGAGAATGGCAGATTTTTCAGTGGTACGACGGTGTTACACCAAGCTATCACTTTTTATTGAGCACAGTACTCGACAAGTTGGCTACTACTCATCTTCCAGCGCCCGGGTGTTATATTTTAAAAAAATAGTTGGAAACAATACAACGATCCTAGCAATCCTCGCGCTGCCGCAAACAGAGTAGTACGGCGACAGAACCAAGGCGTTTCGGCTTTTTAGCGGTGTTCCGTGGCATGAAAATTACGCGGGCAAGTGGATCTCGCTCCAATAACTGTCAGGTAACTGCCGTATTAGCTCCCTGGAAGTAGTTCTAGAAAGGAAGCTTTCAACGGGAAAGATCTCAGAACCCAAAGGATGCCTGCCGCCCCAATAGTAAACGGGATTAAACTTCCGGTCAGCAGACGTTACTAAAAGCCCTCGGCCCTCATTTTCAAAAGGCCTAAATTCTACGTCAATCCACCCCCTCCATTTTCTACTTCTCGCAGCTGCATACCCGTCTACATGTCTTTTTAAGAGATAACGAACTCCATGACAGTCATAAACATAAGACTCGCTGGCACTAATATAGGCTGAAAGATGCTCAGACAAGATGGCGCATAATTCGTCTAATAACTTGGTATTTGCAAGTTCGCGAAATACATCACGGCTGAGTCTAATCCCACGCTCTTGGAGTGGTCGAGAATTAAGGACTCGCAAGAGCGTGGAATTGAATAAAGGGCGCGTACCGCTCACGAGATTCGAAAGATTTACACAATCCTCAATGATACTTTCACCCCCCCGAACCTGAGAAAGCACCTTGTCTAACCGACTGATCAATAGCGTAACAGACTTGAAATATCCGAAGCGGTAAGTTGCGTAAACGGAACACGGCCCTTCACCAATTAAAGCATTAACTTGATCAAGACGATTGGGATAGTTCGTGGAGGAGAAATAATGGGTCCAACCGTCAAATAGAGTATACGAACCCAAGGCTTTCGGAACAATCATCACGTGTCGGCTTTGGCCACAATTTATCTGGTCCCCCCAATTCCCAAAGTCCTCCGAGGAAATAAAGTTCAAATCGTCGTCGGCCATCAGAACTACATAATCGCCGCTTAGCGCAAAATCTTTAATGGCAATAAGCTTACTCCAAAATGATGAGTTAAAAATCGAATCGTATAAAACGCGAACCTGTTTATGATGAAAAGAAGCCTCTGGCTTTTCTCCTGTGATAAAAACAAACTCTACCTCCTCGAGCGAAGTCAAACGTTCAATAAGGACGCTTACCCGGGAAACTATCCTGGTAGTAATTCGTCGACACGGTATTAGGTACGTGTACTTCACAATGATTTACACGCAGATGTCGCTAACCGAAATTTTCGAATGTTGTGCCAAATGAAAGAAAGGGCAGTGTCTCGCCCCTTCATTATTAGTTGCTCATAATTCACGGCTGCATAAGTCCAGGAAATAGCCAAGAATTTTTCGTGACTGTGATTGGATGTCCCTGGTTGAGATGTTCTTAGATATGAATAACATAAGGCGACCCAATTGCATGAACTGTCTCAATCTCTGAAGCGTTAGTTATCACGGAATACCATTTCAATTGACGGGCGTCAATGCTTACATGACACGTTTTAAATAAGCGCTCGGCCAATAAGAAACCCGCTCCGTTGCCTTCCCCTCGTTAAATAGCCACACCGGCTCAACACACTCAAACTCTGAGTGTGTTGACAGGAATTCATCAATTGCAGCAAGTGGATTATTCCAGATCCAATCGTCATGGGTTCTCGGTGCACCCGCAACGTATTTCATAATTCCATCACATACGACTATATAGCTCCCTACGCTTACCAATGAGGAGTACTTTTCCAATTCTGCGAGGACATGATTTTTTTGATGATTACTGTCTAGCACAACTAACACCGCATCCCTAGGGCCAATACCGCGCCCTACGGATTCAACTACTCCCTCTTCGACAGAATTACCCTCCACCAACGAAATATAAGAGCTTAACTTGTGTTCCTCAATCGCCTTTCGATTGTGAGCGCGAATATCGATATCGATTCCTATCACTCGACCCTTACCGATAGCGACGCAAAGACTCGCGAAGAAGACGAGGGACCCCCCATGAGCGATACCCGTCTCGATGATTATATCGGGCTGCACTTGATATATGACCTCCTGAATCCTTACGATATCTTCTGGTAACTGAATTATCGGGCGGCCAAGCCAACTAAAGTTATAAACGTACTTTAGATCCCAACTAGACTGCAGCCAAGCACGCGAAATAATTGAGAAAGCACGAGGATCCCCTATGTCAATAAGTTCCCCATCCGATAGCCGGATACACCGGGCGGCAGGATCATATTTAAATTCAATACTCTTCACTTATTACTCCTCGAAAAACAATGTAAAGCAAAGGGGTGACGACAGAGTAGCCAAAATTGTTACCAAAAATCATTCCTAACCATAAGAAGCCCCCGGCGGTGCGACCTCACGCGGAAGCCTCAATTTTCTTACAAAGAAACGCTGTTAGTCCTGGATGGTCATATAAATCTATTAATTCGCTCGCATGTATTGTTTCCAACCCACAAGAGTGCAGAAGCAGGCGCAAACTTTTTTCTGTAAGCTTGTTCCAGATAGTTTCACCCGGCATCAACGGTTTATCGTCTGAACCCTTATTCACACAAAGCTCTAGAATTACATATCTAGAGGAAACCCGCGCGATTTCGCGTATGCTCTCGATGGCTATTTCAAATGGAACAATCCAAGATAAAAATCTAAAACAAACAACTAAGTCAAACTTATCATCGGGAAATGGCAGCTCATTAGCTACGCCCTTGACATGTTGGACTCTTAAAAGAGCATCTGGCGTCAATTTGCTCGCAGACACCTTGAGCATATCTTCACTAGAGTCCAAGGTTGTAACGTTCCATCCATGATGTAAATAAAACGGTATAAACCGACCTGTTCCCGCCGCCACATCGAGCGCATCACTAACTCCTTCTAACTGCGGCAGAGTCCGCAACATATATGCATCTTCAGCTTTCCAATAAGGCTGATTTTTTCTTTTTTCATCGTAATTTATTGCAGCTGCATTATGGTAACAATCGCCTACAGCCGGATGCTTTTCCATCACATTAAGATTTACTCGCTCAGTACCGACACTTTTTGGTTTTCTCGCATTATCTCTAACGTCTCGCGAGCACCGAATTGTAACCCCCTCCCCGAGATTTTTATCAATCATCTGCCGAGGCGGTAGCCCATTGAGAAATCGATCAAAAAGACGTAGCGCACCTGCCTTTGTATAAATTCCAGATTTCACATTAGGCCAATTATCTACATCGCCACGATAAACCATACCGACAACCCTGTATGGGATACGTCGCGCGCCAAGCGCCGCAGCGGCAGAAAAGCGATGGGCACCGTCCTGGAGCAGAAAACCGTATCTTCCCTCATCAGAGACTAAAGCAACTACCGAAACAGCACTCGCCCAATCGTCGTCTAACAAAAATCCGTTTTGTCGAATGCTTTCCATAACGGTGACATATCTTTGAACCTCAAGTTCTAACTTTTCTCGTGTGACGGGACCACACCAAGAGCAGCCGTCAAGGATGTTCAATTTAAAGCCATAGGTACTCGCTTCACTGACTAAACCTGTGCTCATTATACGAAGATTATCTTCGATAGTACGCGGCTCCCAGGGATAAGGTGCTGTCCACGCTTTACATTCGACCAGCGATGGAGCCTCAGACTCGCTGAGATCTAAAAGTTCGAAAATGGTACCAGGAGAAAATCTCTGATAGAAATTTTCTAAATTCTTTGAAACGGATGATATGAAGCCGGCCCTATCAAGAACCATGCCGGTTTGTTTTAAGGCAAATACAAACGGATTAAAATCAACTGACACACCAAGATTGTAGTCGCGATATACATCAACCGATGCGACAATGCGTAGCGCAGAGTTTATGAACATAGGATTGCCCCAAAAAAATTAAGTTTTCACAGCACTTATAGATATCATTCTTGTCGATTCTAGCGACATTAAAGCCTGATTAGCGGTCGCTTCAGAAAGAGCCAATCCAAAACAAATGCTCTTAAATCCCACCTCGGCCAAGGCAAACTCGAGCTCTAATTGAGAGAATAGAGTTAGCGTGTGTTTAGACGAGAAATCGATCGGGAAGCCGTCTTGATGACCGCGAATCCGATAGTCTATCTCTAGTTGCTGTCGCGACACAGAAAAGCTCGGAGTCGCCACTCGTTCGAAATTATAAGAATTTTTCTCATCAGAAAAATGTCTTGCCACTATTTTCGGAGGACTTCGCACACATGGCATCAAATTCCACGCCTCCAGATAAACTAAACCATTAGGTTGCAAGGTAGCATACATCGCAGAACAAAACGCGCGCAGATCGCCAATGCTGCCTAAGCAGTTAATAACGTTAAATAAAGCGGTAGCTACATGAAACTTGTTGCTATATCGACTTACGTAATCTTCTACGCTGCAATGAATAAATTTTGAATGGTTAACGGATTTACGATTGGCCCTCTCAATCATGTGTATAGAGGTATCAAGCCCAACAACACGCACACCCGACTGATCAAGTAGCTCTTCGTGACTACCAGTCCCGCAACCAACACTCAGCAAATCAACTGCGACCGTTCCGAACTGAAGTTCGAGAATCGTGCAAAAGGCTTTAGATTCACTGACGTAGTCTTTGTGAGCCGTAATAGCATCATAACAAGCCGCATATTGTGCTGAATAATCCTTATCGAGCAATTCAATCACCTAAAAGCTTTCACAGCCTCAATAATATTATCGAGGTCTGACTCACTCATCCCACTATGCAGAGGTAAAGAAACGATCTCACGAACTATCTTTTCCGTAACCTCAAGCGGCCCCCGTCTACACTTCTTAAAGAACTCGAAGCTATGCCCCGGCTGCCAATGAATACCGGTATCTATACCGCATTGGTCCATGTGATCGCGGAAGGCGTCGCGCTCATTATCTAGTATTCGAACATAGTATAAGAAGGGGTTGACATCCCTGAAATCACTTCCTGGGGCAACTAACCAGTCCAGCACAGACAATTCCCGATAATATCTTTCGCATACGCCTTGGCGCGTTTTTCTTATCTGATCGAGTTTGGCAATTTGAGCCACCCCGATCGCGGCGTGCAAATTAGCCATGTGATACCTAAATCCGAGCTCTTTCACATCATAATTCCAAGCGCGAGAATTGGTGTACATCTGCGCGGCTGACTGCGTCATTCCGATCAGTCTTTTCGCGTGCAGATCAGCCAGAGAGCCGGATCCTTTTACGACTAGACACCCACCGTCTATACAGGTAACCGACTTAACTGGGTCAAAGCTAAACATAGTAAACTGATGTTGGTTGCCTGTCGGAAAATTTTTATAAAATGATCCGAATGAGTGAGCAGCGTCATGCAATATAGGCACACCGGTGAGTCCTGATATCTCTTTCAAAGCATCGTGATCGCAAAGAAAAAGGTCATAGTCCATAGCAATAATGCATTTAGTTCGATCAGTAATTAGTGGAGGGATCTTGTTCGTGTCTATGCAAAGAGTAGTCTCATCAATGTCAACGAATATAGGCTCAGCTCCAACCGCCTTGATCGCCTGAAAATCAGCGACGTTGTTAAACGACGGGGTAATAACCTCATCACCGGGGCCAACACCCATTGCCAATAACGCCAGGTGTAGGGCGGCATGCCCTGTGCTCAGGGCCACGACATGCCTATCGTCTTCCGGCTTCAGCTGACATACGGTTGCGACCGCCTCCTCGAATTGCTTTACGTAGCTACCCATTCCTAGCCAACCAAGTTCGAGTGATTCGACCGCGGCTGCTATCTCCTCTTTCTCAATTAGGGGCCTAAATACTGGTATTTTTTTGATATTCGTATGTAATTTCATAATAATCAGCCTAGAGGATTGATAACCCGGGAATTGCAGAAACAAATATTACGTTATCGTCTACTAATTTCGAACAAGTACCCTGTACTTCACCCGCAATATTCCAAGGTAATATCAAAATCCAATCCGGAGCCTCGATCTTGAGCTGCCCAGGCGGCCGAATGGCTATGTGGCTCCCGGGCATGAATCGCCCCTGCTTCGATGGGGCCGCATCACACACATAGGAGATTAAGTCTGGTTTTATGCCGGCATAGTTTAGCAGCGTATTACCTTTCGCAGCCGCACCGTAAGCGACGACTTTTTTCCCATCGCGCTTTTGCTCGACCAGAAATGCGAGTAAGTCATTTTTTATCTTATTTGCACGTGGCTGAAATTCAAGATAAGTGTTAAGTTCCTGCAAGCCATGCGAAAACTCCCTCCACAACAATGCACTAACCGATTGCTGTGTCTCCCGCGCATCATCTTCATGGCAGCCGTAAACACGCAGACTTCCGCCATGCGTTAGAAGTTCTTCTACATTCCAGATCCGAAGCCCTACAGAGGCAAAAATCCGGCTAACGGTATGAAGCGATAAATAGGAAAAGTGCTCATGGTAGACAGTATCAAACTGCGCCTGCTCAATCAGACGCATCAAGTGCGGAAACTCCAGAGTGATCGTTCCGCCTGGCTTCAGCGCAGTCTTTAAGCCCCAAGTAAAATCATTAATGTCCGGAACGTGGGCATAGACGTTGTTTCCGATGATTAGATTGGCCTGCTTACCTTCGTCCGCAAGCCTCTTACCAAACGCAGCACTAAAAAACTCCCGGCAAACTGGGATGCCAAGCTGCTCGGCCACTGCGGCTGTGCTGTCGGTTGGCTCAATGCCTAAACAAGGAATGCCAGCCTGAGCAAAGTTCTTAAGCAAATAGCCATCGTTTGAGGCAACCTCTATAACAAAACTCTGACTGTTTAAGCCAAGTTTTTTAATTATCTGATCTGAATAACGCTTGGCGTGATCAAGCCAAGTTGCAGAAGTGCTAGAGAAGTAAGCGTATTCGGGGGTGAACAGTGCGTCTGCGTTGGCATAGTCCTCAGTCTGCACCAGCCAACACGAGCCGCACACTTTGACTTTGAGGGGGTAGTAGACCTCCGGCTTGTTTAGATCTTCCTCAGTTAAATAGGCGTTCGAGGGCGGGGCAAAGCCCAAATCTAAAAAAGTGTGTTTCAACGGTGTATTGCAGTGACGGCAGTTCATGCGACCTCAATTCCGGCAAACTTATCCGTAAGCATGGCGTGCTGCTCATCTCGCTTAGAACGCTCCGTGATCACCATGGGCCATTGAATTCCAAGTGCGGGGTCAAGGGCATTTAGCGCACCCTCTGAAGCCACGTCGTAGTCTGCCGTGTGAAAGTAAATCAATTCGCAATCCTGTGTCAGCGCCTGAAAGCCGTGCGCGAACCCTTCTGGAATAAAATAACTGTACGGCACCTCTTCGGAAAGTGTCGCAGCGTGATACTTCAAAAAAGTCGGTGAGCCCTTTCGCAGATCTAGTGCAACATCCCACACCTTTCCTTTTAGGCAAGAGACAATCTTGATTTCAGAGTTTGGGGGATATTGGAAATGCATCCCACGTAATGTTCCAGCCTTGCGGGTTAGAGTGTGGTTGACCTGACGAATAGTCTTGCCATCAAGCAGCGTCCCAAAAGACTCTTCACAAAAGAATCGCTGCAAAAAACCGCGCTCATCCCCAATCGGTTTGCGTTCGATAAGGTTAAGGCCCGCAAGCGGGGTTTCGTGAATTAAAAAACGGCTCATGCGGCTTGATAAGCTTCAATCTGCTGCAAAGAGAAATCAGACATCGGCCCGCCTTGCTTCCACGCTTGGTGCCATTCGACAGTTTTCTCAAGAGCGGTTTCTAAGGACCAGCGGGGTCTCCAACCTAACTTTGATTTGGCTTTTGAGCTATCGAGCTTCAAAAGGCTTGCTTCATACGGTTGAGTCTCGCCTTCCACCTTCCAGCGGGAATCGGAGAACTCTTCACAAAGCCGCTTAACGATCCACGAAACTGGTTTAGTGTCGGACTCTTCAGGGCCAAAGTTCCAAGCGTCCGCATAATCGGCACCCTGTGTAACTAATCGCTCGGCGAGCAGCAGGTAGCCCGAGAGGGGTTCAAGGACATGCTGCCATGGGCGAATCGCATTAGGCGAACGAATCTGCAGCGCTTCACCGGCATCTAGCGCTCTCAAAAAATCCGGAATGAGCCGATCTATTGCCCAATCACCACCGCCAATTACATTACCCGCTCGAACAGTCGCGAGATGAACTCCTGCGGCCGAAAAAAACGAACTACGATATGCCGCTGTCACGAATTCAGCGCACGCCTTGCTGCTGGAATAAGGATCATGCCCGCCCAATCGGTCGTTTTCGCGATACGACCAGACCCATTCCTGGTTTTCATAGCACTTATCCGTTGTGATATTGACGATCGCTTTAACGGCCTGAACTCCCCTCGAAGCTTCCAAAAGATTTACTGTACCAAGCACATTGGTAGCAAATGTATCCATCGGTGAGTTATACGACTCTCTTACTAGCGGCTGAGCTGCCATATGAATTACCACGGAGGGGTTTGCATCGCGCATAGCCTGGGAAAGATTTTTTAAATCTCTGATATCGGCAATTGTAGAACTTACGACTCGAGCGTGAAACTTGGTCTCCTCAAAAAAGCTCGGCCTGGTTGGCGGGAGTAATGAATAACCGTGAACGTTTGCACCTAACTGCGATAGCCAAAGCGCAAGCCAGCCGCCCTTAAATCCGGTATGCCCCGTTAGAAAAACGGAGCGGCCGCGCCAAAAACTCATTGTTGGGTTCATCTCACCAACACCGCCAGGGCGCTCGACCCGATTGCCATAACTCCTCAAGGTGTGTCTTATCCCGAAGTGTGTCCATCGGTTGCCAAAAATCTAGGTGCTCATAAGCCATCAATTCACCAAAAGACGCTAGGCCCGCTAATGGAGCGCCTTCCCAACTGGTCTGGTCACCTTCAATTAAACCGAGTACCTTAGGAGATAGCACAAAGAATCCACCATTGATTAAACCCCCGTCTCCCCGAGGCTTTTCGGTGAAACCGGAGACTTTTGCGCCACTTAACTGGAGCGCCCCATACCGCCCAGGTGGTTGGACAGCTGTGACAGTGGCAAGTTTTCCATGGG
>JACCDP011266136.1_pt1 | contig 15444 bp, 7 predicted proteins | sample 7445841 | NCBI WGS metagenome assembly JACCDP01 (sample SAMN15323441, study PRJNA562643) | freshwater metagenome | isolation source: river surface water | place: USA:Blue River Watershed | collected 2017-08-17 | reverse complement strand
TCCTAGATTCAAATTGGTTGAACCTCCCAATGGGAGTGAATATGCGTAAGTTGCGTAAGCATTATGAACTTCAGAAAAACCAACGCGTTCTCGCAAATAAAACAATCCGTATCCCGTATTTTTTGAAGGGACAGGCAAATTAACATTAAGCACCGTGTGTTGAGGTCCGCCTGGAACTGCAGAAAACAATCGGTTATTAAACAGTGTTACATGACCTTGAGTATGCGTATTCATTGCCGCTGGATTCGTTAATGAATAGTCCATGTAAAATTGATCAAACTTGGCTCCCATTTGCGCCAAACAATCGGATATACTAAGAGCGGAAATCGACCAAAATAATATTTGTTTTCTTAACATATTGTTTATCTAATAACTTGAATAAATCCTCTATACTCCTCAGCAGTAATTCTATTTTTCATATGATAAAAATATACCCCTACTGGCATCTGCCCACCATCTACGTCCAATGCTTGCCAATCGTTTTGATAATTTTGGGTATAGAAAATTCTTTTTCCTTGTCTATCGCTCAGTGTAATGTCGTATAACCAATAATCCTTCAGTTCTGTTAAATCCCAAAATTCATTTTCTCCATCACCATTCGGTGTAATAATATTGGGAATTCTCACCAGCGGAGGATCAATTACTTTTACTTTAACGGAATCTTCTGATTCACAGCCATTAATATCTTTGGTATAAACTTTATACACCATTGTATCCAGCGGTCTGGCCGTAATAACTTTCAGTGTATCTGAATTGATCCATTTATTAGGACTCCACTTAAAATCTTTTACTCCATCGGTCCATAATTTAGCTGTGGTACCTCTGTAGATTGTGGTATCGTTGTATGCATTAATTTTTGAAGGGGGAAATGCTTGTACGAATATTGAATCCAAGGCAGTACAAATTCCTGTTTTACCGGCAATTCGATACCAACCTTTACCATAAAAATTCCGTATGGATTGATTACTCCCGTCGTGTAACCACGTAATTGTATCTGCACCCGAAATGGTCACTTCAATGGAATCTCCCAAACAAAGGGGCATTGACCCGTTAGACACAATATTTAAAATCGGTTTTACCGTAAAGGGTATACTTTTTTGCATTGTATCCGAGCAACCTACATCGTTTGTAATTACATAACTAACATCGTGTGGCCCGCCGGTTGTGTAATGGTATTTATTGGGCAATGGCAAAGTGCTATACTCGGTTCCTTCAAACACCCAAGTTCTTTTTGCTATTGGCAAAACAGAAATGCTTGAGGTATCGTTAAATACGATTGAGTCTGGAACACAATCTCCTTCAAAATAGAATTTCGCGATTGGACTTGGTTTCGTGGCATATTGCCTCGTCATGCTATCCGCACATCCATGAATACTTACTCCGTATAATTTAACCGTGTATACTTTTATACTATCGAAATGATGGCTAATACTTGTTGCTGGCATTTCAGTTGTGCCGTCGCCAAAATTCCACGCAGAATTTAGCAAGGTATCATTAGGATCAATATCTACGAGTTTATTAAAATAGAAATTATTATACTTCAAACACTGAATTGAATCATTTGGCACTATGGTTTGATCCAAATCAAAATACACCTTGGGCATATAAAAACTCCTCACCGACCTCTCAATGGAGTCTTTACAAAATTGATTGGTAGTTGCATACATCTTAGCAGTATAGCTACCCGGTGCTGCAAAAAAATGTTTAATGTCTTTATTAAAATACATGTACACATTATCCACTCGCCAGTTGTAGGTCATCCGTGTATCTGGTATTCCTGGTGTAGGCAGATGCACAAATTCAGTAGAATCACCAAAACACTTTTCCTTCACCGTAAATGCGGCAGCAGGTTTGGGATGAACGTACACTGACATTGTGTCTGAAGAAGAACAACCTGCATTTGTTACCACTGTTAATCGAGAAAGGTATTTACCAGCAGCTAAATAATCGTGAGAAGCCCCATACATGGTGGTATCAAATGTGAGATCACCAAAACTCCACGAATACGATTTAGCAAAATCTGCAGGATCTACTGTGGTTCTATCGGTAAATGTGGTAGTCTCCTCAAAACAGGTATGCGATTGTTCGTATTTAATCTTAGGATTATCGTAAATTCTTACTGGTTTTATAAGAGAATCCCGGCAATATCCTCGAGGGCCTTGAAAATCTGAGTATACCAATATTTTCACTTGATACAATCCTGGGGCTCCATATTTTTTAGTAATTGTTTTATAATCAGTAGCTGTGGTTCCTGTTAAAACCTGTCCATCTCCCATATACCACGTCCTAGATTTTACTTTGTCGGGAACATCCACTGTGGTATTGTCCACAAATACATTTGATTGACCAATGCATTTATCTTCCGTGGTAAAGTCAATGGAAGGCTTGTTATGCACAAAATATGTGAATGTATCTCTTGTTTCACAATTATCTTTGGACGTCACATAATGGAAGACCTTGTAAGGGCCAGGACTGGAATAAGTGTGAGTTACAGACTTCGTATTATAAATTGTTGGCGGTGGTGATGGAGTACCTCCATTGCCCATGTTCCATGTCCATTTAACTATGTCCGTTGCTTTGGGCGCTAAGGAATTATCCGTAAAGTTGGTAGTTTCGCCTATACATAATTCTCTCGCTGTTCGTTGAATAATTGGGGACTGAAATATTGTAATTTCTTCCACCCAAGAATCTAAATAACCACCTACACTCAAAACTACCAAACTCACGCGATAGGTGCCTGCTCCAGTAAATTTAAATACTGGATTGCGTTTATTGGATACATTAATAAAATTGGAAGGATCTCCGAAATTCCAACTGAACGACTGCAAAGCGGAGGCAGTACTTTTGGATAAATCTGTAAAACGAATTGAATCATTAGAACAACGCCCCATATAGGACCATTTCGCATACACCGAATCACTACCCAACGTATTAATTCCAGATTTTCTCTGCGTAGAATTTAGCTGTAAATAGGCATTTGCTAAAGCGAAAACCCCTAGTTTATTTATGGTAACCGTAGTAGTTATTTTTCCTTTTCTTGCAGCTGACCCTGTTCCACCATAATTCGTCCAAGCGGAGGAACCTTCGTATCCAACAACCCGAAGGCTGGACCCTTCGTAAACTCTATCATCAATTTGAATAGAATCGTAGGTAAGTTCTAACACAAAAGCACTGCTATTAACTGCATTCTTAGGAACCGTACCCAAATTGTAATGGTTTAAGTTCGAATAGTTCCGGATCCCACTTGGCAGATTGCCAGGCGAAACGGCAGGAGCCGGCAGCATTTCGGCAAAATAATACGTCAACGCCCCATCGGATTTAGTAAATGTTATACGAGCAGGCCTGAAACACTTGTTTGAACCTTTAGTTGAACCAATAGGAAATTTAATATCCATTATTCCATTGTCTCTACCCACAAACAATCTACCATCTACGTAACTATCAATACTGCCTACATCCAATCGGCAAGTAGTTAATGCGCGGAAAGCATTCAATGTATTTTGCACTTTCACGTATCCTCTAGTTAAGACTAAGGAGTCAACAATATTAAAACTCTTGATACTATTCCAACCATCTATTGAAAGTATGCTGGATGAGCTGTACATGATTAGCTTATTAACCTGACAGCTATCTACGAAAAAGTTCAATGATTTATGAATGACTACTGATTCCGCATACACACCCGTTCCAATATATATATTGTCGTTAGCGGCAGAACTTGAAAGCGCTTTGCCAATGGTTAAAAACGGAGCTGCAGCCGAAGTTCCGGCATTCGCATCAGACCCCGATTTACTTACATAATAATCGGCAGCATTCATTGCAACCGTGTAAAATGAAAGCAACGCAATTAAAAGTTTAGCACCAAAATTCCTCAAGTTCAACAATGATTGCATAGTTTTCGGGTAAAATAATTATCAGATAGACTATGCAAATTAACGATTCGTTTTCTCAATGTCAAAACAATGAGAAAATTATGACAAATATAAAAGACAGATAACCGGTTTTAAAACGGCAAATCGTCTTCTTCTACACTACCCAAGTTTGCCGATATGGCGGGTGCATCACTGGAAGCAAATGGATTCATCGAAGCATTATTCTCGTCCATGTTAGCCGATGAATTATACCCACCCATTGGCGATGATGCCCCTGTATTTGCACCTTTCGTCACATTCCAAGCTTTTACATCGGTGTAATATTTACCCATGTACTCTCTGCTTTCAACATCAAAAAATACGGTAATTTCTTCACCTTCACGAATTTGAAATTTCGCAATTTTATCTCCCCAAACTGCAAAGCACAATTTTTTGGGATATTGTCCTGAAGTTTGTATTACAAAATCTTGCTTTTCCCAAGTATTTCCTGCTTTATTGGTACCAGACTGCTTCTGTAGTATGGCGATTACGGTTCCTGACATTTCCATAATCACAAAAATAGGAGTAAATCGTTATTGGTAATTCCCATCTTTTCAACGCAACCGAACTTACGCGATTATATACGTTTACATAGCCCCGTCGCCTTCTGCTTTTTTCAAATCATCGTTCTGTAATTTTCGCTTAACGGAGTTGGGTTTTTCTACACTCATACTTCCAATTTTATAATCAAAATTGATTCGAGCACCCCACAAGTTCAAGCGTTGCATGCTGTAAAAAGTAAAGTCTGACCCTTGCGTTCTAGTGACAATATCAATTTGCGGAGATAGCGGATTATCGATCCCAAATCCCAATCCACCACGGTCATCTTTAAAGCGTTTTTTAAATCCAACCATATGAAAGAACCAACTCATCGCATATCCTTGCAACGAAATCGTTGGTGCATTAAACCTACCCCAAACCTCCATTTGCCAATTGTTTTTCAACTTTACGTTGCCCCTAAATCCCGCATTGTAAGTTAGGGCGCTATTGCTCAACCCTGCAATTGAACCCGTATCTACCAAACTGCGTATCATCACCCAACCCAAACCTCCATTAAAGTTTAAGGTCCACTTACCCGTCTTCAAATTTGCATTCATATCCATTCCCACCGTATTGTTCAAGCCTACATTACCGTAAGTGGTTCGATATACTCTATCGGAACCTATGGTTCTAATGGTCTCTATTGCATTGTTGGTGTTTCTATAATAAACATTGATACCTCCGCCTCCCGATTTACCATATTTACCCCAACTTAACTCCAGATTATTGCTCAATTCCGCATTTAAACGCGGGTTACCCGTGGTAATATTCAATGGATCCGAGAAATTTGTGTATGGATTAAGGAAAAACAAACTGGGGCGTTGTATTCGCTGCGTGTAGGTAAATTTCAAAAAGCTACCTCCGTTGAAATTCTTGTTTACATTAAAATAGGGAATCGGATTGAAATAAGGCTTGCCTGTATAACTCTCTTCTTTGGGATAAAACAATCTACCACCGAATTCAGTATATTCTGCTCGAACACCAAATTTGAACGACAATTGTTGGGTCACATTGTAACTAAATTGGCTGTATCCACCCAGCACATTTTGATAATAATCAAATCTATTTCTGCGATAATCGATACTCGCTAATTGATTCAAATTATAATCCATGCTGTCAAACGAGTAATCGGAATTTACATTTCTTAGGATGGATTTTACTCCCAATTCCATGATCAATTTAGGAGTTAGCGGTTCCGTAAAATCAATTTGAGCGGTGAATTCTCTATTTTCGCCAATATTTCTGCTCTGTTCGAACCGAGTCTCTAAGCCAATGCTATCGTATCGATGCAACTCGTAATCTGTATTATCTTGATCTAAAGTATATTGAAGGGAAACTCCAAGATCTCTACCCTGTTTGCTAAACGTTCTTCTATAATCAGCATTTAAATCCATTCCAAGTCCAGCCGTGAGATTATCGGTGGCTTGTTGCCACAAAAAATTAACCGGATAACTTTCTATACCGGTGGAAGTATTCCAAGAGTTATCGCTGCTTCTAAACCTCGAACGCAAGGTGCCAGTTACATTAATTGCCGATTTCTTATTAATTTGATGGTCTACACCGAGAGTCAGACGAGGTCCACCTCCCCAATTCCTCACCGAATTATTCTGCAACAGCAAATAGTCTATTCCATTGATCTCGTTGGTTCTGCGGGTTCTACCATCGCCCCAACTGCGCCAAAAATGACCTCCCAATCTCGCCGTGATCCCTGTTTTCCCATTTTGGTTGGTTACATCGGCACTGAAATTAGCACTGCGGGTACCAATACCTGCCGTGTAATTTGATGTTGTACCTTTAATTTTAACTTCCTTTAAAATTATATTGATGATCCCCCCCGTACCTTCCGCATCGTATTTTGCTGATGGATTGGTAATCACCTCAATTTTATCAATGCTAGCGCCTGGTAAACTCCTCAACGCATCGGCCACATTTCCGGCCATCATTCCAGACGGTCTTCCATTAATAAGTATTCTCAAATTCTGACTGCCTCGGATAGAAACATTTCCGTCCATATCCACGTCTACCAAGGGCACTTTAGCTAGCAATTCCGAGGCCGAAGCTCCTTTTGCCATGATGTCTGCCGCTGCGTTGTATACCAATCGATCTGCTTTATTTTCAATCAGAGAACTGGCCACATTTATTTCAACAACCTCCATTTTTTCAACTTTGGATGAGTCACTGATGCGACTATTCGCCGAATCCAATTTCACTTGCGCTTGAATCCCCAAACTAGGTAATAAACACAATATCAATAAAACAAAACGCATGGAAAAATTTAATAACTACAAAATTAACATTGTTGAATTAACAATTGTTCTGATAATCGATTAATAACATGAAAAACTTATTGGGCTCTCATGGCCTCCACAGGATTTAAACGAGCCGCACGCGTTGCAGGGATAAAACCTGCCAATACACCTACCAGCGCTGAAACCCAAAGTCCTAAATAGGTATCTGAGGGAGACAACATTAACGTCACCCCACCATCCATCATTGTTTTTAACACCATATTTAACCCCAAAAAGGTCAACCATACCAAAAACATCCCAATCAACCCACCCAAAATACACAACCAGATAGCTTCCAATAAAAATTGCAATTGAATAAAAATACTAGGTGCTCCCAAAGCTTTTTGAATACCAATTTCTTTGGTTCGTTCTTTCACGCTCACAAACATAATATTTGCCACTCCAAAACAGCCTACTAACATGGCAAACCCACCAATTACAACGCCTATTTTTTTAATTTGCGAGAACAATTCGCTAACAGCGGACGTAATCATCGTCATACGGTTAACCGCAAAATTCGATTCTTTTCCCGGTTTAATTTTTCGATATTGTCTCAACAGCAAATCCACCTCAACGGTTAAATCATCCAAGGTGACACCCTTGGCTGCTTTCACCAATATTTGAGCGTCTTCATTGTCCCGATAGGAATACATACTTAGCCCTAAATTCAAAGGGATATACACTTGATTGTCTTTGCTATTGTTAATGATGCTAGTACCTTCGGTTTCAATGATCCCAATAACTGTACATACACGGGTACCTATTCGCAAGGTATTGCCCAATCCTCTGCCCCCAAACAATTGAGATGCAATGGTTGAACCAATCACAGCTACCGGTTCGCCATTGTTCACCTCTTGCACTGTAAATAATCGGCCCGCTTGCACTTGAATATCCTGAATTTCAGCAAAATTCTCGCTAACACATTGCACCGTGGTTCCCGTTAATGTTTTGCCGTTTGCTTGAATTTTTTCTTCGTTGCTAAAAACGTAAGCTACTTTATCCACCGACTTACCTACCAACTTATTTTCTACAAATTTCGCTTCCGCAGGGGATGAAACGGGTCTGCCTAGAAACTTCCACCACGGATAATTTTGCCCCCATTGATCCCATGGCCATTTTTGTATAAAGACCACATCGGTTCCAAATTTGGTAAATTGCCTATTGATATTAATTTCCATGGAATGCACCAAAGCATAAACCGCAATAATGCAATAGATTCCGATGGTGATGCCTAATACCGAAAGTACACTGCGTAATTTATTTTGCTTTATTGAACCTAGGCTGTACTTCGCCGTTTCAAGTAAAAATATGCCAGGTTTCACCGTATAAAATTAATGCAAAAATATCGCTTTTTATCAGGGAAGAACGATAGTTGAATCCGAACTTGACTTTCTTCGCTTGAAAGAGTCGAATTCTCGACGATATACCATCCCTGTTCCCAGTGTATTCCCAGACACCCCATTGGTGGTTGCTCCGGCTTGTTGCAACAGCATATTGCTGGATCTGGAAAACGCCTTAAGTTTCCAATGGTCGTTTCGTGTCATGTATTCCAAATTTAAATTAAATGGCATGGCCAAGCCCACCATAGATACCGTTGGATCGTAATTCACATCCAGCCGCAACCGATCCGACAAAAACCATTCGCTATTGATAAACACCAATCCATTGCTTCCTCGGGAAGCGGACCGAACGTCATCGTAATTCACCTGAATTCGGGTAGGAATTCCTGCTTTAGCAAACAAATCATTCACCACATTGGAAGCAATGTTAGAAACCGAATTGCCCGCAACTCCTGCACCCGATAACATGTTGGCCGCACCGGCATTTCCATTGGAAAAAGAAGGAGGCATGAAATTCCCGAATAACAGCAGCGATATGGATTGCCGCATGGTTTCGTCCTTGTCTTGTCGAATCCTTTGAATAACCGCATTAACCTCGCTATTGCTACCCCCAGATTTTTCGAGTTCCGGCGCTAAAATATCAAAGTTGATGTTGGGTCGCATCAAATTACCGGTCATTAGCAGTTGACTTACAATTAAAGTTGCGGGGTAGTTGGTTCCGCTGCCGCCCATGGTTGACATCAACTGAGATGGTGAAATTCTTTTTTGAACTTTTCCAATCATGGAAACATTGGCGTTGTATGGATCCCCGGTCCAGGTTATTACTCCGCCGTCATCCAACAGCATTTTCTTGGTAAGGTTAATCCCTGGCAGTGAAAATTGATATTCACCGTTGGCAATCACGTAAGCCCCAAACAAATACAAATCTTCGTTTTCGTCGTACAATAAACGCAAATCTCCCTTGCCCCTACCGCGAATGATATCGCCTAGTTTTTTATCGATTACAAATTCCGCCTCCAAATTGGTATTGGCATGAATTACTACCTCTACTTTACCCAAAATAGACTCTTCTTCATCGGACACAACTTGAGCTTGTTTTGGCTGTTTATCTGTGTTATTGCGATCTTTGAACACAACCCCGTTGGAAATGTAATTTTCGTTTGAGGACGGATACAAGATACTTACTCGGGCATTTTTTTCAGGGGTTAAATCTGCCACCATATTGATTTTGTCTATTGGACCGTAAATTCGGCAATTTCCGGCAGCTCGGGCACTACCATAAAACAATGAATTATCTTTTTCGGTAGTTTCGAGGACTTTCAAGTTGGTTGCATCAAAGACGCGAATATCCAAGGCAAAATCGGAATAATCCTTCCAAGTAAAGGCTAAAGTAGCTTTTGCCTTACCTACTAACCCGGTTTTTCCCGTTAACTCAATGGTTTTTTGCGTAAATATACCGTTCGTATTTACATCAAATTTCCCGGAAAACCTGTAGAAAGTTTTCAAATAATCCACCCCAAACAACACATCACGGGCATTAATTTCTCCGTCCAATTGTATTTTATTGGTAGGCCCAACAATATTCACAACCCCATCCAAATAACCCTGTTCTACGGTTACTGCACCATCCAAAAAAGGCTTTAAAATTTTTGCAGGCGTTTTTAAAGGAACATCCAAATACATGTCCACCCATTTTTCACTATTGAGCAAATCTACACTCCCTAACAAGGCCAATCCTTTGATGGCTCCCTTTCTGCCTCGGGCGGCAATACCTAACAATCCCTGCTTGCCCGCATCGCGTAAATCAATATCAATGGAACCGTAATTGTACCCGTAATAGGTTAAATTATTCACCATACAATTACCCAGAAAAACCTGATCGCCTAAAACCCCAGCTACTTTAAAATCGGCCGAAGCATGGAAATCCAACGTATCAAAGGTGTTTTCCGGGAAAAATGGAATCAACACTTGAGGTGTTAAATTGTGAAATTCTACGTGCAAGGTATCCTTTAAGCTTTTGGAAATAGCTCCGCTCACTTCTAAATAATGATCCGCATCGGCCATCACAAATCGATTTACATCCCATCGTTTGCCCTTTACATAATTTAAACGAGCTGAAGGATCAACGTACCAAGGATTGTTGTAAAGCCGAAGTTTGGTTGCCGAAAATTTTGTATTTACCGAATCGCTATCGTTTTCGCTTTCGGTTTGTAACGACAATTGGTAACGATCTTTTTCGTCGTGTAATCCCAAGGCCAACGACAATTCCCCTTTATTCAGCACAGCACCTAGAGCCATCTCGTCGTACTTCGTTTTGCCTATGGATGCCGTGCCCGTAGACACTTGAAGTCGGCCCATCTGCGCGTCGTCTGTGTGCAAAGATACCCGCAATTGTTGCAGTTCTATTTGGTTGTATCGAACATCCAAAGGACCCACTTCTACATCCAATTTGTTATTTACTGTTGATACGCTACCTACCGCATTGATTAACCCAAACGAGAGATCCTTGACTACAAATTGAGAAATCCAATCCGTCTGAATCATCCTCAGGCTAAATTGGAAATTCTGGTTTTGAGAAAATACCGGTTTTTCAAAATCCAGTGGAAATTGGCCATGAAGAACTAACTGTACCAATTCCTCGGTTTGATTCACTGAGAATCCGGATGTTATATTTCCTTGTAGCCAAGAACCTTGAAAGTCCCAACCCAACTTTGGATCTTTATTAAACTGCTGTTCTTTGCAGAAATATCGTTGTTTACCTAGGATAAACTGGGCATTATCGAGCGTAACCCAAAACTTTGAATCTGCGAAGTCAACCCCTTGATAATCGTAATCAACACTACCGATAACGGTTAATGGAACAGAATCTAAACCCATTTTTTGTAACACCAATCGCTGAATGTTGGCACTTCCTTGAAACCTTGGAGTATGGGAAATATTTTCTATGCTACCGATGGTGTTTATATTGCAGGACGAATCTTTGGAATCAATTAAATATTCCACATTATCCTCAAGCAAAGAAGCCGTTAAATGAATTCCCGATATGAATCTATCACCAACGGTTAATCGGCCTACTTTAAACAAAGTATTCAATTGGATTTCAGGCATATAAAATCCTGTTCCATTGATGTCAACCCGGGTATCGTAACACGCTACATTTGGGAAAAAATCGGGCAACTTATTTAATTCCATTCGAATTAAATCACCCAACACTTGGTATTTTGTTAAGGCTACCGAGGTGGTGTAATCAAACAATGTATAACCGGTAAAAGCGGCGATATTGTTGGCGATATCCCCATTAAAATCCACCCAATTGAGCGTTCCATTCAAGTCACCTTTTATTTCCAATGGGCCCATTTTCTCCACTACGGGAACTGAATCCAGTTCGTATATCGCCCTACTTAAATCGCCCATGTCAATGCTGGAATTTTCCAATTGATAATGGTATTCAAACTTGCTTAACTCAACCAAATGCTTCAATTGCAAGGCTCCGCGTAAATTGGTATTGGATTCATCGCCGCGAATCCAAACATCGGTAGAACGAAGATCTGCAAAAGTACCGGTAGCTTTACCGCTCAGCAACAACAACAAATTCCGCTGTTTAAACCATGGATGGAATGCTACCAATTCTTCCAAACATATTTCCGAATCTTTCAAATCGAACAACCACTTCACTTGGGTTTCCACTTCGTCAAAATCCGTCCAGCTATCAAACATAATTTTCACCCGATCTTTAATGCGAGAGCACGGAGTTTTCAGCTCCATTTTTCTCAAATCGATGTAATTGTTCGTGATATCTAGGAATGCCGACCCTTCTACAACTTCCAACCCCGATCTCTCGCGGGTGGCAAAACGATAAATCTGTCCACGAATTAGCGATTTATCATCAATTTTCGCATCTCTAATTCCGATATTTATGTGATCAAATACAAGATAATCTGGATCCATTTCTGGAAATGCGGCTTCTTTTTGTTGATGAAAATACACGAATTTACCATCTACCAATTCCAAATTAGCCAAAGAAATTTGCAGGGGATTACCACCAGATGTTGTATCGGCCGATGAATAATAATCAATTAAAAATCCATGGTTCAAGTCCTCACCTTTCTTGTGCTGACCATTCTTAAGCAGTAGATTTTTAATGCTTAGATTTTCTAGGTACATGTGACTGCTAGACCAACTAAACTCATCCACACGTGCATCCAAAGCACCCCATTGGATTAGTGTATCCTGGTGTTTGTCGTAAATTCTAAATTCTTCGATGTGAAAATTGCGTAAAAAATCGATAGACACATAACCGATTTCAACTTTAGTTTTCCATTCCTTAGACAAATAGGTAGCCGCCTTTTTGGCAATGTAATTTTGAACAATTTGATTGCGCGTCAAAACAGCGGCCATTCCTGAAAACATCAGAAATGCCAGCAGCGTCAGAAGTAAAAACTTCCGTAATTTTGTGCGCCGTTTAGTCAATCCTTCAAAGTTAACATCCATACGTGCCTACCAATACACAACCCATACCGCATTCCATTATTTTGGGCATCGAAAGCAGTTGCGACGATACCGCGGCGGCAGTATGGGAAAACGGCAAAATTCTTGCCAACATCACCGCCACTCAAAAAGTACATGAACAGTATGGCGGTGTGGTTCCAGAATTAGCATCCAGGGCTCACCAGAGTCATATTGTACCTGTAGTCTCCGAAGCATTAAAAAAAGCAAATAGAACCTTGTCCGAAATAGATGCCATAGCCGTTACCCAAGGTCCCGGATTATTAGGATCCTTGCAAGTAGGGTATCAATTTGCTAAAGGAGTAGCCATTGGTTCTAACATTCCAATGATTGGGGTAAATCACTTGCAAGCGCATATCGCAGCTTTGTTCATCGAAAATCCCAATCTTCCGATACCCATGATCACCTTATTGGTAAGCGGTGGCCACACCCAACTGGTATTGGTGAATGCAGTGGATGACATGCAAATCATTGGATCTACCATAGACGATGCCGCTGGCGAAGCATTTGATAAAGCTGCAAAACTGTTGGGGCTTGGTTATCCCGGAGGCCCTCTCATCGATACATACGCAAAGCAAGGGAATCCTCATGCCTTCAATTTTCCTGATAGCCAAACAGAACCGCTAGATTTTAGTTTTTCGGGGATAAAAACATCCCTTTTATACTTTTTACGAAAAGAAATCAACCAAAATTCGGCATTTATTGAACAGGAAATTGCAAATATTTGTGCCTCGTATCAATACAGGATAGTAGACATCTTATTGAAACGATTGAAAAAAGCCATCGCACAGCACAAGCCTGCTTCCATCGGACTAGCGGGAGGCGTATCGGCGAATTCGCAATTACGAAATTCATTTTACGAACTTGGCCAAAAATTCAAGCTGCCCACCTTTATACCCTCGTTTGAGTATTGTACCGATAATGCGGCAATGATAGCAACTGCGGGTCATTATTTACTGAATGCAGGCATTACTTCTGATATCCATTCCACCCCGTTTTCCAAAAACAATTCCCACAACTTTCAAACGAATAAACCATAAGCAACGCTTGATTGCTATTTTCGCCAATACATGGAGTTTCAACCCACCCCCGAACTGTTAAGCCAAGGCAACGAGAAAGCGATTGCTAGAGCGATTTCTTGGGTGGAAAATCAACATCCATCTGCTCAGGAACTATTGGTAAAACTCACCGGTAATGCAGCCGTAGTGGGCGTAACAGGTCCGCCCGGTGCCGGCAAAAGTTCATTGGTGAATGCGTTGGTCTTGTACTGGAGCAGCTTAGGCAAAAAAACAGCAATCGTTGCCGTTGATCCTAGTTCTCCATTCAATTTAGGCTCTCTGCTCGGCGATCGACTGCGAATGCCTGGATTGTTTTTGCATGAACATGTATTCATTCGAAGTGTGTCTTCGCGGGGTTCTTTGGGTGGCTTAAGCGCCTCTATTATCGAAATCATTGATGTCTTAAAGCAAGCTCCCTTCGATATTATTATCGTAGAAACCGTAGGCGTAGGTCAGAGCGAAATTGAAATTGCAGGTGTTGCAGACACCACCGTGGTAGTTTCCGTTCCCGAAAGTGGCGATGAAGTACAAACCCTGAAAAGTGGTATCATGGAAATTGCCGATATCTTCGTGGTAAATAAAAGTGACCGGGAAGGGTCTGAGGTTTTTGCAAATCACCTTAGGCAATTGGCCCATACAAAAGCTACAGATACCTGGGAAAAACCAGTAATTTCAACCGTTGCCACCCACAATTCGGGCATACAAGAGTTAAGCAACGCCATCTTCAATCACCATGCCGTTGCCTCAAAACAACATCGATTCATTGCCATGCAGACGGAAAAAGTGGTTAAGCTCATTCAGCGTGAACATTTAAAAGGAATACCTGTGGAAGAAATTTCGGATACCATTGCCAAGGAAATTTCAGCAACAGGACGATGCAATGTGCATCGAATAGCCCAATTTTATCAGCGTAAAACTTGAAACTTACGCGACGCCCCCTGAATGGTTAAGGAATAAATCCCCATGGGAAGCTGTTGGGTATTAATGGCAAATTCTGATTGCAACACAGTACCTCTACCCACTTCCTGACCCGCTGAATTGATTATATGCCAATCACTGCCAACGAATTTTTGTCCCTGAACTACCCACAATTCCTCAGAAACCGGGTTGGGTGTTAATACCAATTCTAATTTCTTGTTGAAATCTCGGTTCGACAATAAATCCGTTAAATTCACAGCACAGTTATCCGAGTTTCCAATCCATTTGCTATCGAAATCTACGAAAGCGCGATTGTGAATAACAGTTCCATTGGAAAGTGGATTTAACAACTCCAACTGATATTCTACAAACCCAACAGCCTTGGTAGGATTTGCTTCAAAGATGGCTAAATTGGCTTGCGGAAAATCTACTACCAAAACTCTGCCTTGTTGAATGCTAAGTTTCGTATTCAAAGGATAATACCCAGTAACGTTTACACGCATCAAGGGCAATTTAGAGTCCAATGTATCAAACAAGACCGCTCTATTTACAAATTGACTACCAATGTTGGCAAAATCAACGCGGTACTTCCATTTGGTACTTCTGTAATCTACGTTCTTACCCTCCAAACTATTTTTAGTAACCGCGGCTTTTCCAGCACGTCGGGTTAATCCCACGGAAACAGAATCTTTATTATCCAGCTTATCGGCATCGCCGGTAGATAGTAAACTACCGGTAAATGCATGCAAGAAATAATCGTTGGAAAGGTCTGCATCCGATGGTAAATTGAAGGTAACTTCCAAGGTGGTTTCTGCGAAGGCTTTTAAACCTGTTAACGAATACGTTGCCTCATTGGCTGCGTAATTATCTGCGGGTGGAATAC